>Ga0172379_10009999_pt1 | contig 11591 bp, 5 predicted proteins | sample GrowelOW334metaG_FD_119756 | JGI IMG/M metagenome (GOLD analysis project Ga0172379, IMG submission 119756) | Groundwater microbial communities from an aquifer near a municipal landfill in Southern Ontario, Canada - Groundwater well OW334 metaG | ecosystem: Environmental > Aquatic > Deep... | reverse complement strand
CTAGTGATTCAGCAAAAAATCTACAACTTGCGCCTTCCGAAGACCAAATTCTCTATATATCTAAAACAGACGGTAAGTTAGACAAGATTCTTCCATCACCACCAACATTTCAAAGTGACCAGATTCAAACACGCGATCTTAAAAAAGACAACTACTATATCTATAACATCAAGGAAGATACCAATTTCCTAATCGGCAATAAAACAAACCTCTTTAATCCTACATGGCTACCAGGTGCCAACAATATCGTGTTTATAGAAAATAATGAGATAAAAGTAATAGAAGCCGACGGCACAAACAAAAATACACTTTATTCTGGTAAATTTTCCAAAGAATCAGTTTTTATATCACCAGATGGTACAAAATTGCTGATTTTAACCTCTCCTAACAGTAACGGAAGTGAAAATCTATTCTCCGTGTCTATCAGATAACTAATCTTATAATTAAAATAATATTGCTCCTAACCAAATTTTGGCGTAATTATGTTTCTCTAAAAAAAACCAAAAAAACTGATTCAAACATCTTGTGTTTCTACCGCTAAGTCAATACAATAATCATCAAAGCAAGTTTTAGCACTCGTTCCTGTCAATTGCCATTCCAATATTCTCCGTAATCTTGTTTTAGTATCAATACTATACACACTAAATACTTCTAGAAACATCTAGTACACATGTTCAATATATCCTCTAAATAAGTTATAATTACATAGTTCATTTACACAACGGGGATTAGCGCAATTGGCTAGCGCGCAGCGTTCGGGACGCTGAGGCTGCTGGTTCGAATCCAGTATCCCCGACATTAACCGCTAAAAATACAAAACAATTAAGCAAAAATATTTTTTTGGTTATTAATCAAAAATTATTAATTAAAAAAATAGATTTGTCCCCATAGTTCAACGGATAGAACGGCCGCCTCCTAAGCAGCAAATCCGGGTTCAATTCCCAGTGGGGATACTTATTTTCCGCAATTATTAAATACACAATCAAAGAATCTCCGCACACAGTTTTACCTTATCGCATATTCTCCGCATAATATATTTCCGCAAAACAAAACCCATTTAAAACTTGCTCTTGTACATCAATTAGTCACAAAGTTTATCATTTTCTCCGCAACATATACTCTTTTCAGTATTTTTTTACCATCCAACCACTTCGATACTGCCTCTTCTGCTAGATCTACATTCTCTACTTTGGCCCTAACCTTACCATTTATGGCAACAGGAATAGATACAACTCTATCGTTTAGAATCTTACTATCTACAATCGGCCATTCTTTATATTTGTCGTCTCCTACAAATGGGGCGATTAAAGCACACAGTATATCTTTTTTGTCCTGAGTAATATGTTCTTTCGCCAGTTCGTTTAGCGCCTTCATCATTTTTGCTATAGCTGTATTGTATTTGAACACTTCTATATCTGCTGTTAAATCTTTAATTAAATTATTTACAACAATATCAACATTCTTATTGCTAACAGAACTTGTCTTACTCTGCTCAATATAACTACTGAATCTATCTAAAAACCGCTTAACTCCCATTAATGTCTTTTCGTTCCACGCCATTGTACTATCAAAAGGACCCATAAACATTAAGTACATCCTAACCACATCAGCACCATATTTAGCCACCATTTCATCTGGTACGATTACATTACCTCGAGTCTTACTCATTCTTTGATTATCTGGACCTAGTATGACACCGTGTGATATTCTTTTTTGGTACGGTTCACTAGTTGGAACAACACCAATATCATACAAAAACTGGTAGATAAACCTGGAATAAAGAAGATGGAGCGTATTATGTTCATCGCCTCCAATATACATATCTACTGGCATCCACGCTTCAGCTTTGTTTATATCACAAATACTACTATTATTATGTGGATCTAAGTATCTTAAATAATACCAATCAGAACCAGCCCAATTTGGCATTGTGTCTGTTTCCCTCTTTGCCTCACCACCACATTTCGGACAAATCGTTTCAACCCAATCAGTTACCGTTGACAATGGACTCTCTCCCGTATCGGTCGGTTCGTAAAAATCAAGCTCTGGTAATACCACTGGCAAATCTTTTTCTGACACTGGAACCCAACCACACTTTGGACAATTAACCATAGGGATAGGTTCTCCCCAATAATGTTGTCTACTAAATATCCAATCCCGTAAATGATACGATGTGCTAGCTTGACCATATGTTGAAGCTTCTTCTTTTGTTAAGTTCTCTTCATTTATGACTTCCAATCCAAATTTTTCAGCAAACTCCTTATCTCGCTCATCTTGACTTGGCACACTCATTATTGCTCCTGTACCATAATTTCCCAAAACAAAATCAGAAATCCAAATCGGCATCTTTCTCTTGTTATATGGATTGATCGCACATAAACCAGTAAACACTCCTGTTTTTTCTTTGTTCAACTCGCCTCTTTCAAAATCACTTTTCTTTTTTGAACTTTCTACATATTTTTTAATAGCTTCAAAATTAATCTTTCGCGCACAATCATCCGAAGGGCGCGAGCACGATAAAATTAAATTTGAAACCCAAAGATGCTCCGGTGCCAACACTAAAAATGTAGCACTCGGTAAAGTATCTGGCCTGGTTGTAAATACTTCTATATCACCAAACTTAATTAAGGCACCTTCTGACCTCCCAATCCAATTAATTTGCGATTGTTTAACTTTTTCAATAAAATCAGTCTCTTTTAATCCATCTATTAAGCGATCGGCATATTCTGTAATTTTTACTATCCATTGTGATTTTTTCTTTCTGCTCACCTGCGCACCACATCTCTCGCACTTATTCGCCACTACCTCTTCATTTGCTAAACCAATTTTACATGACGGACACCAATTGATTGGCATTTCTTGTTTAAACGCCAATCCTTTTTCGAATAGCTTAACAAATATCCATTGTGTCCATTTGTAATACTCTGGATCAGTAGTATTCACTTCATGATCCCAATCAAAAGAATATTTCAACTCTTTCATTTGTTTTTTAAACATTTCCGTATTTTCTTGAGTCACTTCCTGTGGCTTACGTTTCATTTTAATAGCATAGTTCTCTGTTGGTAATCCAAAAGCATCCCAACCCATAGGAAACAGCACATTGAAACCTTGCATTCTTTTAAATCGAGCATACACATCGGCACCAGTATAGTTAAAAGCATGACCAATATGTAAACCACTCCCTGATGGATATGGAAACTCTACCAATATATAAAGATTATTTTTATCTTTCATTATTCTGTATTTTACTATAAAATAACAACTATACGAAATCAGTAGCGTACATAGCCATAATCCTTAGTTTTTTCTCTGGGTTTTTACTTGCCAACTGTTTTAAAAAAACCAACATCAATTTTAAGGAAACACGTAAGAGACAAAACTATACCTTTATTAATCCCCTGATCGAATGCGATGCCGAAGCTGTTTCTATAGATAAAAATCTAAACAAATTAAAAGAAAAAGTCAGTTTTGTAATTGATCAACAAAAAAGTATTAACAATATCTCTTTTGCCTCTGTATATTATCGCGATTTAAACAATGGTCCCTGGTTTGGCATCAATGAAACAGAACTATTTTCGCCAGCCAGTCTAATCAAGGTTCCCTTAATGATTGCTTATTTAAAAGCAGCCGAAACTGACCATTATTTGCTTACAAAAGAAATCCTTAACAACAAAAACTATAACGACAGCGAACAAAACATACAACCTGCAAACAAACTAGAAAAAGACCAACTGTATTCCATCGAAACTCTCATAAATCAAATGATAATTTATTCAGACAATTTAGCTTACAGTTTGTTGCTAGAAAATATTGACAATACCCAAGTCTACAAAGTCTATCAAGACCTTGATGTTGACATTTCCAAGGCACAAGACAATCCTAGCGGCAATATTATTTCCGTTAAAGATTACGCTTCATTTTTTAGGATTCTCTATAATTCTTCATACCTTAATAAAGAAATGTCAGAAAAAGCCTTATATATTCTTTCTCAGTCGGATTACAAAAACGCTCTAGTTGAAGGTATTCCAAATCAAATTACTGTTGCCCACAAATTTGGCGAAAGACATTTTCTTGAAACAGGAGAATCTCAACTACACGATTGCGGTATTGTTTATAATCAAAAAAAACCATATCTCATTTGCATCATGACACGAGGAAAAGACTTAACAAAACTAAGCCAAGGCATCAGCAAAATCTCAAAAATAATATTCGACAATGTTAATTTACAATAATGTTTCCTTCGGTATCTGTTCTCTTTATTTGCACTCCCAGGCCTTCTAGGCTACTTATTACTTCCCGTGCTGGATGACCATAGCTATTTTTTCCCACACTAATAATTGCCATAAATGGCCGCGTTTCCATAATTAGCTCTTCATTATATGAATCTCTTGATCCATGATGCGATATTTTAACCAAATCATATTTTTTTTGTAATAATTTTCTCCACAATAACTTATTTTGTGTTTTTACCGTAGTATCAGCAAGCAACAATGCTTTTTTATTATTCCATGACAGCTCTATCACCACTGAACCATCATTGTCATTTATCGGACCACTATTTAATACTTTCAGTTCGACCTGTCCTAATCTAATTTTGTCCTCGTATTTCAAATCTTCCACTTCAAAAATATTTTCAATCTTATAATACTTGTTAACAATATCGAACCCACCTCGATGATCAGCATCCTTATGGGTAACAATCAATCCATCAATCTTTTTATCCCAAAACGGCATATATTTGCCCAAGCAAGCCAACATCTTTCCATTTTCTGGACCAGTATCAACAACAAGTTGTTTCATTCCTCTCTGTACCAACATTCCATCACCCTGTCCAACATCACAAAAAATAATCTTCTCACCATTATCAAAAAAATATATTACAAACATAACAAATAAAACAATGACACTCAGACACACTCGCCTACTCATAACGTAAAGCATTCAAGGCAGATATTTTTCTAGCTCTACGCGACGGATACCAGCCAGTGACTATTCCAACCAAAAACGAAATCAACATAATCAAGCTAATAAAAAACCATGGAATATAACTAATATTTATTAGTCCCTGTCCCTTCACTACCGAAATCGAACTTAATATCAATGATGCTACCCGACCCAACATATATCCTAACAAAATTCCAAACAATCCCCCTCCCAGGCCCATTATCATCGACTCGGCCAAAAACAATTCCCTTACCTCATCAGACAGCATTCCTATTGCCTTCATAACACCAACTTCTCTTGTTCTTTCTAGAAGTGATACCGTCATGGTATTAAACATACCTAAAGATGCTACCACTAAAGCAATTGTTCCCAAAAATCCTAATATCAAACGCAATGTCTTAAAAATCTTATTGATTTCATTTACTGTATCCACGGTACTACTAGTTTTATATCCCAAATTTGCAATATACTTTCGTATTTCTGGCAACACGTTTTGATTTTTAGTAATCACTTTTATTTGTGAATAGTTTTTCACCCCCAACCGTTTCGCATCGGCAATATTATAATAATAAGCATTGCTTTTTGTGTCATCAATCACTCCAGCAATTACATACTCTGTTTCGTTTGACTGTAATCTACCTGTCTTTCCAGGAATACTACTATCAGGAATAATATACGAAACGGTAAACTTTTGCCCTACAGCTTTTTCTGATCCCAATCCCAACATTTTTAACATCCCAGTAGTCACATATGCTTGTCCTGCTGGAAGTCCAGCAAAAGGTACCTGTTGTACTTTACTCAAATCATTGCCAGTAGATTTTAATTCAACCCACTCAACACCAGACGAATCAGTCGCCACCTTCACATCCAAAAGTGCTACTGCCGAACTACTTGCTACTTCACTAGTATCAACTAGACTAGCCGATTCTGTTGCTTCACCCAATACATCACCAACACCTAAATAATCGTCCAACCCTTCATAACTTAAAGGTGTTTTGTTGCTATAATCCAATTTAGTATTATCAATCTTAACAAATCCTACCGCCCATTTTTGTATACCACCCTCAGATAAAGAAGGTACCGCATTATTATCGTCACCAATAAACCACAACGGCACCTTAGCCCTAATCCATCTCGAATATTCCTCATCTCCATACTCTGATTTTGCACTTATCTCTTCATCCTGAAAATACTTATCACCCCAAATCTCTTCACCAACAAACCCATTCTCATCACGCACAATATATCCCAATGGAATTGCACCAAGCTTTGCTTCTTCGTACACCATCACCATTTCTTTATTAAAAACATTAAAATTGAAAATGCTCTTTTCTACCTTTTCGCCAAAGTTTGCTAACACTTCCTTATGATTAACCCCTTTTACCTCACCTTGTTCTTTATCAAATGAATAATCCAGATCTCTATCTTCAAACTCTTTTCCATATAACATAGTTGGATTAATTGCCTTCATATATTGCTGACTCACTCCAAAAGACATCACGTCTAACACGGAATTATTATATTTAACCTTAGAAACCATAGACACAATAGGTAACACTTTATCGACTCCCTGTGTATTCGTTATCTTTTCAATCACTCCGTCATTCAACTTCAAAGATAATGATTCACCATTGTTTATATCTGCCATTTTTAGTTCGTCTAATCTAGCTACTCTTGAAACAACCAATTTTTCTAAGCCATAACCGATAGATACTAAAAACACAATCGCCCCCACTCCCACCGCCACTCCACCAATCGTCACCACTGCTCTATTCTTCTTGGCCTTCATGTTTCTAAAGCTCAACTCAATTAAATAGATACGCGACATTCTGCCTTTTATTCCCCCATCTAGCCAATTCATAAACTTTTCCACTCCATCCATCAACTTAGCTACACCAATTATTCTAAAGATTTTTCCAGTAAACTTCATGTTCACTAAAGACCTTAAAAACATTTTTACTACATACAAAATCAACAAAACAATAAAAATAAAATTTAACCAAATGCTCAACACAAAACGCTTAACGTTAATCTTTTTCATTTTAATATTTCTCAAGTTAATTTTCACTTTTTATCCTCCGTAAACTTTTTTCCGTCAGTTTTTAAGTAGTCTACATCTTTAAGAGTTTTGCCTGTTCTTTCACCTTTTTTTGTTCTCATGCTAACCGGTATTGATTTTGCTGCCTCACCTTCAAACTCCTCTGCTTTTACTCCATCGATAATATGGAACAACTTATTTGCATACCTTAAATATTCCAAATCATGAGTTACCATTACAATTGTTTTCTTTTGTTCAATGTTTAATTTTGCCAAAAAGTCCATCAGCTCATCACCTGATACAGTATCTAAGTTACCTGTTGGTTCATCGGCCACAATCATAAGTGGATCAGTTGTCAAAGCTCTTGCCAAACTAATTTTTTGCTGTTGCCCCGACGACAATTCGCTTGGATGATGGTGAGCCCAATTATCCATCTTTACAATCTTTAATTTTTCTAACGCAATTTCTTCCGCTTCCTTTCTGGACATACCTCTTAAACGAGTCGGAAAACTAACATTTTGGATAACACTCAACGACTTAATCCATATCGACTGTTGAAACACTACTCCAATTTTATCTTTTCTAAATATCGAAATCTCATCCTCTGTCATAGCATAAACATCTACTCCATCAATCAGTATTTTTCCCGTAGTTGGCGCTTCCAAACCTAACAACGAATGTAACAAGGTAGATTTTCCACACCCAGAAGGTCCAAAAATAACGGCAAAATCACCATGATTTATTTTTAGATCAATTCCTTTCAATACATTGATCGTTTGACCTCCAACAATAAAATCTTTTTTTACTCCTTGCGCTTCTACTAGTGCTGTCATTTTAGTACTCCTGGAAGACTATTAACGAAACCAAAGCTTTTTGAGAGATTGTCTATCACCAAATTAAGCGCCGACTGTGTCGCTTTTGGCGTAATAACAACGTTATCATATGATTCAGTTGCATTACCAGACTTATCTTTGGTCACTACTCTTAAGTGATATACCTGGTCTGCTTTTAAGTCTGGCACTGTTACCACATGGTTCATATTTAGCTTATCATCTTCTTGGGTCTTGTTCGGATAATCATTACCTGTCCCTTGACCATATTCAACTTGAGTTGTTGACACTTCGTCCGTATTCCATGACACAATTATTTGTGCCTTGGCCTCCTCGCCAACACCAGTAACTAACGTATCAATTTTCAGATCAGAGACTACTGGTGGCCGTAAATCAACCGATGTTTTAAACTTTTGTGTCAAAGTTTCCGCGTTATTTCCAGCGATATCTTTTCCTTTAATCATAATTACATAATTAGTATCATCCAATAGATCTTTTACTATCATTTCATGATTTTTAGTTAAAGTTAAAACGATTTGATCTTTTGTCATTTCCGGTCGACCCTCAGGATAAATAGTTACAATTGAACTAATTGCTGTATTGGACTTCCATGACATTCTTAATGTTGATGTTGGCATACCTTTTACTTGTTGTATTTTTACATCACTATTTCTTGGCACTGGTAAAGTTTCAAAAATATAATCATCTGAATAAAATTGATTCGCTTCCTCATCTTCAGCCAATATTCTTAAATGATATGGCGATCCTTCGGTTAAACCATCAATTTTCACAGTATAAACAGATTCTTCCTTGCCCGTTGTCACCTCTTGAAACGATGTGTAATTTACTGTTTTACCTTTTCCATACTGCACCGTCGCCTTAACAGCATTAGCCAAAGTAAATTTAATATATGCTGCATACATACCTACATCTGCCACCGATACTTTTGACACTACTGGCGCCGCATTAGTTGCCACTTTAAGCTCGTCGGTTGTCCCATTGTTTCCATCTTCATCTGTCCAACTAGCTTTGTAATAATATGTTGTTCCCGGATCTAATCCTATCAATTTAATTTCATGAAGACTAACTTGATCAGACGAACCTACTTCTTCTCCATAAGTTCCTGATGACTTGCCATATTTTACAAACGAGTTTGCCGTTCTACTTGTTGACCAAGAAATCGTTGCTGATTTTGTTTTTACCACTGCCGATGGTGAAGCTATCAAGGTCGGTGCCACTCTCCATTTTCCATCAGGCAACAACGCCACTGTCGACGAAGGCGCACTACACTCATTAGTCGAATCACAAGTTTTTACACAATAATAAGTTTTTACCGCTGTCAAGTTCGCTTCAACAAAAGATTCTGTTGTTGTACTCGCCACTGCACTAAAATCACTCAAGCTGGACGAACAATTTGCCCCTGCCGTTTTAGATCTGTAAACCTTGTAATAAGAAATACCAGAACCACTAGACTCTGGCGGATCCCACGATACAGCCAATTTCCAGTTCTTTGTTTCTTTAATGGAAACATCGGCAATATCCATACTCAATGGAATCCCTGGAGAAGTCGTTGCTGCTTCAAAATCAACCTTTGCATACAAATTATAATCAATATTTCCCGCCTCATCCTTGGCCACCACATACAAACTATTGACTCCTTTTTGTGTTGCATATTCACCAGCCGATAAATACGTTACCGACAAACCAGTCTCATTCACGTTATCAGCCGTCGGTAAAGCATTAATCGAATAATAATATCTCAAGCCTGTTTGGGCACCAAAATAAAATGATGGTGGCTGCCAACTAAAAGCAAACTCATTCTTTGTATTACTTGCCAAAGTACTTCCGCTTGAAACAGGTGTAGCCGCTAAATTTTGCACTGGTGCTGGCGCATTCGCGCTGTAATAATACGTCGCGGTAATATAGCCATCAGAAAAATTTCCAGCATTATCCCTAGCCCTTAAATACAAAGTGTTCGTTCCCGCTTGATATGATTTAATTCCGGTAACAACCTTATTCGCAGTACATACTTCTGTTGATCCAACCGCTCCTGTCTTGTAACAATACTCTGCTAGCAAAGACGCTTCATCGGTGCCATCATTCCAATTAAATGTATAGGCATTCGAAGTTGTATAACCTGGCGGATCAGCTACAAACATACTCGGATTAACAGGTTTTACTACATCATACTTATACACAAATGGCTCCCAGACCGTATCATTTATATTGTCAGCATTATCTACCGACTTTATTCTTAAATGGTACGTACTCCCAGAAACCATTGTTGGTGCAGTATATTCTGATACTGTTACTAATGTTCCCAACACTGCTGGATCAGCTGTTGCTCCAACTCCAAAATAGACATAATAACCTTTTACCCCAGAACCACTAACTCCATCAGTTGATCCACCAACATTATCTTCGTCTGGCCAATCAAATTTCGGGTTTGCATAGTTGTACCAAGTATCACTCACTAAAGTCTGAGTACTTCCCACAGCACTATAAGTTATCAAACTACCTGGATTGCTTGGTGCCATCGAATCTTGAAAATAATTTATTGAATAATCCGATATCGAACCAGAGTAAGCTCCATCGTTTGACGCCAGTTCAATTTTTACCTGAATATATCTATTCTTTGTTGAATTAACCTGAAATATTTTTGTTGTCCCGATTTCTCTATTTGATGACGCTAGCATCCAATCTGACCAAGTAACATTGTCAGCTGAAGTTCGAGTTGAAACAGTAAACGAAAAGTTTGCCGCATCAGTATAACCTACCGAAATATTGGCAAACTTATAAACTTTTGTTAAATCATGCACTGGTGAAATATATGATCCATCGCTCATAAACGAACTATTTGCCGTCTTCACTATATACGTATACAAACCGGTATTCCATGTTCCGTTACTAGCATTTCCAACCATAGCATATATTTTGTCAGACCCATTTGAAGCCGCATTTGAACCACTGTTAAAAGTCGGCGTCATTGAGTTGCCAATATCTTCCCAGGTATTTCCAATTAAAGAATATCTAAAAAATCCCGTTAAATTTTGACCTCGAGCTGCATAAAAATAACCATCGTTACCGTCCACCATCCATCCACCATTATGAAGTACTCCCGGCATGCTCGGTAGTGTACTCCACAAAGTCGTTCCCAAATCCATTTTGTAAAACGGGTTTGGATTCGAAGCCGATCCCTGTAAAACATAAAGATAGTTGTCCTTTTTAACAATTTGTGCACCGTGACCTAAAGTACCATAAACATTCGACGATCTTGTCCACCTACTACCCACCGCCGCATTAAAATCATATCGCCAGAAATCTCTAGTGCTAGCACCTCGTGCTGCATAAATATATCTCGAACCATCATAAACCATACTGTGACCTTCTGCTGGATCAAATGGCAAAGTATCACCCGTGTTTTCTACCCAAACATCGGTTGAAATATCATAGTTAAACCACTTTTTGCTATATGAACTTGCCGTCCCAATAATCATGTTGCGATCAGCTATATACAACAACTTACCGTTATTGTACGTTCCCATTGGCATTGGCGACAACGGTGTCGAAACCCCCGTATCAGCGTTGTATTTCGTAAATTCAGAGTTAAAACCACCCCGTGTCAAATAATAATCTTGGTCTGCCCCTCTCACAATATTGGCTCCATAATCCTGACCTATTTCCTCAGACCCTCTAAACATATTTCCAAACAATCCTCTCTTTGGTAGACTCCACGTCTGAGATTTAATCATAAACTTTTCCATTCTAGAATCATAGTT
>Ga0172379_10009998_pt1 | contig 11591 bp, 7 predicted proteins | sample GrowelOW334metaG_FD_119756 | JGI IMG/M metagenome (GOLD analysis project Ga0172379, IMG submission 119756) | Groundwater microbial communities from an aquifer near a municipal landfill in Southern Ontario, Canada - Groundwater well OW334 metaG | ecosystem: Environmental > Aquatic > Deep... | reverse complement strand
CCGCCGAGAAAGTGCTCTTCCCGATCTTACTCGGTAAAGGTAAATACGCGATCTCCAATATGTTCTTCGATACGACCCGCGCCCACGTGGAGTTGGCGGGAGCCCGCGCAGTCGATTGCGTTGTCCAAGAAGCGAAGGACCCATCCCGCCGTTCCCCATTCAAGGGAAACATGGATGTCGACAAGCTTGAAGATTTAATCAAAACCTACGGTTCGCGGAATGTGGGACTGGTAGTCATGACCATCACCAACAATTCTGCCGGCGGCCAACCCGTATCTATGGAAAACATGGAACGGGTTTCCCGTGTCTGCAAAAAAAACGGAATACCGTTGAATATCGATGGAGCCCGCTTCGCCGAAAACGCGTTTTTCGTTAAACGCCGTGAAAAATCTTGCAAAAACATGTCGATCAAAGAGATTGTCCACAAGATGTTCGCCCTTGCGGATATGTTCACTATGTCGGCTAAAAAAGACGCCATCGTCAACATGGGCGGGCTTATCGGGGTAAAAGACGGAGAATCGCCCCTGATACTAAATATCAAGGCGAATTGCATAAGTTATGAGGGCTTCATCACCTACGGTGGTCTTTCCGGCCGCGACCTGGAAGCTTTGTCAATCGGCTTGTACGAAGGACTGGATGAAGCTTTTTTAAACTACCGGATTGGACAGCTTGAGTATTTGGCATCCAAGCTCGACGACGCGAGAATCGCGTATCAGGCGCCGGTAGGAGGCCACGGAATATTCGTAGACGCGGCGCAAATGTTTCCGAGCATTCCATACAATGAATTTCCCGCTCAAGTGCTTGCTGTGGAGCTTTACAAAGAGGCTGGAATCAGGACCTGCGACATCGGATCATATATGCTGGGCAACGACCCCGATACGAAAGAGCAGCTCAAGGCCGATTTCGAATTTACGCGACTCGCTATTCCCCGTCGCGTATACACTCAAGCCCACTTCGATATTATGGCCGATTCGCTTATCGCGATCAAAGAAAAAGCGTGGATGATGAAACGCGGCTTCAAGATCGTCTGGGAACCGCCGATACTCCGCCATTTCCAAGCGCATCTTTTACCGATCGCGGAATGCTAAAATGGATCGATTTTTCGATTTAGAGTTGAAAAGTCGTTATAGAGGGTAGAAGATGATTCACCGGTTTCCGCATGGAGTCTGGTAAAAATCATAGTTGATGCAAAAAGGGGGATCCATCATGAATTCGTTGACCGCCATTCTGGTCATCGCCGTGGTATACGCTATAGGCGATGTAATTTCCAACAAGACGAAAGCGCTCCTCTCCATGATGTTCGCTTCGGGCCTCATTTTCCTGATTGGGTTTTGGGTCGGCATTCCCGTGACCCTCTTTGAGGATTCCAAAATGGTACCGGTCGCGATGGCCCTCATCTCCATGTTGATGGTCCATATGGGAAGTTTCATGAAGCTTCGGGACCTCAAGGAAGAATGGAAAACGGTGCTCATCGCCATACTTGCCTTGATAGCTCTCTCCCTGGCCTTATACTTCATCGGAAGTCCTCTCATCGGCCGCAAGGAGGCAATCGTCGCCATTGGCCCGATCTCCGGCGGTGTTGTCGCTACAATCATTGTCAGCGAAGCCGCTAAGGCCCAAGGACTCAATGCTCTCGCGGTATTCGCGACTCTGCTCCTAGTCCTTCAGAGCTTCATCGGGCTTCCCCTTGCCTCATTCTGCCTGAAACGCGAAGCGGCAAGATGCGTCGCCAAATTCCGCGAGGGCGGCTCTAAAGCCGAGGGCTCTAAAGAAAAAAAAGGAGCGGATCCCGAGGTTCCCACCTTCAAGGTATTTCCTCCGCTCCCCAAGGCATTCCAGACTCCGTTCATACTTCTGGCCAAAGCTCTTCTTGTAGCCTGGCTCGCGGTGATGGTTGCCGGACTCACCAAGAATATGGTTCATCCTTTCGTGGTCGCTCTGCTCTTCGGCATCATCTTCTATGAAATCGGGTTTATCGAACATAAAATCCTTGATAAAGCCAATTCTTCGGGACTCACTCTGTTCCTTATGATGGTTCCCATCTTCATGAGCTTATCGAAGGCTACCCCTCAGATGGTCGCGTCTCTTATTGTTCCCACGATTGTGGCTTTCGTGATTTCGGTATTCGGCATGGTGCTTCTTTCTCTCCTCATGAGCAAAATTCTCAAATACTCGTGGGAGATGGCCCTGGCCATCGGTTCTACCTGTTTGTTCGGGTTCCCCGGTACCTATATCATCAGTCAGGAAGTCGCCGGATCCCAGTCGAATACCCCGGAAGAGAAAGAACTCATACTCAAGCATATCCTTCCCAAGATGCTCGTTGCCGGTTTCACCACCGTCACCATCGCATCGGTCATTCTGGCGGGATTTATCGTCAAACTGCTGTAACGGAGAGAAATACATGGATTTGAAAACGGTACGATCTCGAGGATCAGAGCTGCAACCGGAACTGACCCGAATCCGTCGGGAACTCCACGAACATCCGGAACTGTCCTGGAAAGAAGTGGAGACGTCCAAGCTTATCGAAAAACGGCTTGGAGAACTGGGGTTCGAAAATATCCGAAGAGGATTCAAGGGAACCGGATCCGGGGTCGTCGCCGATATCACCGGCGGGAAACCGGGGCCGTGCGTTGCCCTCAGGGCGGACATCGACGCTCTGCCGATACAAGAAGCGACGGGGTTACCCTACGCCTCCGTTGTTCCCGCCGTTATGCACGCCTGCGGACATGACGCCCACGCCGCCATGCTCCTGGGCGCGGCGCAAATCCTCTCCGAAATCAAAAAGGATATTCCCGGGAAGGTACGCTTGATTTTTCAACCCGCGGAAGAGGCGGGTTACGACTCGGGTGCGCCGGCCATGATCGCCGAGGGCGCGCTGGACGGAGTCGCCGCGATCGGGGGGATACACGCGTGGGCGCAGCTTCCCAGCGGCAAGTTCGGATTCCGGAAGGGCACCTGCATGGCTTCCGCCGATCTCTGGGAGATGACCATCCAGGGGAAGGGGGGCCACGGTTCCGCTCCTCACAACGCGATCGATCCTACCGTGGCGGTTGCCCATATCATCTCAATGCTGCAGACCGTAGTCAGCAGAGAGATCGATCCACTTGAAAGCGTCGTCGTGAGCGTGGGAAAAGTGGAGGCGGGAATCGCGCCGAACGTGATTCCCGACAAAGCCATTGTCACGGGAAATGTCCGTACCACTACCAGGGAAACCAGGGACGGTATCGAGACAAGAATGCGGAGAATCATCGACGGGGTTTCGGCCGCTCTTAGGTGCGAGACTTCGCTCAAGTATACCCGGATCTATCCCGTGACGGTAAACGACGCGGGCATGACGGATATCATGGCTTCAGCGGCCGCGCAAATCGTCGGCACCGAAAATATCGTCGAGATGCCCATCATGATGGGGTCGGAGGACTTCAGCTACTATGGCGAGAAAATCCCCGCCGTTTTCGCGATGCTGGGAATAGCCGACTCCGCGAAGGGAACCGACAATCAGCATCACTCCCCAAAGTTCGCGATCAACGATGAAGTGCTCGGTCTTGGCGCGTCCATCCTGGCAGGGTTTGCGCTCACCTTCTTGGAGGGCAAACCCTGAAAGTACCTATCCGATCAGTGTACTAACGATCAGGGCTGCCCAAAAAGTTGGGCAGCCCTTTTTTATTCCATACGAACCTTCTGTCGAACCGCATCAATAACAAGACGGGGCATCATGGGATCATAAAGATATGACATCACGGCAGAACCGGAATACGAAGATTTGGAGTATACTATTCCTTGCCCCAATGACCGGATTCGGAAGGGGCTAAAGTAAAACGGGAGTGTAGTCCTTTGTTCGAGAAAAAAGCCGCGATTAAAATAAGAAACAGCGTCCTCATTCCCTGGGTCATTTCCTATGTTCTGATCATGCTCATTCCCATTTTTTTCAGCGGGATTGTGTATTTTAAGACGGTTGGTATTATTCGGCGCGATATTATAGAAACCAATTCCGCCGCGTTGAAGCAAATTCAGCAGACATTGGACAGTCATCTCCGTGAAATCGAGGATCTGAGTCTCCGTATCAATAGCAATTCAAAAGTGCGGACACTAATGGATGTTTTCTCGGGAAATTATAGTATTACGAGTTCCTATGCAACGGTAAAAAATGTTCTGGATATGAATTCCGAACTCAGCACCTATGCGCTCGCGAACGGATTCATCAAAAATTTCTCTCTTAACTTTAATGAGGGAGACTTCGTCTGGTCGGCTTACAGTATTTTTGACAAACAAACCTACTTCAACCAAAGTAATTTTTCGCAAGACTTTTCCTACCCCGAATGGGTGAAATTGATGAACAAAAAATATGTAAACCATTATTCCGGTTCTAATGATGGCGGAATTAGCTTTCTCCAGTCTTTGCCGATTGGGAGTCCCGCGGTTAAAGCGAATCTTCTGGTTATGCTTGATGAGAACAAAATCCGCGATCTTTTGATGAATGCGGGATGGTACAGCAATAATACTATTTTTATTCTCGATAAGGACGATCGAACCCTTCTCTCCGCCTCTACAGGTAAGGGCGAGGCGCTGCCTGTTATTCACTTCGCCGACTTGGTCGGCGGTTACGGTCTTCTGGAAGCGAAAACAAAAACCGAGAAATTCGTAGTCTCTTATATCTCATCCCAGCAGGCTCAATGGAAATATGTCTACGTCGTCCCGTTTTTCGTGTTTTCCGAGAAAGTCGAATCCGTAAAAAACTTAACTCTTTTCGGACTTCTTTTGTGCGCGATCGTCGAGGGGATGGTCGCGGTCTATTTTCTGAGAAGAAATTATAATCCCTTGAAACGAGTCATTACCTATCTCAAGACCATCACCGGAATGCTGAATAACAAAGGGAAGAACGAATTCAGTTTTATCGAAGATTCCATAAGTCAAGTGTTTGAGGAAAAAGAGATAATCAGTCGTGAGCTTCTGCGGCAGAATGCGGCGCTTCGGGGAAACATCATCCTCAAACTTTTGAAAGGTCGTTACGGGGTACATAATCCCGACTCCCAATCGCTCAATACATATGGAATTCATTTCGGGACCGACTATTTTCTGGTAGCTCTTTTTTATATCGACGATTCTCTCGACGCGGAATCACTCGGTAAGGAAAAAAACGATGAAGAGAAATTGAAAACTTTGCAAAACGTGATCGCGGCCGAGATGGGGGAACTCTTCGGAGCTAAGTTTTTTATCTTTGTTACCGAAGCTGATGAGATCGTCGCGGCAGTTATGAACTTTAAAAATCCCCCCTCAATGGATTGGAAACACGAAGGCGACGAAGCTTTCAAGCGCCTTGTAAGCGTTTTGCGCCAGAAATATTCACTCAACTGTTCTCTGGCGGTAGGCGGTCTTCATGAAACCGCAAAAGGCATTACTCAAGCCTACCACGAAGCTCTCGACGCAATGGAATATCAGTTATTTGATTGGAGTAGCGCGGTCATTTTTTATGACGACGTTAAGGAAGCGCAAAAGCGGACTTTGAATTATTCTTATACCGGCGAGACCGAGCAGAAGCTCCTCAACGCAATAATTCTGGGAGACTTTGAGCGGAGTCAAACGATTATCAATGATGTCTTCAATGAAAATTTCGCCTCGGGGATAGCCGGGGTACAACTGGCTAAATGCCTTATGATGGACCTGGTAAGCACCTTCCTCAAAGCATTGAACAGCCGGGGAATCCTGGAAGGAATGCGAATTCTTGAAGATAAAATACTGATTAACGAATTGTACGCATGCAGAACTCTGGAAGAGATCAAACATAAACTTATCGAATTCTTAAGCGTAGTCTGCCGCTATACCCTTGAATACAAAGAAAAGCATGGAGACGGCAAAGTCGTAAAAAAAATCACCGCCCTTGTCGAAATCAACTTCTCCGATGTGAACCTCAACATCGCCGGCTTGGCGGATTTGATGAACATGAATCCTAAATATATCTCCTATGTGTATAGAGAAGCGACCGGTGATAGTATCGTCACTCTTATCAATAAGACCCGAATTACATACGCGAAGGATCTCTTGAAAAAAGGCATGAGTATTTCGGAAGCCGCCCAAGGCAGCGGCTACGGCGACAGCAACGCATTCATTCGCATTTTCAAAAAATATGAAGGAATTACCCCGGGACGGTTTCGCGAACTGAAGTGAGTTCGGCTTTTTCGGCAAAAACGGCTTGAAGTGCCTTTTTTTTCCTCATTTTCTGTACTTTTTGACGATAAAAGTGGGAAAATTCGGATATACAGCTTTTTCTCCCCGATGTTACCATTTTTTTGATCAGCATTGACCAATGAATCAAAAAGCCTTTCATCGGGGGAAAGAAGATTATGTCGAAACCGTTCGGGAAAACGTCTACCGGCATTCTGCGGGATATGAAGCGCGATCGCCTGCTCTATATCATGCTTATACCGGGCGTTTTGTATTTTCTCATTTTCAAGTATCTACCGATGCTCGGCATCGTAATCTCCTTTATGGATTACATGCCGTTTTTAGGCATTTTAAACAGCAAATGGGTTGGTATCAAACATTTTGTGAGGTTTTTCACCGAGCCGATGTTCTTCCGACTTTTTGCGAATACCTTGATCCTGGCTTTTTATAATCTGGTCTTTTTCTTTCCGCTTCCAATCATTCTCGCGCTGTTGCTGAATGAACTATCAGGAAAGTTTTTTAAAAGGTTCATTCAGACCGCTTTATACATTCCGCATTTTATTTCGTGGATCGTCGTTGTCGGAATAAGTTATACGATGCTCTCGCCGCAGAACGGAATTATTACCGAGATAATAAAAGCCGCCACCGGAGACACGGTGAACCTGCTGGGGAACAGCAATTGGTTTCGGCCGCTCATTACGCTTCAGGTTATTTGGAAAGAAACCGGATGGGGTACCATCATTTTCCTTGCGGCCTTGGCAGGCGTAAATGTTGAATTGTACGAGGCGGCCGTCATCGACGGCGCGAACCGTTGGCAACAGCTTGTTAACATAACGCTTCCCGCTATCAAACCAACCATCATCGTGATGCTTATTTTACGAATGGGAAGTTTTTTGGACAGCGGCTTCGAACAAGTTTTCCTCATGCAAAATCCGTTGAATAGGAATGTAAGCGAGGTTTTTGATACCTACGTATATACATCGGGCCTTTTGAATGGGCAATTCAGCTTCAGCGCCGCGGTAGGTTTTTTTAAATCTCTCATCAGTCTCATTCTTATCTTATCCGTTAACCGAGCGGCGAAGAAGATGGGAGAGGAAGGGTTATATTGATGTCCGCGTCTAAAAGATCTCAAAGCACCGGTTTTGAAATATTCAACCGCATTTTTCTTTTCATGGCGGCGGCAGCTTGTCTTCTTCCTTTCATCTATGTCGCCATAGCTTCCATAACGACACCGGAAGAATTATTGGTAAAAAAGGTGGTGCTGATTCCGAGCCAGGTCAGCTTCGCCGCGTATCAATATATTTTTTCCACAAAAATCATTCCGCAAAGTCTAGGCGTTTCGGTTTTCATCACTGTCTTTGGTACTCTGATCAATATTTCGATGACAGCGTTGATGGCCTATCCCTTGTCCAGAAAAAATCTACGTGGCCGACGCCCGCTCCTTTTGATGGTGGTTTTCACCATGCTCTTTAACGGCGGAATGATTCCAACCTATCTCGTCGTGAGTTCGCTGCATTTGCTGAACTCTTTTTGGGCCCTATGGCTCCCCACGGCAATCAGCGCTTTCAATTTGATTTTGATGCGTAACTTCTTTCAAGAAATCCCGAATGAGCTGATAGAGGCGGTCAAAATCGATGGCGGCAACGATTGGCAGATTCTTATTAACGTTATTCTTCCTCTATCGCTTCCTGCCATAGCCGCCTTTTCCCTGTTCTATGCCGTAGGACATTGGAACTCTTTCTTCAACGCTATTTTGTATATCAAAGACGCGGATAAATGGCCGATTCAGGTATGGCTGAGACAGATAGTCCTGCTTTCATCGGGCGGTTTTTCAGATGCGTCGGCCATGTCGGAGGTTGAATACATACCGTCCGTAACCACTCAATACGCGGTCATCATTTTCGCGACTGTTCCGGTCCTGATGATCTATCCGTTTGTTCAGAAATATTTCGCGAAAGGAGTTTTGGTCGGTTCCGTTAAGGGGTGATTTCCGGCGTTGCCGGTTCCTGGGTAAAACAGTATGGAGGATAGAATGAAACGAAGTATCGTCGCGTTTGTGGTTGTTTTAGCCGTCGCGGGCAGCGTGTTTGCCGCGGGTTCAAAGGATGGGTCTTCGCCTGCTGCTTCGGCGAAGGATGGGAATACGGAAAAACCTTTTGCCTTTACCGGTTTCTCGCCGTTTTATCTTCAACAGCCGCCTAAAATGGAAAACAACTCGGTAATTAAGAAAATTGAAGAATACACGAATACTAAAATGCGGATTGATTATGTTCCGTACGCGAATTATCGCGACAAACTCAACGTAGTCATCGCGTCCGCGCAGCTGCCGATGGTCACAGTCGTTGACGGGTCTATTCTGAAGACGGGAAATATCGTGAACGCGGCCCGTTCCGGAATGTTTTGGGATGTCGGAGCGGTGTTGAAGAATTATCCCGGCATCGATGGTTTTTACAATAATGGCATTCTTTTAGCCAACTGTTCCATCGATGGAAAGCTGTACGGTCTTCCGCGTCCTAGGCCGGTTGGCCGCGTTGGTCTCGTATATCGAGCGGATTGGCTTAAGGCTCTGAACCTGAAAGTCCCGACCACGATGCAGGAGTTCTACGAAACAGCCAAGGCCTTCGCGTTGAATGATCCTGATAAGAACGGCAAGAACGACACTGTCGGGTATCAATTTGCCGATACCGATTCCGCGAGTCCCAGCTGGAACGGAATCGCCACGCTTATCTGCTCTCTGGGCGGCATCAACTATTGGGGAATCAAAGACGGAAAGGCTGTTCCTGATTTTATGACCGCCGAATATTTAGATGTTTTGTCGCTCTTCAGAAAAATGTATCAGGAAAAACTTTTGAACATGGATTTTGGTCTTGCGCTGGGTAACAAACGCTACGAGATGTTCAATAAAGGGCTCGCGGGCATGTATTTCGGAACGCTTTCCGATGTCCCGAATCAGCACGGAGACCTGTATAAGGTCGTGCCGACCGCGGAATTGGCTATCGCGCCTGCTTTTACCGGCCCGAAAGGACAAAGAACGAACGCCGCCAATCCCGGTCACAACGGAATGCTGATGTTCAGCAAGACGGCGGTAAAGACTGAGGCCGACTTTAAAAAGATCATGGACTTCTACAATAAAATCGTGGACCCGGAAATGCAAAAACTTATGACCTACGGTATTGAAGGCACTCACTTTGCCGTCGAAAACGGTAAGCCTAAACTGATCAACGCCAAGTTGCTCCAAGATGAGACTGCCGATTTCAGCAACATCCTGATGCTGCGTCCCGCGGTGGTTGAAACCGTCGCGGATTCCCCGATCAAAAAAGCGATGAACGCCGCCTTCAGGGACAACGAGAAGTACATCGTTCCGAATATCGCCGACGCGCTGCTTTCCCCAACCGCCGCGGAGCGAGGCGGCGAGATCGACAAGATCATTGTCGACGCTCGGGTTAAGTTCATCATGGGCGAACTTGATGAGGCTGGTTTCAAGAAAGCCGTTGCTGAATGGGTGACCCGAGGCGGCGACAAGATCATGGCCGAGTACACCGAACAGAATCAAAAGTACGGAGTCAAGTAAGTCGACTCGGATGGGGGGCTTCGGCCTCCCTCTTTTTCGTGTAAGGATCCGCCTGCGGCGGTTTTTTTATAGGTACTATCCATGGAAGCAGGACCCGAAGAGCATCTTGAAAAACTGTATCGTGATAACACTCCGGAATTCGCATTCCGCGCGAAGACGCCGGAAGAAGCCCGTGTATGGAAGGATAGCCTAAAGGCGATATTCCTCAAGGATCTCGGCGGGTTTCCTCACGAGAAAACCGCTTTGCGGCCTCGAATAATCGAGGAAGAACAATGCGACGGGTATGTTCGTCAGCGCGTCGTTATCACGACCGACGACCAGCTCGATATGCCCTTGTATCTCCTGATCCCGGACAATCGGAAAGGAAAGCTTCCCGTCGTCGTCACCTGCCATGGTCACGGCACCGGGAGCAGAGATAACGTCGGCCTAAAACCTGACGGCTCCTTCAAAGAAGGTGATCACGGTTACAGCAAAAGCTTCGGCCTGGAATTGGTGAAACAGGGCTTTCTCGTCGTTGCGCCCGAAATTCTGGGCTTTGCCGAAAGGATGTTCAAGGGCGATATGAATAGGTGGCCGGAAGTGCGGAACTCCTGCCATCGACTGTCGACGTACTACCTTACTTTTGGGAAGACGCTTACGGCCGCGCGCGTCTATGAGATATTTCGCACAATTGATTATCTTGAAACTCGGCCTGAAGCGGACATGCAAAATATCGGTTGCATGGGAATCTCCGGCGGCGGTCTGGTCGGCGCGTATGCTTCCATTTTTGATGAACGAATAAAAGCCTCGGTGATCTCAGGCTTTACGAATACGTTCAAGGACAGTTTTCTTGCGATGCAGCATTGTGTTTGCATGTTCACTCCAGGCGTGCTTCGTCACGCGGAAATGCCCGATCTTATCGGACTCATCGCGCCGAGGCCTCTTCTCATAGAAGCTGGAATTGCCGACAAGAACTTTCCGATTGCGGGTGTTCGTAAGGCCCTCTCCGAGTTGGAAACAGTCTACCGGGTTTGGGGTTGTGAACAGAGCCTTGCAAAGGATATCTTCGACGGCGGTCACGAGGTATCCGGGAAAATTGCTTACGATTGGCTTGAAAGGCAACTTCGGTAAATTCAATGAAAAAAACTTTTTACGGTACCGACTTCGACATGGATGAAATCCTGCCCCCGGTATTTTCTCCTCGCGTTTACAACTTGACGGAAATGGGAGGACGGGGCGATAGCCAAACGGATGAGACGGAAATAATTAGAAACGCGATCGAAACCTGTTCGCGGGAAGGCGGAGGAACGGTCCTCCTTCCCGAAGGTCTCTGGCTGACGGGGCCAATACATCTGAAAAGCGGAGTGAATCTTCGTCTTGAAAAAAACGCGACGTTGAAATTCAGTTCGGTCTTCAGCGATTACCTTCCCGTAGTTTTTACTCGTTGGGAAGGGACCGAATGTTATAACTATTCTCCTCTGATTTACGCCGACGGCTGCGAAAATATCGGCGTCTCAGGTGAAGGGACTTTGCTCGGTAACGGGGAAGCTTGGTGGCACTGGAAAAAGCTACAGCAGGAAGCGGCTAACCGCCTCGTCGATGCGGAGGCTCTCGGTATACCGGTAGAGAAAAGAATATTCGGCCGGGTCGAAGATGCCCTGCGGCCACAATTCATTCAACCCATAAATTGTCGTAACGTCTTGATCGAAGGTATCACGATTAAAGACGGGCCGATGTGGACGATCCACCCCGTGTATTGTGAAAACGTCATTGTTAGAAACGTCAGCGTAATAAGCTCGGGACCCAACACGGATGGCCTCAACCCTGATTCCTGCAAGAACGTGCTTGTCGAAAAATGTTCCTTTGAAACCGGTGATGACTG
>Ga0172379_10009997_pt1 | contig 11591 bp, 8 predicted proteins | sample GrowelOW334metaG_FD_119756 | JGI IMG/M metagenome (GOLD analysis project Ga0172379, IMG submission 119756) | Groundwater microbial communities from an aquifer near a municipal landfill in Southern Ontario, Canada - Groundwater well OW334 metaG | ecosystem: Environmental > Aquatic > Deep... | reverse complement strand
TCCAATCGGGAAATACGCGAAAAAAGAGATCAGAAAAATTGCCGCAGATTACGATCTTGCAAATCAAACACGGAAAGACAGCCAGGGAATTTGCTTCCTCGGACAAATAAAATTTTCCGATTTTATCAAACATCATCTCGGTGAACTTCCCGGCGACATCATTGAAATGGAAACGGGAAAAATTCTCGGCAGACATCCGGGTTACTACTATTTTACTATTGGACAGCGAAGCGGTTTGGGATTAAGCGGAGGTCCATGGTTTGTGGTCGAGAAAAATATCGCGGAGAACAAAATCCTTATTTCAAAAAATGTTGAGTTGATTGAAAAAGAAAAAAATCATTTTTCGGTTACCAATTTTAATTGGATAAATGAACCTCCGCATCATGAAAAACTGTTGGTAAAGATCAGACACGGAGAACATTTTTTCAACTGCTCACTAAAATTCCGAAGTGAAAATCTTGCTGATGTAACAATTGATCGGCCGGATAGAGGCATAGCGGCCGGACAGTTTGCCGTATTTTATGACGGAGATTACTGCCTTGGCGGCGGAGTGATTTGTTAAAACTTGATCAAAAAAAATTAAATCGTTTTCAATCTTAATTACTTCACCAAAGTAATTTTATTCTTCAAACTGCTAATTGAAGCCGGATCAATTTTTATTTTTACATATTTTCCGCGCAGCCATAGTTGCGTTTGATCTTGATAATGTTTGCTAAGCGGATGACCCGATTCTCCGGTTGGCAGCACCAAATAAAATTCATCGGGCTTGGCAAAATCATAAATGAACCGCATCGATGGTCCGAGATGATTTTCAAATTCCTTATGCTGAAACGCTCTTACATTTCCTTGATAATCATTAAAAGTATATTCTGTATTAAAAAGTGTCGTGCCGTCTCCACCAATACCGAATGGACCAATATCGACAATGTCATCAATAAACTTATTCTCTCCACTAAAAAAATGTTTGAACGTTAGCGTGTGCAATTTCCCCCATTGCCATTGGTTTATATCTGCACCAAGTTTTGATTCAAGTTCTGTTAAAGCATCGCTTAAACTTTTTCTAATGATATCATCGCGCGTTTCAATTTTTGAAGTTTTCTTGTCGTCAAATATTGAAGAGGTGTTTTCTTTTAAAATTCTTTGCACTACCCGGTACGGCACATTCGGAACAAAAAGAAATTCATTAAAAAGATTATATCCAAGATCATCTTCAAAAGTATTTTTTAATAGATGTTTGAGAAAAACAGCATAAATAGCCGGAGCTTGATAATAAGCATCGAACTTACCATCCCATTCTTTAAAGAGCGCAAGCGCTTCGGTAAGATTTTTATCTTTAACTTTTTTATTCTCGAATGCTTGAAGCATATATTTCGTGATATCTTTTGCATAAGGAGAAACAAAATCGGTTTGATACGTTTGAAAATCTTCAGGCGAATGTTTTTCTTTTGCGGTTAATAGTTCTGTAATTCTTTCGATGCGCGATGAAGGTTCCCACAAGTTTGAAATATGATACGGGAAATCTTTTATCGTTTTGTTATTTGCAGAAGCAATAAAATTTTGCGGAGGATTAAACAGCATCGGCATTTGATCAAAGGGAACAAAACCTTTCCAATCATTCCCAGAAGTCGTTCCATCAAAAACAAACGTTGGTGAATTTGAAGAACGAATCGGAAGTTTAGCAGCGCAAAGATAACCGATGTTTCCTTTAACATCGGCATAAACAAAATTTTGTCCCGGCACAGAAAAGTTTGACACTGCTATTTTAAAACTGTTCCAATCATTTGCTTTATTAACGGAATAAAAAGCAAAAAACTCATCGCTCACATCATTACCCGTCCAGCGCATACTTATGTTCAAATTTTTATCGAGCGAATTCGGATACATCAAGTTGAAGGCGTGAATATTGGAGATGATGGGACCGCGATGAGTTTCCTTTATTTCAATTGATGCATCCGGCTCGTCTTTTACTTTTATTTTTTCCATTCTGATTTTTAACGGATGCCATTCATTATCGCAAAAATATTTCTTTCCAGTCGGATCGAGTTTTTCAAAATAGAAATCGGCATCATCAGCCATAACGTTGGTGAGTACCCAAGAGATATTTTTATTTTTCCCGATCACCACCGCAGGAACACCGGGAAGAGTAACGCCTTCAACTTGGTAATCACCCGCGCGGATAACCGCCGCATACCATTTGCCTGGAGCAGTAAATGACAAATGCGGATCGTTTGCAATAACCGGTTTACCACTTTGCGATTTTTCCTTATTCACCACCCAATTGTTTGAACCGATATGCGTACCCGTGAAACCGGTAAACTCTTTATATGCACGGTTTACGTCGATGAACGCAGTGTTAATTTTTGGTTCTTTTAAAATTGAAGAAGGAATAATTGTCGGCGCGTTTTCAGGATAATCCGGAAGGATCAGTTTTGCTTTTTCTTCGCCAAGTTGTTGAACAAGCTGTGTAAAAATAATGTCTGTCCACCAGCTCATATTCAACTCCCAAGCCATTAAACGGACAATCATTAAGCTGTGAACCGGTTTCCATTCGTATGGTTCATATTTTAAAACATCAAATTCGATAGGAAGTTTTTTGTGAAACTTCTTGATGAAATAATTTACACCGTCGGCATAAGCGGACAGCATTTTTTTTGTTTCGGGATGAGCTGCTTGATAAATCTTTTCAGCAGTTTGTTTAATTCCAACCGTTAAAAACATTTTATCAAACGAAAGAGTTTTGCTGCCAAAGACTTCACTTAATCTTCCTTCACCGGCTCGGCGTATTAAATCCATCTGGAACAAACGCTCGCGCGCATGCAAAAACCCAAGCGCAAAAGCGGCGCTTTCTTCCTTATCAGTTACAATGTACGGAGTGGCTAATGAATCAAAGTGAATTTCTACATCACTCTTTATTTTTTCCGCTTGATATTCTCCTTCATATTCTGGAAGAGAACTATACAACATCTGCCGGAAAAAATATCCCGCGATGAGAAGAATAAGGACGAGAGAAACGACAGAACCTAAAAGAATTTTTGCCCAAGGTTTCATATACGTTAAATGTTTGGTGAAAGATGATGCAATTTTGTAAAGAAAAGTTTAAAAACAAAGAGATGAGGTATTTACTTTTTTACTGCCGATCTTCTGATTTGCACAAGAACTGCTCCTATAGCGGCTATAGCCATTCCCAGTCCCTCTTGTATTGAAATCTTTTCACCTAAATAATACCATGCTAAAATTGCAATTTGAATGAGCATCGTTCCGTTAATTATGCTCGACTCCATTGCGGTAAGTGAACGAAGCGTTAAATTCCATAATGTAAAAGCAAAAGCCGTATTGATTCCTGCAAGCCAGAATAAAAAAAGCCAGTTTTTTGTACTCAGCGACGGCAATCCATTCAGTGCAGAACCAACAATCATCAAAATTATTGCGCCTACACCCATACTTATAAAAGTTATCACCAAAGGACTAATGTTTTTCTTTCGATTAATATCCCGCCCAATAATTGCCGAGCCTGCATTTGCTAAAACACCGATGAACATTATTCCCAAACCGATGCCTTTGTTCCCGCTAAAATTAACGGGAAAGAAATAAGCCATAATGCCGATGATAAATAATATTGAACCGATCCATTGAAGAAGAGAAGGTTTTTCATTTAATAAAAAGATACCCATAATTGCGACAATTATCGGAGTGAAGTTGAGCAGCAAGCTAACCGTAACAGATGGCAGTAAAGACAAACCTAAAAATTGTGCACCTTGAGTAAACGTGTAAAAAACTAAACCCAACAAAAGAAGACTCTTCCATTGAGAAGAGTTCAATTGTTTTATTTCATTAAGATATTTCTTTTTAACAACGAAAGGGATGAAAATAAAGAAAGCTAAAATATAGCGTAGTCCGGCATATGTTATGGGTGGGATATCAACCAAACCCCATTTAATAATAATAAAAGAAGTTGACCATAAAAACGTTACAAGCAACGCTTGAATTATTGGGATGATATGAGTTTGTTTTGTTCCGTTCATAATTTTATAATCAAAAAATAATTAGAGAGAATGGGTGAATGGGTGAATGATTGTATGTTAGAATAAATTAACCAAACATTCCACTGCCGACTGATGACTGCCAACTGCTGACTGCCAACTACTTCACAATCTCAATCTCTGTTCCCATCGGAACATTATAAAAGAGTTCTTCTATTTCAGAATTTGTGAGAGCGATGCAGCCCAACGTCCAATCAGAGAAGCGTTGGAATTTTCCGATGAAACCATATCCATTTGGTAAACCATGAATTTTAATTTCTCCGCCGGGAGAATTACCAAATTGCTTTGCGTAAAGACTATCGGATTCGTTCGGATAAGAAACAGCAAGGTTCAAATGATAATCGCTGTTCGGATTTTTATCATCAATCGTGTAAATACCTTCGGGAGTTTTCTTATCTCCTTCAAATTCTTTCTTACCGACTGGCATTCCACCGAGCGAAACCTTATAAGTTTTTAAAGCTTCTCCATTTGAGTAAACCGTTAACTGCCGTTTGTGTTTAACCACCAAAATCTTGTCAATTTTTTTTAAAGTGTCTAATTTCTTCTCGGGAAAGAAATAGTAACCGAGTACTACTAAAACAAGGAAGAGTGCCCCATATATTGATATTTTTTTCATTTGGCTGATCACTAATTTGTTGATTAATACAATTGCTCGTTTTTTCATTTTAAGGCACATTTAAATTACAAAAAACTTTTCAATCCGATTCTTTATTTCAACTAAATGTACAACATAGTATTCAATATGAAAATAATACTTGACAATATGTAAAACTTGCTTTACATTTGTACCGTTAAAATAATCAATTATTAAAAGAGTTAGCTATCAAAACTTATCTTAGAAAATATCGATTTGAAAACGGAGAGCAAAGTCAGCAGCAACTTGCTGATGCGGTAAAAGTTTCTCGACAAACAATCGTTGCAATAGAACGCGGTGACTATAATCTTTCCGTCAAACTTGCTTTGCTATTGGCGCGCAAATTAAATACAACAGTAGAAAATTTGTTTCAACTTGAGGAGAAAGACTATGCTTAAAAAGGATCCGATCTTTTGGATGGCGACTTCTATTTTCATTTTAGGAGTCATCATTTTTGGCGTAACACAAAATCAATTATGGCTGTTCTTGTTGGCAGGCTCGTATCTGCTTCGACCGACGCTGGCTTCACTCAACATTGCGAAGTCTCTTGTTGATGAACGCCAAATGAGTATTCAATACCGTTCCGGAAATATTGCTTTTGCCACAATGATCATCGGATGCATCATCATGGCTATTTACGAAAGCAATAAAGGAGATCACAGTTGGGAATTTTTTAACGCAATCGTAGTCATAGGATTAGCAGCAAAGGCTTTGTCTAACGTCTTTTTGATCGGGAATTACCGTGAATCCGGAACAAAAATAATTATAGGTGTTGGTTTAATGATCGTGCTTTTCGTCTTTCTAGAGAACGGATTTTCAGTTGGATTTCTTGCCGAATCCGCTCCCGGATGGTTGATAGTTCTTGTAGGCTGGTTAGCTAAAAAATTCCCTAGAACAATTGGCGGCGTTGTCCTTGCAATAACTGCGCTGCTTTTAGTAGTTATTCTTGGGAAAGGATTTGTTATCGGACAGATCATCACGGCGGTGATTATCACCATCCCGTTAGTAACGGCGGGCGTAAGTCTTATTGTCGGCGATAGGATTGATGCGGATTCTACTGTTGATGTTCTTGAATAATTTTTTATAACAATGGTGATTAATTCTTGATCTTGCTCTTTTTTTAATCTGATGAAGAATAAGATTACGATTAAGACTCTTTGCCTAAGATTTGATATTTAGTTGTTAATTTCAAAACTATAAACGGAGTAGTTATGTCTTCACAAAAGTGCTCTTTTTCAATTTCCTTAATTGGTTTAATTCTTCTTGGATTTTTCTTCAGTATAGGAAAAGAAACGAACGCTCAATCAAAACTGCGGATCGGAGTTTTCGATTCGAGAGCAGTTGCAGTAGCTTTTTACAATTCTAAATTCTCAACCAATCAACAAATTTTTGCTTCCTTAGGTACGCGGATGAAAGAAGCAAAAGAAAAAGACGATAAGGATGCCATCGCCAAAATTGAGCGAGAGGCGTCTCTTCGGCAAGTAATGATGCATGAGCAAGGTTTCGGAAGAGGATCCATCAATAATATCACTGGTGCTATAAAAGATAAATTGGCTCAACTTGCAAAAAGTGAAAACCTTTCCGTCATCGTTTCAAAGTGGGAATTGGTTTTCAGCGGTGCCGATGTTGTTTCGATTGACGTGACTGAAAAAATTGTTGATTTCTTTGAGCCAAACGAAAAAATAAAATCAATGATGAAAGAGATAATGGAATCCGAACCATTAAAAGATGCTTTTCTGATTGATGATTAATAATACATTTTACGAAGCTATTAATAAATAACCATCGTAATCGTAATCTTTTTCTTAATCCAGAATAACTGTTGAGAAACGAGTAAGAATAAGATTATGATTAAGGTTTCAAATGTGGCTTTTGTGTAGAGTGAGTTAGTAGGTAATTTCCTGAACTGAAATTTGCTCGCACAATCAATGGAACAACGGAAAAACAATTATCCAGTATTATCAGTTTTTGTGGTATTGTTTTTATCCCGCCTCGAATTTCTTTTAGCCATTCCAAGATGCCCGTTCCTTATCAATATAAGTTTGCGCATCCGGTCCTTGCCAAATTTCTTTTCCCAAACCTCTTAGCTCAAAGATATTTCTTTTGCTGGAATCTTTTTTGTGATGGACTAACTGAGAAAGTTCTGTTAGTCGTTTTTCCCGCTCTAGTTCATTCAGAACAGAGAACTGTTTCCAGAAAAACCACGAATGGTTTATCCCGCCTTTTGGCTACCACTCCCCGAAAAGACTACATTATTTCCTTAACGCCGCACAACCATGAATGGATTGTGCGGCACGAAAAAATCGCGCTGAAGCGCGATAAAAATCACATCAGCGTTTACGATGATTTATTTGCACAGTGATACCGTTTACGGTTTCGCTGATTGTTTTTTGTTGATAGCCGGGAAATCTCAATGCTTCCACAATTCCCTATCTAAACTTCTGTACTGTATCGCTTCGCTTACATGCTGCGGTAAAATGTTTTCAGACTTTTATTAACTAAACCTTCATCCATTAAACATCTTCTAATCCTTGAGGCACCGAATACTAAAACCGTATTCCAAGTTGACATCGATCACGCCGATATAGTTAACACTGCTCCACAAGTTCATGTAGTAGGCGTTCGTAGCACTGCTCTTTGTAGAACCCCAAAAGTAAGAGTAGTAACCTAAATTAACGAAGTAACCACTGCTGCTGCGGTGGCCCGTTAGCAACGCTGAGAAACCACTTGTGTTTGTTCCTACTCCACTTCCAGTTCCTTGTTCTACTGCTTTTAATGCGTTGCCATCATTACTCACTGCTGACTTTAATGTTTCAAATTCTTCTTTCGTTGGTATGTGCCAACCGGTTGGGCAAATGCCTTTTGTACCTGGTGTTGTACTATATGCCATGGCTTCATTCCAATCATACAGTCCGCCGTATGTTGCACAATTTGCTTCATTATTTCCATAACAGTATTTCTCAATTATTCCATTATTTGATACATCTGAATGATCGCTTATTGTACTTGTTGATGCTACATATACTCCAACGTCAAGGTTCTCTCTCATCCAGCATTGCGTGCCTACTTGTACCGTGTTATATGTCTTCCCCTCATACGTCACTGTTGGAAGACCAGTACAGAATCTTTCGATGGTTAAATTTCCTAAATTTAAAATACTATCAACTACGGTTGGCAAGTTCTTAAAAGTTATTCTTCCGGTGATGGAACTGGCAACAACAAGACTATCAAGATTTATCGGGGTTATTAAATTATTAATTGCTGTCGGTTTGATAAGTGAATTGTTAAGCAAACTTGGTACAGAAGAAAGATGCTGACTACCATAGAGGAGCATCAACTTCTTTGTAACCGTATACTTCCCATCCAAGGTTAATCTCGCAAAGTAAATGCCATTCGGTAAACCATTCAGTTCAAGATCTACAAAATTTGTCCCCGCATTATAAAATTTCTCAACGTCTGATAAAACTCTTTGACCTACAACATCATATAAACTAATTCGAACATTTCCATTGTTTGGTAATGTTAATGTAATTCGTGTTTTAGGATTGAATGGATTCGGATAATTATCAGAAATAGAATATCCTGTTGGCAGTTCATCGTCTTTTTTCACATCCGTAATATTATTAAAAACGAAGGCACCACTTCCTTCAGATATTGCTATATCATACTTTGAATTGAAATAAAGCTCTACTGCAAGATCCCGCAAACCATTACCATCTTGATCAACTAACCTGCCCGTTATGGTTTGAGCATTTTGAATTGATGCAAATCCTAAGAACATAATTAAAAAGTATACTTTTTTCATATCCCATCCTTTCGATTGTTATTCATTTTTAATGTTTCCACAACTCCCTATCCAAACTTCTATACTGTATCGCTTCGCTTACGTGCTGCGGTAAAATGTTTTCGGACTTTTCAAGATCGGCAATGGTGCGACTTACTTTTAGGATTCTATCGTAAGCGCGGGCGGAGAGTCCCAGTTTTGTCATCGCCATTTTTAGTAACTCCGCGCTTGCAGTATCCAACTGGCAAAATTGCCGCACCTCTTTTGAGCCCATATCGGCGTTATTATAAATTCCTTTTAATCCCGCAAATCGTTTTAACTGAACATCACGTGCGGCAATTACTCTATCTCTAATTTCCTTTGAACATTCTCCGTTCTGCGTGGATGAAAGCTCCCGGTATTTTACAGCGGGAACTTCAATGTGAATATCAATTCTATCCAACAACGGACCGGAAATTTTCGCCATATATTTTTGTATTTGCTGCTGTCCGCACGTGCATTCTTTATTCGGATCGGTGTAATAGCCGCATGGACACGGATTCATCGCCGCCGCTAACATAAAATTTGCCGGAAACTCCAATGACATTTTAGAACGGCTAACGGTAACTTTTGCATCCTCCAAAGGCTGACGCATTACTTCCAAAACATTTTTGGGGAATTCAGGAAGTTCATCTAAAAATAAAACTCCGTGATGCGCAAATGAAATTTCTCCCGGACGAGGGAACGAACCGCCGCCAACTAATGCCGCATCGGAAACCGTGTGGTGAGGAGAACGGAATGGTCGTTCCGTTATCAACGCAAATTCTTTGTTCAGTATTCCTGCCACTGAATGAATTTTTGTAGTCTCAAGCGCTTCGTTAAAAGTAAGCGGAGGAAGTATCGAAGGAATTCTTTTTGCAAGCATACTTTTGCCGGAACCAGGAGGACCGATCATAATAATATTGTGCGCTCCGGCTGCAGCAACTTCCAACGCGCGTTTAACATTTTCTTGCCCCTTCACATCGGAAAAATCAAGTTGGTAATGATTTACTTTCGAGAAGACTTCTTCTTTGCTTGTATAAATCGGTTGAGCATTTGATTCTCCATTCAAGAACTGCACAACCTCAAAAAGATTTTCCATTCCATAGACATCAATTCCGTTCACTATTGAAGCCTCTTTAACCGACTCAAGCGGAAGAATTATTTTTTTCTTCCCTTGCTTTTTTGCTTCAACGGTTATTGGCAGCGCTCCTTTAATCGGACGAAGTGAACCATCAAGCGCGAGCTCTCCGAGAATAACGGTTTCATCAAGCAGTGTTGGTTCGACTTTTTCTAACGAAGTTAAAATGCCGATGGCGATTGGCAAATCGAAAGAACTTCCTTCTTTTTTAATATCTGCGGGAGCTAAATTGATAGTAATTTTTTTTATGGGGAATTCGAAACCGGAATTTTTTATAGCTGAGATGACCCGTTCCCGGCTTTCCTTTATAGCGTTATCCGGAAGACCGACAATGATGAATCCCGGGATGCCTCGCTCACTGTGCGTTTCAACTTCAACTAAGTAAGCGTCTATTCCAAATGTTGCTGATGAGAAAACTTTTGAAAGCATTGTTTCCCTCTTTCATTTAAAATGCAAAAGGTTCACGTTTTACTTGTGAACCTTTTATTTTATTATTTGAACTGTCGTACAAAATTTATTCTGTCTTGCAGCCTGCTAACGGGCGTTAGCAGTTTGTCTTTCCCGTAAATTGCATCTGCCCGGTTTGTAAAGGCAAGTTCGTAATCCTTGCTCATCAGAATTGCTTCTTCGGGACAAACCTCTTCGCAGAAGCCGCAGAAAATACATCGCAGCATATTTATCTCAAATTTTTCGGGATAACGTTCTTTTTCATTTTCCGTTTCCGCCGCGCGAACTTCAATTGCGAGAGCCGGACAAACACGCGAACACAATCCGCAAGCCACACACCGTTCTTCCCCGTTTTCTTCCACAGCCAGCACGGGTCTTCCGCGGTAAGATGCCGGCGGATCAAACTTTACTTCGGGATATTGCATCGTGAACTTCGGTTTGAACATATTCTTTAGAGTCAGTCCTAAACCTTTTGCAATTTCGGTAATATAAATTCTTTGTCCGAAGGATAAATCTTTTAGTCTATTTTTCTTAGCCATTCTCTCTCCGAATCTTTATAAAATCATTGCTAAAATTGCTACCCAGAGCAAATTTAAAAGTGAAAGCGGGAACATAACTTTCCAGCCGATGTTCATCAATTGATCATAACGGAAACGCGGAATTGACCAGCGCACCCAAATAAAGAAAAACATAATGAATACTAATTTGAAAATGAATGCGCCGACTTGCAGCGTTACAACCCATCCGGCTGAAAGATTCAATAATTCCAAATAAGGAATTTGCCAGCCGCCGAGATAGAGCGTAACAATAAGCGCGCTTGAGATTATCATATTTGCGTATTCCGATAAAAAGAACGCCGCGAATTTCATACTGCTGTATTCGGTGTGGTAACCGCCGACGAGTTCAGGTTCAGCTTCAGGTAAATCAAATGGTAATCGGTTTGTTTCTGCAAAAGCCGAAACGAGAAAAGTTATAAAGCCGATCGGTTGAAGAACGATATTCCACATCCAGCCGGATTGCGCATTTACAATTGCTATCGGGCGAAGCGATTCTGCTAAAAGAATAACTCCGGCTACAGAAAATCCCATTGAAATTTCGTACGAGATCATTTGTGCGGAAGAACGGATACCGCCAAGCAAAGAATATTTACTGCCGGAAGACCAGCCGGAAAAAGTTATCGCATATACACCAACAGAAGTTAAAGCTAAAACGTAAAGTATCCCGATGTTAACATCAGCGACAACAAAAGAAAAAACTTTTCCAAAAGCCGTGAACGAAGGACCAATCGGTAAAACTGCAAATGTGCTGAACGCAACAAACAATGCAATCATCGGGGCAAGTGTGTGCATATATTTATTTGCAGCAGTCGGAACGATATCTTCTTTTAAAAGAAGTTTCAATACATCTGCGAAAGGTTGGAAGATTCCTGCGGGTCCTACGCGGTTTGGACCAATTCTATTCTGCGCCCAAGCGGCAATTTTTCTTTCAAAATAAACTAAGTAAGAAACCGTTAACAGCATGATGACT
>Ga0172379_10009996_pt1 | contig 11592 bp, 6 predicted proteins | sample GrowelOW334metaG_FD_119756 | JGI IMG/M metagenome (GOLD analysis project Ga0172379, IMG submission 119756) | Groundwater microbial communities from an aquifer near a municipal landfill in Southern Ontario, Canada - Groundwater well OW334 metaG | ecosystem: Environmental > Aquatic > Deep... | reverse complement strand
CTTCCCGAAATCAAAGTCGAAGAATCGGTCGTATATAAGACCGCGACACGACCGCCACCGCCGCCGCCGTCCGCATTCACCGCTCCACCGTTCGCGTTGATGGAGCCGGAGCCGACCAAAGTAGCGGTCTCGATCCAGACCGATCCGCCGGATGCGCCACCGACGTTCGAACCTGTATCGGCGCTTGAGGATATCGAACCGTTCACGGTCAGGGCACCGGATACCGAGAGCTTTACGGCTCCGCCACCAGACAACGTTAACGATCCGGAACCGAGATCGGTCGGTGTGGAAACGGAACCGTACGTGTTGCCGCCGATCGTGCCAAAAATACCGCCATTGCCACCGTATCCCGCCCCCTTCTTGCTGTTGACCGTGCCCGAGCCGTTGGTAGCGGAATACCCTGTACTTGTCGCTCCGACGTTGCCACCGGCATCCACGGTGAAGGTCGTCGAAGTGACGCAGAGGTGGTTCAGTTTAGAGGTCGTGTTCGCCGTATGCGTCATCGAACCGCCGCTACCGACGGTCACGGTCGGCACGGTCGCCCCGGCGAGTCCGACCTGCACGTAGGTGCCGGAACCGGAACTGCCGACCGTAAGCGATGACAAACCGGCACTGAACGATGTCGAGGTCGTGCCATGCGTGAAAGTCGAAGTCGGACCGACCGTCAGGGCAGTCACGGTGGCGATCGTACCGTAACTCGTCACATCGAGACCGGTAGATGTGAAGGAGGCGACGCCGGGGTCGAAAGTAGCGCCGGTGTTCAACGTAATCGACGGTCGGGCAGAACCACCGCCGGTTAGAGTCCCGCTCGCCGCCAAGGTCAAGGTGTCACCGCTCGGAATCACATAATCGGCCCCGTTCTTGATCGTGATGTTGTCGTAGGTCTGACTGGGGGTGGAGGTAGTTTGCGTGCTATACACGCCAGCCGAGAGGTTGTTGTTCGTCAAAACCAAATCGCCGTAAGTCGAGACGCCAGTATGGAATAGATACGCAGTTCCGGCTCCGCCGTCGCTGGTCGCATCACCACCATATGCGTATATCCGGCTACCGGAGATGAGGCTCGAGGAATCGGTTGTATAATAGACCGCTATGCGGCCGCCAGCGCCGCCGCCGTCAGTGTTCGCGCCTCCGTTGGCCGTCACGGCGCCGGTACCGACCAAGGTGCCGGCCTCGATCCAGACCGAACCGCCGGCCGCGCCACCGACGACACTTCCGGAATTCGCGTTCGCCGATATCGCGCCGTTCACCGTCAGCGTTCCAGAAACCGATATTTTGATCGCCCCACCTCCGTTAGCGGAACCGGCGATGCCGCTCGAACCCATATCGACCGGTCCCGTAACCGAATCGTAAGTGATGCCGCCGATAATCGCGCCATAATTGCCACCATTGCCACCGTGTCCGGCGCCGTTCTTGTTGGTCACCTTCCCGGGGCCATTCAAAGCTGAATACCCGGTACTTGTCGCTCCGACATTCCCTCCGGCGTTCACGGTGAAGGTGGTCGACGTCACCGAGAGCTGATAGAGCTTAGAGGTCGTGTTGGCGGAATGGGTCATCGTGCCGCCGGAGTTCACGGTGACTGTCGGTATGGTGAGCCCAGCGAGCGTTTTCATCGTGAACGTCCCGCTCGAATTTACGGTCAGGCTGTTCGGCGTCGCCCCGAACGAACCGCCGTGAGTATATGTGACTCCGTTTATCGTAAGATCGGTGACGACACCGAAAGTCCCGTTGTTCGTCACGTTGACGCCGGCGATCGTGAAGGCGGTGGACGATGCATTGAAAGTCCCACCGGAGTTCACGGTGAGCGAACCGGTGGTCGCGGCGCCGGTAAACCCACCGGAAGTCGTGAAGACGGCACCGCTCGGGATGATGTAGCTAGCCCCTTTCTTGATCGTCACGTTGTCATACGTTTCGCTAGTGGAGGCGACTTGAGTCGTGCTCGTGGCGCTGGCCAGGTTGTTGTCGTCGATCAAAATGTTGCCGTTCGTCGATACGCCCGTGTTGAAAAAGTAGACCGAGCCCGCGCCCCCATCCTGGCCGGTGTTGAAATGCGCGCCGCCATACGCGTGAATCTTGTCGCCGGAAATGAGTGTCGAGGAATCGGTCGTGTAATAGACCGCGATGCGGCCGCCGCCGCCGCCGGCGGTATTGCCGGAAACGTTACCCGATCCGCCGTTCGCTCTGATGGTACCCGAACCGACCAACGTGCCGGCATCGATCCATATCGACCCACCTGACGCTCCACCGTAGTTTCCCGAGGGTCCATAACCCCCGTCGGCGACCACGGAACCGTTGATGGTCACGGTGCCGGCGGCGGAAAGCTTGACCGCTCCCCCACCGCTCGCGCCTAACGTGCCGAATCCTCCAGACCCGAGATCGCTTGGAGCGGTGACCGAACCGTATGTAGTGCCATCGCTCCCGCTAGAGCCATGTCCGCCATTACCGCCGTATCCGGCTCCGTTATTGAACGTACCTGGTTTTCCCGTCCCAGTGTCGTGGGCGTATCCTGTACTGCTGGCGCTTAGAGCGCCTTCGATATCGATATTGTCTGAAATGAGGATGACCTGCGCGGAACCGACGCTCGACGAGGCGACGACGGTCACCCCGGCATTGATCGTGAGCGTGCCGGTGTAGGTGTAGGTCCCCGCATCGAAAATGCAATTCGACGCGATTGTCACGTCCGCCCCCGAAGCAGTACACGTCGTCGCCGCACTCGCTCGTCCGGGCGAAAAGATAACGAAAAAACCGAGGACTGCTAAAAACAGACCGGCTTTGATGAGGAGGAGGTTATTCGACCGCGGCTTTTCCATTCCGATAACCATCAATCCCGCATCGAACCGCTTTACGGAGCTTCCGGTTCGAAGACCAGGACCAGGACATCATACACCAATTCTTGCCCCGCCCCCCCTTTGTGGACAACCGACACGATACGAAAACGCCCCGCAGGATTGCGGGGCGGTCATCATCTCGTCAAAGCATCTTCTTCCTGATGAATGCCGGAATCTCGAGCTCCTCCTCTTCGGTCATCGGCTTCGGCGGCGGATTGGCGCCGGCGATCTGGGCCGCGGGACTGACCACCGAGAAGGTCGGGGGCGTCGAGAACGATTCGTCTGGCATCACGGGTTTCGACTGGAACGGACGTTCGCGTTCGATCCGTTCGGTGCGCGGCTCCTCGCGGACTACCGGCGGTGGCGGTACCAATTTCTCGCGCATCGGAATCGGAGCCGAAGCGGCGGCGATCGCCGGTTCCATCCTTTGGGCCTGGAACGCCGCTTGGGCGACGAGCGGACTAGTCGCGGCCTTAGGGATCGACACGGCGGCCACGCGATCGGCGCCATCGAAACCGGTGGCGATGACCGTCACGCGGACTTCGTCCTTCAACGTCTCGTCGATGACCGCGCCGAAAATGACCTTGGCGTCCGGCGAAGCCGAGCCCGTGATGACCTTGGCGGCTTCAGAGACCTCGTGCATGCCGAGACTCGCGCTCCCGGTGATCGTGAACAGGATGCCGCGAGCGCCTTCGATCGATACTTCGAGGAGCGGAGATGCTACCGCCGCCTTGGCCGCGTCGATGGCGCGCGTGTCGCCCGAAGCGCGACCGATGCCCATGAGCGCCGTGCCCTGGTTCATCATGATCGAACGCACGTCGGCGAAGTCGACGTTGATCAAGCCCGGGATAGTGATGAGTTCGGAAATGCCTTGAACACCCTGTCGGAGCACGTCGTCCACGATCTGGAAGGCCTCGAGCATGGAGGTCTTCTTGTCGATGATCTGAAGCACCCGATCGTTCGGAATGGTGATGATGGTGTCGACGTGACCGATCAGGTCCGCGTGTCCGCGCTCGGCGATGTTCTTCCTTACCGCGCCTTCGAAGGTGAAAGGTTTGGTGACGACCGCCACGGTGAGCGCGCCGGCCTCGCGGGCGATTTCGGCGATGAACGGCGCCGCGCCGGTGCCGGTGCCGCCGCCAAGACCGCAAGTCACGAACACCATGTCCGAGCCTTTGACGATCTCGCGGAGCTCGTTCGCGCTCTCTTCGGCCGCGCGGCGGCCGATTTCCGGATCCATGCCGGCTCCGAGTCCGCGAGTGGAGGTCTTGCCGATGTGGAGTTTGACCTGCGCGCCCGAACGGTGAAGGTCCTGGACGTCGGTGTTCACCGCCACGAATTCCACGCCGCGGATCTTCGAAGCGATCATGCGATTCACCGCATTGCCGCCGGATCCGCCGACTCCGATCACCTTGATCTTCGCGAAGGTCTCGATCTCGGGTTTGACTTCCGCCATAGCGGTGAAGATTTGTGTCCGTCTAGGACACGATGATTGTTCGCTGAACAGCGCACCCTATATCCCGGAAACTCTATACGCTCGAAGGCCTCATGTCAAGAAATATCCACAGGTCAAGACCGGCGATCCGAACCTAAAACTCGGGCCCAAAAACCCGAGTCCTCCTGCACCTATAGCTATTCCCTATCGCTATCCCCTCGATCACGGCAACAGGTTTTGTAGCCAGTTCTTGGCCCCTTTGACCGCGCTCCCGACGGCCGCGATCTTCGCCAAGGCGTTCTTCTTTGAACCTCTCCCCTGTTTCGACGTGCGCAAGGCCGCCGCGCCCCAATGCACGAGACCGACCGCGGTCGTGAACGACAGGTCGTTCACGCGGTCGGTGATCGACGAGATGCCGAGCGGCAATCCGAGCGCGGCCGGCAGGCGCAATTTGGACTTGGCCACGTCGGCGATGCCCGGCAACTTGGCACCACCGCCCGTGAGGATGATACCGGCAGGCAAGAGACCGCTTCGGCCGACCTTCTTCAATTCATGATCTACCTTCTCGAAAATCTCCTCGACCCGAGCTTCGATGATCTCGGCGACGTACTTCTTGGAGACGCGTTCGTCCGTCTGGATGCCGACCTCGCGCAGGTCGACCTCGTCCTTCCGGGCGATGTCTTTGGGCAAGGCGTTGCCGTACCGGATCTTGAACTGTTCGGCCGACTCGATCGAGATCCGGAGCCCGATCGCGACGTCCGAAGTGACGTGTTCCGAACCGATCGGCAGTACGGCGGTATGCAAGACGTCGCCGCCCTCGAAGACGATGAGGCTCGTGGTCGAACCGCCGATGTTCAAGGCCGCCACGCCAAGCTCCCGCATCCGCGGCGTCGTGACCGCTTCGGCCGTCGCTAGGATGCCGAAGACCATGTCTTCGATGTCGATGCCGGTGCGATAGACGCATTTCGTGAGGTTCTTGATCTGGCTCGAAAGACCTTGGATGATCTCCGCTTCGACCTCGAGCCGGATACCCGTCATGCCGACCGGATCCTTGACCCCGGCCTGCCCGTCCACGACGAAACTCTTCGGCAAGACATGCAGGATCTCGTAATTCGGAGGCGTGGCCACGGTCTGGGCCGCTTCGATGGCCCGCGTCACGTCCTCCTCGCGGATCTCCCCGTCAGGCCGCGAGACGCCGATGACGCCCCGCGAGGTCTGCGACAGGATATGGCTACCGGAGATGCCGACCCAGGCGCTGCCGATCTCCGCGCCGACCATGCGCTCGGCCCGTTCGATGGCGGCCGAGACGGAGGAGACGGCGTCGTCGATCGAGTTGATGATGCCCTTCGAGATGCCTTCGGACGGGACCTCGGCCGCGCCGATGACCTGAAGAGTCTCGCGCCCGCCGATCGCGGCGGTGCGCTGGGCGACCACCACGCGGACCGCGGTCGAGCCGATATCCAATCCGGTTATGAGATCCTCCGCCATAAAGCATTTATCGGGACAGTCCGCTCGGTACTGAATCAACGGTCACGCTCTGCGCCCTTTCCGTGTTCGGTGCGCCGGCGAAGGACGACACGAGATACGGCCAAAAGATGAACGCGCCAACGATGGCTGCCGCGACGGAAGCGACAAGCACGGCCGCGGCCGTGATGTCCTTCACCTCCGCGACGTAAGGATGCAACCGAGGCTTCACCAAATCCACGACCCGCTCGGTCGCGCTGTTCAATAATTCTAGCACCAGTACGCCACCGGTCACAAGCGCGAGCAGGGCCGCTTCGACGTTCGAGACGCGTAAAACCACGGCGACAGCGAGGACGACGCACGCGGCGACGGTCTCGATAGCAAAATTGCGCTCCTCCCGCGCCACCAAAACGAGCCCCCGGAAGGCGTGACGGAAACTGCGTGTCAATTTGATCGCGATGTCCATTGGGAGTAGCCAGTAGCAAGTAGCCAGTCGCCAGTAGCCGATATGGGCCTACTCGCTACTGGCTACTGGCTACTGGCGACTGGCTCGTAAAATCATTTCATGAACAACACTTCCTTGCCTGCTCCGAGCGATTCGAGCGTCTCGTCTTGCAACCGGAACATCCTCGAACTTTCGCCCGGCTTCACGTGGTCATGACCGAGCAGGTGAAGGAATCCGTGGACGAGCAGGAGCGCGAGTTCGTCCCGATACTTCCGGCCTTCCGTCTTGGCCTGCCGTTCGGCCTCCGATACCGAGATGACGATGTCGCCCAGTTCCCGCTCCCCTTCTTCCGGCCAATCGCGCTGGTCCGCGATCGGGAAGGAGAGCACGTCGGTCGTCTTGTCCTTGCCCCGATGCAGTCGGTTCAGCCGACGGACTTCGGCATCGCCGGTCCACACCACCGTGACCGCGAACTTCCCCTTCTCCCCGACGACGCGAGCCGCTTCGAGGAGAATTTTCTTGACCCACGACGACGACACGCCGGGCGACGATTTAGTGACGATCGAGACAGCAAGCATGCTAGGGCGTGGAAGTGGCCGTACCCGTCGCCATTTCGCCTGACGTCTGGCTGGCAGGGGTTTCGCCGACCGTCGTCGTCGCGCTGTTCACAGACGTCGATGCGGTTGATGTGGTGACGCCAGTCTCGCCCGAAACCGGAACCGTCGAAGTGGCCGAGACGTTTTCCGTGGCCGGCACCGGACCCAACTTCAGACCATTACCCGTCATCTCGAGCGTCCGGCGGTAATGGATCTCGGACTGTCCGGATAGATCGTAGCGAAGCGCGATGACTTTTCCGTCCGAGCTGAAGAATTCCATTAGCCCGTCCGGCGATTTAATGCCGGCGAGACCGGTGCGGTTCACGAACTGGAGGATATCCGTCTTCACCTGATCGGAGTATCGGGCCGAATACCAATCGAGCAGCGAGAGGTGCGCCGGATTTTCTTCGACGGTCACGACGACCGATTCCCCCGTCTGGCCCATGAAGACGCGACCGTCGCCGTTCGAAGCCGGATTGTCGATCCAGACCGAGGGCACGAGCAGGGAATAACCGTCGCCTTCGAAAATCCTGACGAGACCCGATTCCTTGAGGGTGACCGGAGCGATTCCCGCGGCGTTGTAGAGATAGAAGACCTCGCTACCGTCCAAGTAGCCGTCGTGATCCGTGTCGGCGTCCGTCACATCGGTGCGGTAGATTTCCGTCTCTTCCTGATCCGTGAGCCCATCGGCGTCGGTGTCCGGGGCGTTACGCGGCGCCACGGCGATCGTCTCGGGGACGGTCGAAGTCGCTTCGGCAGGCGTCGTGGTCGGCGTCGTGGCGACGGGAGCGGTCACGACCGGGACGTTCACCGGAAGGTTGGCGTTCCCCGGAGCGGTCGGCGTCGGTTTGCGCGGGATGAGCAACGCGGCCGCGACGCCACCGACGACGAGAACGAGCGCCACACCACCGATAATTAGACCCTTGGCCGGACCCTGGGGTTTGCCGGCGGGAACGACTCCTGGCGGAAGCGGCTGGCCGCTCGACTTGGCCACGACCGGTGCCACCGTACCCGAAACCACGCGCGGCGCTTTCGGGATCGAAGCGTGCAAAGCCGCGCCCATGTATTTGCCGGGCATGACGTGAATTTCAGGCTCACGCCCCGAGAGCGGCAATGTCTTCGCCATGTCCGGAATGTTGTTTTCAGCCATTTTCGTATTGAGCCATGACCCACCGTCCGCCAGTGACGTGGCCATGATCTACTGATTCACGATGATCCGTCCGGGGCCGGTCGGAGAATATCCGTTCTTGACCTCGGCGCCATCCGTGTAACCGTCGCCATCGGAGTCGGCGTTCAACGGATCGCTCTGCCAGGTTCGGACCTCGTCGAAATCGGTGAGTCCGTCGCCGTCCGTGTCCGCCTTGTTCGGGTCGGTGCCGATCGCGATCTCTTGCGCGTCGGTCAAACCGTCGGTGTCGGTATCGCGTTGGCTTGGCGCGACGACCGGCTGGGGCAACGGGACGTTCGTCGGCGCGGCGGTCACGGGCTCGGTGCCGGTCGCCGCGACCTCGGTCGGAACGTTCGTCGTCGGCACGTTCGCGTTCACCGCCGTCGGAGCCGTCGCCGACGGGACGTTCGCTATAGGCGCGCCGCCTGCGGCCTTGTCTTGCGCCAGCCGTAACAGGAAGTAACCACCCCCGCCCAAGACCGCTACGACCGCGACCGAGATTCCGATGAACAGGAATATCCTCTTGGCGCCGCTACCCGGCGATTCGAGCATCGCCGCGGACGGCGAACCGACCGGCCGGAGCGCCGACGGTTTCGGTCGGGACAGGACGGTCGGCGGGCCCGACCCCGGACCGGCGACCGGCGTCGGTTCGATCTTTTCGAAGATGTCCTGCACCGGCAGATTGTCAGGCGGTTGTTCGAACATATTTCATGATTATTTTTCGCGAAGGGAGATTATGGGGTGACTTTGAGTTGTTTGATCAACGACTGATATTGATACAGGACTTGCGGATTGGCCACGAGCCCGATTGCGTCGCTCCACACCTGCGACGCGGCCGATCCGCTCGGCAGACCCTTGATCAGCGGACAGAAGCTCGGAGTCACGCCCTTGACCTGGATGAAACCTTGACCGCCCCAATCGACTTTGAGTTCGACGCGCTGTTCCTTGGCGGTGCACTTCAAGCCGTTCAGATCGAGCTTCTGGATCCCGCCCGGGACGATCTCCGTAGTCTTGCCGTTGAAGGTCAGATTCACGGTGGACACGGACGTGAACATGCTTTCGACCATCTTGTTCACTCCGTCATAAGCGACGTTGAAGACGACCGCGACGGTATCCTGTGTCTGTCCAGGACCCGGCATGACGATTTCGCCAGCACAATCGGTCGCCGAGTCGCCGAGATGGAGCGTGTAAGCGGACGGACCGCAACCGGCTTGTCCGGGCGGCGCCGTCTCGCCCGGCATGCAGGTGTAACCGCCGCAAGTCGAGCCCGTCTTGCGCCCGGTCACGACGACGAGCAGTTTCTTGTCGGATTCGCTGGCGTTCAGGATTTCGCGCGCTTTCGCGATTGCCGCCGGCAGGTCGCTCGTCTTGTCGATCGGCTTGATCGACCCGGATCCGAGGAAATTCGAGATCGTCGTGATGTTGTCGCCGGTGTTCTTGAGGAACAGTTCGTCATCCTGGACGTCGAACCCGGCCGGACTCCTCATCGCGCTTTCGTACTGACAAGTGTACTTACCGCAGTAAGCGACGTCCGTCTTGACGTCCCCTGAGTACAAAGTCTGCGCCTTTGGCGTTCCATGAGTCATCCAGCAATAGCCACTATCGCTGAATACGGCGTTACCCGCGCTGTCTTTATCGGCCCATCCGGTCTGCTTGCAACACGTATTCGGATGATCCAGACACCACGCACTGGTCTCGTCCCAAGCCGGCTGGATAGGATCGAGCGAAGGGGCCGCCATCACGCCGATACGCAACTTCCCCGTTTGCATCGAATACTCCTGTCCGAGTCTCGCGACGAGACTTGAGGCGAATTGCCTGGCGAGGACGATCTTCTGCTGTCCGTTGCCGGCGCCAGTTCCGGTATAGATCCCCTCCATATCCTTCGAGATGTCCATCACGAACATCACGTCGAGCGTCGATTTCTCCATGTTCTGGAAGTTCATCTCGGCGTCGATGTTCTCGAGGTAGCGACACGGCGGCAGCGCCAGATACCACGGATCGTTCGATTTCATGGCGTCGACTTGCGGCACGTAGTTCGGACTGTAGGGCGTCCTCACGAACTGCAGACCCGGTGTCGTCTGCATGGTCGGCGGGCACCAGTCCTGGCAATTCGGGTAACAGATCTGGTCGACGCCGGCGTACTTGGTCTTGAGCGCCTGATCGCCGCCGTAATCCCCCTTGCCGAGTCCGGGTTCGCACATCTCGTACGACGGCGTGACCTTAAGGTCGCCGCAATACCCGCCTGAGACGGCCGCCGGTTGGCAGGCAGTGGTGCAGAAACTGCAGATCTTGCCGTAAGCGCAGGAATCGGCGATCGTCTGGATCCGCGGTTTGTCGCTCGGGTTCACGTTCTTCGCCCCTGTGTCGCAAGACTCGACCCCACCCCAGACGAAGTTGTCGCCGCAAGTCGCCCGCTTGCAAGAGAGCGCGGTATCGACGACGAAGATCATCTTGGCCGAATCGTACTTCTTGACGATGACGCAACCGTCGGTGTTGTCGTCGTTGCCGTCGTCGCACTGTTCGCCGGGATCGGTCACGCCGTCGCCGCACACCCCGATCGGGGTGCAGGAACCGTAGTCGAGCCAGGTGCATTTCGGACTTACGGTCGAACAGTTCCTGATCCGCACCTGCTTCCGGCCGATCGTGGCTTCGGTGCAATTCTTGTATTTGCTGGCCTGTGACAACGGTATGGCGGTATTCGGATCCGGACACACGGGGCAATACGACGTGTCGATATCGACGTTCGAATCGCATTCCTCCCCGTACTCGGGCTGGACCTTCTTGTCGCCGCAGGACGGACCGACGGCCTGGCAATCGAAACTGCAGGACTGGGCGGATCCGTTCACGTCGTACTTGTCGACTCCGACGCACCAATCGCCGGTTCCGGAACACTGCGTATCCTTCAAGCACGCGGTCGCCGTATCGATCCGGCAATGGCCGCCGAAGTCGCACTGTTCAGTTCCCTGGACCGTGCCGTCGCCGCAATGTCCGGCCTTGGCCGGCTTCTTGCAGTCCGTCTCGCAGTGACCGTACGTGCCGTTCAACGATCCGTCGTCGCAGGCCTCCGCCGGTTCCACGATGCCGTCGCCGCAGAAACCGGCGCTACAGGTAGTCTGTGGCGCCCAACGGCAGGCGTTCGGACCGCTGGCTACGCAACCGACCGTGCTGTATCCGGGATAATTATCCTTGACGCATTGATCGACCTTGGTCTGACCAGGCTCGCATTCCTCGTTCGCACCGACCACGCCGTCGCCGCAGACCGAACCGGGACCGCCGAGCACCTGGCCGCACATCTGCGCGATCCGCCAGGAATTGTCGATGGCGTACGGGAGATTGGTCGCATCATCGATTTCGGTATGGAGCGCGGGGCCGACGCCTTGCCAGACCGGCGCATTGCAGTAACCGGCGCCCTGAAGCGCGCAATCATCACCCAACCGACAGACCTTCGAGACGTCGTTACTGCAGGTCTTGAACTCGAACTCCGTGGACAGGGTGTAGGCCTTGCCGGCTTTGCGGTATTCGTAAGCGTGCGAACCGGACTGACACTGGAACGTCGCGCTCGTCCCGTTGAAACACGAGGTCTTGTCGTACCCGTTTTCGGTGTCGCAGACCAAAACGTTCAGCGGATCGACCGGCATCTTCGCGTTCGCGACCGCGCT
>Ga0172379_10009995_pt1 | contig 11592 bp, 12 predicted proteins | sample GrowelOW334metaG_FD_119756 | JGI IMG/M metagenome (GOLD analysis project Ga0172379, IMG submission 119756) | Groundwater microbial communities from an aquifer near a municipal landfill in Southern Ontario, Canada - Groundwater well OW334 metaG | ecosystem: Environmental > Aquatic > Deep... | reverse complement strand
TTATCCGGGGACCCAACGGCAGCGGCAAGACCATCTTGCTGGAACTCATCACCGGCGACAATCCCCAGGTATTCCGAAACGACGTACGCATTTTTGGCAAAAAGAGGGGTAGCGGAGAGACTATCTGGGAGCTCAAAGCCCGTATGGGCATCGTTTCGTACCGGCTTCACCTGGAATACCGCTATTTCGACGATATTTCGCTGGAAGAGGTGCTGCTATCGGGCTTGTACGATTCGATCGGCATGTACTGTGAAACCGGGGACGCCGAACTCCTGCTCACCAGGCGCTGGCTGGGTCTGGCCGGGTTTTCGCTCAGGGAAGGGGAGCGCTTTGGAGCCCTTTCCTACGGCGAACAGCGTGCGTTGCTGGTGGCACGGGCAGCTATCAAGAATCCGCCCCTGCTGATCCTGGACGAACCCTGCCACGGCCTGGACGATACCCACCGCCGCCGCGTGCTGGACTTCCTGCAAGCCATAGCCGGGCACGGTCACTCGACCCTGCTCCACGTCACCCACGACCCGTTGGAGGTCCTGCCCTGCACGAAGCGGGTCCTGGAACTCAGCGCCACGGATGCCTCAGCCTGGAGAATTCGTGACCTGTAGGCAGGGCTCTACCTTTTGATCCTGCAATCGGCGTACTTCATGATCCATTCCCCATCCTCCGCCCGCATCTCTGCGAAGGCCCCATCGCCCTTGGTCCACCACACCAGCTCGAAATCATCGGTATAGCGAGCACCCGACGCGGACATGACGTTGGGCAGTGTATACACTTTGCCGTCGGGCAGGGCCAATTTGACAAAGTGCAGGCTGTCATCGCTCAGCGAATAGTAGCGGGCTTGGATCTCTTCTCCGATTTCCGTCAGGTAGGTGACGTGCTCGCCGCCCTTTATGCCCAGTTTTTCAGTGTTGGAAGCGGCGGAACATGCAAGTAGGGTGAGCAGCACTATAATGACAAGAAAAAATAAGTATGCTGTCTTCAATTTACATTGCCTGTCGCGCATATCTCCGCGAATATCTTAAATGCTTCGGGCAAGGAATCCCTGGGAACAAGGCATCCTGTGGATAGGATGGCTCCAGGTTTTCCTTTCACATCTTGGACAGCCGCTTTCGTCTGTGTAATTAGTTCTGCTTCGCACCCGGAAAGGAATAACGTTGGATTTATATTTCCCTTCACGGCGATATTCGGGAGAAGGACGTCAATCGCTCTCTTCAGGTCGACTGGGTAGTCAAGATCGAATCCATCAGCACCGGATTTTGCTATTCCAAGAAGCAATGCCGTGGTGTTCCCACAGATATGTAGGATAGAGAGCCCTCCCTTTGCACGGATAAAATCGGTCAAGCTTTTCTCATAGGGCAAGACAAAAGTGTCATAAAATGCAGGTGAAATGAGACTGCCTGAAGCTGGCCCTTCACCAATCCAGATAAATCTAGCCCCATCGTCAAGGAGTTCCGAGGCTTGTGTGAGTACCTTCTCGTGTCGGCGGTCAAGCATTTTTTTAACTCCGGATGGATTATCGATTAATTCCATCATGAAACGCTCGAGTCCAAGAAGGAAAGCTCCTTGGGTGAAGGTTCCGGAGAGTCCTACGCAGATTGCATGACTTTGCTTTATGCTATCGGATAACTGCCGCATGGTTTCGCGCATACCCGGATGGAAAAGTTCGGCGTTAAAGATTCTGTCATCGTCTAGATCGGAAATCCGGGAATGCGCAATTGACATTACGTCGTTCTCAGGTAGTTTCAATTCCAGAGCTTCATCGAGTAGGATCGTATCGCTACCAGAGGCATTGCCCTTAGTTTGTGTTTCGCTAAGACAGATATTGACGTAGATACCATCGACCGGCAATTTTTGAGCGCAGAGGCTCAATGCGTCGGCATGATACTTCGGATGAATCTCAAGCTCACGCAGTGGTTTCCCTATAAATGAAGAAGCAAAAGCTAAATCAATGAGCGGAAAACAGGGCAAGCGATTTGTTGGTTTTTTCTGTAAAGCCTGTTCGGTAAGAGTGCGTCCTGTCATTTTTTTGTACCGCCCGGATGGTAATTATCGCAGGCTTTCACCAACGCTTTCAGATTGTGGAGCGGAGTCATTTTTGGTACGCCGCAACCAGGCGAAAAGATGAAATTTGTATCCAAGCCGGATTCAGAGAGTATTTTCCGTGATTTCTCATACACTTCCTGCGCTGAAGCGCTTAGAAGAAAACTGGTATCGATGTTGCCCTTAAGTGCTATGTCCGGTCCCAACAATTTTCGGGCATTCTCTAGCGGAACAAGTGCATCAACCTCAAAGCCCTGGATTGGGAGCCTGGCGATGTCAGGCAGTATGTGAAGAGTATTACCGCAAATATGTAACCAGATATCGGCTCCTCTGCCGGTGAGGGCATTTACCACTTTTTCAAGATAGGGTAAGGCGAATGACCTAAAGAGATCCGGATTCAGAAGACTTGCGGTCGCGTCTCCCATCTGGATTCCGTGAACCCCTGTCGAAATCATGGCTTTACCATAGGTGATGATGGTTTCGGTGCAAAAATCCAGAAAAGCGTATACCTGTACCGAATTACCGTCATAAAGATCCATAATGAATTCTTGTGCGCCCCTCAAAACACATGCAAGGCTGAATGGACCTGTATCGATATTTGCCTGGATATAATACTCCGTTCCGACTTCCTCGACCACTTTTCTGGCTGCTCCGATTACAGTCCGCATTGAAGGAGCGGTGAAGGGGTCCGGAATCTCTAAGTGCATAAACCCGTCCAACGAACCAAGAACACGGTCCTTGCTGTAGGTCTCATCATCTTCCGGATATTCAAGCTTGCCCCCAAGGGCCTCGTGGTAAACCCAATTATCCTTGGATACATAAATGCCATCAAATCCGCAAATCTTTCGGGCTTCAATCAGTGTGGTCGCCATGACCTTGGAATCAAGAAAGTAGTCCCGCTGTCTTACGCCGATTAATTTGCATGCTGGGGCAATAAGAATTGGAAAAACCGGAATCCTATCTATGGCTTTCCCTGACATTGCCGCCCGGACCAGCTCAAGACTGCTCATGCTGTCTCCTAAATCACTTGAGTTCGTGAATTCTGTTTATTGATTCGAAGATGACGTAATACTGATTATTTAATCATAAAATATTGATTTTGTAAACTTTATAAATAAAATAATGTATGAATAATTCATTTTATGAATAAATAGATTGACAATTAAGAAATTCAGATTATAGGATTATCCATCCTCGTTAGCGGGATGAAAGTCCACGATGGAAAAGGAGAAGCCTGGTATGCAAAAAGTTAAAGTCATTGTCTTTTCTCTTTTGCTTGTTCTGGTCGGATTGCCTAGTTTTGCCGCGGGCCAGAAAGACACGGCAACTGCTTCGGGAGGCAGAAAATTCGAGGGTAAAAAGATTTCCGTCCTCTATATGTCCTCTACCTATGCTGATGCTGCACGCGATCTGGCGGTGAAATTTGAGAAGGATACGGGATGTAAGGTCGAAGTAGTTGATTTTCCCTATGTCACCCTGTATGAGAAGATGGGACTCGATCTTTCCACCAGCACGGGTTCCTACGATGTCGTACAGATCGCTTGCCAATGGGATGGAGAACTGGAACCTTATATGGAAGGACTGGAGGCCTATATAAAAAAAGATAGCTGGGATACCACGGACATCATGGAGAATGTATGGGATCAGTCCGGAAAATGGAATAACAAGGTAATGGGCATTCCAATGACGAATACACCCTATCTCATTTCATACCGGAGTGATCTTGTCCAGAAAGTCCCGGATACTTGGGATGAGTTTTTTGCGTTATGCGAAAAACTGAACGATCCCGCAAACGGATTCTATGCCATAGCTGTTCCCGGAGCAAAAGAACAGTTCGACGGCATGTTCATGATCGCTCAATGGGCACTGGGTGGTGCCTGGGCTGATGCCAATTGGAATGTCACGATCGATAGCCCGGAAACCAGGAAAGCCCTGGAAATCGCCAAGAAAATCATGAAGTATGCCGATCCCGCCGCTCCCACCTGGGGTCTACCAGAAGCCGATGCCTCATTCCTTCAAGGCAAGGCCGCTTTCTGCTTCTCCTGGCCGACGCTTGGTGTAACGGTGAATGGAGATGATCCCGTGAAATCCAAGGTCACCGGAAAATGGGCTTTGGCACAGTTCCCCAAGGAAAAGACCGGATTCACTAACCTGTCCTCCTGGGATCTCGGCATCCCGAAAGCCGCAAAGAACAAAGATGCCGCTTGGGAATGGATAAAGGCTTATACTGCGCTTGACCATCAGCTCGAAATCTTCCAGAAATACACCATACTTTCTCCAAGGAAGTCATTCTGGAATCAAGCTGTTGTCAAGAATTCCAAACTTGCTCCGCATGCGACCGCGAAAGCGATAATGTGGTGGAGGATTCCGGCAGGTACCATGTGCGAAACTTTCGTGCGCAATTCGGTCGCCAATTATGTGACCGGCCAGTGGGACATGGAACAGGCGGTGAAATATATGGATGAAAACTTCAAGAAGACATTGAAGGATTATCCGCCGGCACCGGGAGTAAAAAACACAGGTCGCTAACTTTTCAAGAGACGTGCCCCGTCGTATGGAATGGGGCATGTCATCAATCAATCCGGTTTGAATGGCCTTTTCCGAAGGTATTCCAGCCGGTATTTTTTTCATGGGGTCTGAATACAATGTTAATTTCACGGAATGTACGGGAAACAAGGAAGGACAGAATCCTATCGTGGCTTTTCCTCATGCCCGTCATCCTAATTCTTACCATCGCCGCTTTCATTCCCCTTGTGTATGGATTCATCCTAAGTTTTTACAAATACAAGCTCAATATCCCTAGCATGCAACCTTTGTTCATCGGGTTCGATAACTATATCAACATGTTCAAGGATGAACTGTTTGTAAAATCCCTCACAAATAATATTTTCTTCGCGCTTATTTCCGTAAGTAGTGAAGTCCTTTTCGGAATCATTGTGGCTATGATGCTATCCGAAGATACCGGAAAATCAAGACTCATGACCACGATCATCTTAATACCTATGATTATCGCACCTGTGGTCGCAGGTACTTTATGGCGCATGATGCTCGATCGGACTTTCGGAGTGGTCAATTACCTTTCATCCTTCCTCAAGATGCCTCCGATCGCATGGCTTGCCGACGACAGGTTGGCGATATATACCATCGTTTTTGTGGATTTCTGGCAGTTTATGCCCTATGTCGCCATCCTTGTCCTGTCTTCTGTAAAGGCTATTCCTGATAGTCTCATAGATGCGGCGCGAGTAGATGGGGCAACCGCATGGAATCTCTTCTTAAAGGTAATCTTACCATTAATTACACCAGTCATCATCATAGTGGCGATGATACGATTCATCGATGCGTTTAAGATTTTCGACGTGATTTTTGTAATGACGCAAGGAGGACCGGGAAGCGCGACAGAGATGTTACCTACTTACATATACCGCCAAGGAATCAAATTCTTCCAGGTTGGTTATTCTTCCGCCACCGCCATCGTCTTTATTATGGCAATGTCGGTAATCGCCGCTGCATTCAACAAACTCCGTTCTTATCAGCTCAGGCGGTTAGCATGAAAGATAGCAAACTCCTGCGGAAAAGCACCCTCAGCAACTTCCTTTCTGCTCCGTTGAAATACATAATTCTTGGAGTGCTACTTATCTTGATCCTCTTTCCGCTATATTGGCTTGTAATCAATTCATTTAAGATGGAAAAAGATTACTTCGCCCAGCCTCCTGTAATGTTTCCTCTCGATGGGACGCTTAAAAATTTTTTTGATATTTTTAACAAGTATCAATTAGTACGTGGTTTTATCAACTCGATACTGATCGCTTCGCTCACGACGATCGTTACGGTGTTTTTTGGAAGCCTCGCTTCCTACTCACTGACCAACGGGTTTCTACCCAAACGGCTGAAAGAAGTTCTTGCTGGTGGATTCCTAATTCAGAAAATGTATCCAGCAGTGGTGGTCGCCGTTCCTGTCTTTTTCGTCATATCAAGACTTAGATTAATGGACAATATTCTCGCACTGGTAATCATGAATTCCAGTTTTAACCTGCCTCTCGTAATCCTCCTCATGATCGGATTCTATCAGGAGGCACCCTACGAAGTGGAAGAACAAAGCATGCTTGATGGCTGTGACCTCTGGCAGCGGTTCTTTTACATCACCACGCCTATGACGAAAGCTGGTTTGGTAGCCGTAGGAATCCTTACCTTCGTGGCAAGTTGGAACGAGTTTCTCTATGCGGTCATCCTTTCCATCTCCAAGGCAAAACCCCTAACAGTAATCATTGCTGGATTCATCACTGATAAGGGATTGGCCTGGGGACCAATGGCTGCGATGGGGTGTGTGGTCATTCTCCCGGTTATCTTAATCATGTGGAGTATGCAAAAGGACTTTATCAGCGGAGTTTCCGCGGGAGCATTGAAAGGTTGAGGGAATCCCATGCTCAAGGTTGAATCGACAATACAGAAGGAACGTTATGGCCTCATCCTGAAATCTATTTTCCGTTACAAGCGGGTCACACGAATCGAATTGTCGGAGATCCTCAAATTGAGCTCGCCGGCATTGGTTAAATATATCAAGGTGCTTATTTCCCTAGGAATTGTGAGGGAGATGGGCAAGGCCTCCTCAGAGGGCGGAGGCAGGAAATCGGTTTATCTTGAATTTAACCCGGAGAAGGGGATAGCGATTGCAATCGCCATGTATCGCACCTACATAGAGTCCGGGCTTGTAACCATTACTGGAGAAGTCCTGGAAGAATACAGGCATCCAATACCAGATATGCTGGAAAGGGACCAGTTGCTTGCGGAGTTGTTCGGCAGCATTGAAGCCACAATTGCGAAGGCGAACGGCTTGAAACTCAACCAGCAGATATTCGGTATCGGGATCGCCATGGGCGGACATATCAACCAGGAAAAAGGCATCTCGTACGAGTATATGTTCAGCAGGGGCTGGGATTCGGTGCAATTGAAATCGATAGTCGAAAATCGCTACAAACTACCCGTATCGCTCGTAAAGGATGTTAATGCCTGTGCCTTGGGCGAACAATACTATGGGAACGGCATCGGGGTCGACAATTTCCTGTCAATATGGATCGGTGTCAGTATAGGTATGGGCATCGTTATCGACGGTAAGAATTATACCGGTGCATCCGGGTATGCCGGGGAGCTTGGTCATACCCGGGGTGGTGACGAGGGGTGCCTCTGCTACTGCGGCCACACCGGTTGCCTCGAGGGTATCTCCTCTGAAGGCTATATACTAGAGGAATGCAGGAAGGGTCTACGTAAGGGCGTGCTCAGCGAAATTAGGAATATCTGCCAGTGTGATTTCGAGAATATCACTATCCAGCAAGTAATCCAGGCTGCCAACAACGGAGATCGATTCTCCCGAAATGTTTTCGAGGGTGTCGGTGAGGTTTTAGGACGAAAAATAAGTGATGCAGCAAATTTATTCAATCCTGAACTGATACTGCTTCGAGGCCCGGTCATAGATGGGAATCTTTTTCTTTTTGAAACCATCAAGAGGATCGTAATGAATCAAAATTTGCGTCAGATATCGCATGGATTGAAGATCCTATATTCCCCGCATGACAATCTTGTGCATCTTCGCGGTGTGGGAAGCGTTATAGTGAATGGGCTGATTTCCAGTCAGGAGAGGATATGACTTCGAGGGAGAGGATGACGGCTGCATTCTTGCATAAGGAGCCCGATCGGACTCCCCTAATGGAATATGTGTTATACCCACCCGTGGCGGATTACATCCTGAATCGCCCTTTCGTTGATTATACGCAGGATCCTGCGTTATGGCTCTCCATTGCGGCTGATGAGGGCTTTGAAAAAGTACTTCGACGATACGCGAAGGATCGTCTCGACCTTTGCCGTATCCTTGGCCATGATGCCCTTTACCTGTGTCCAAACCCGATCCCCGGCGATGCGGGTGCATATGATCCAGTGCTCGAGGGTGAACGTTACAAGGATGGTAGCGTCGATCCAGTCGAGCGTCTGAATGAGAGAAACATGCGTATCGCGGAAGGACCTGCGGTGCATTCACCGCCGGAAGACAGCCTACTGATCTTCCGATTCTTCAGGGAAGAGATGGAAAAGGAAGGTTTGGATTTATCTATCCTCGCCCCTGCATATTTCCACGGGATCTGGTCGGATATAGATCTTATGCAGACGATGATTCTGGACGAAGCGACTGCGCACGAACACTTTTCCCTTGCTTCAGAACGGGCAAAAAGACTGATTGATGCTTATGCCCGGCTTGGGATCGAGATGATCGGCATCGGAGGCGATTTCGCTGGCAACCGGCTTCTGATATCGCCGGATTTATATAGATCGATGATCGTCCCCGAGGTGCGTAAGCTGGCAGAATTCGTGCATCAATGTGGGAGTTGGGCAGTGAATGCGACCGATGGGAATCTATGGGAAGTCATTGATGATTTCCTGATTGGTTGCGGAGTGGATGGGTACCTGGAGATTGATATGGGAGCCGGTATGGATATGGGAGAATTGAAGTCTATCTATGGGCGCAGAATCACTTTTTTAGGAAATATGGATTGCGGAAACATCCTGAGTTTTTCTGCTCCTGAGAAGATAGCGGAAATTACCCGCGGTATTCTCTTGGCAGGACTCGGCGAAGGGGGGCATGTCTTTACCGCGAGCAACGCGATCACCGCTACAGTGCCACCCAGGAATTATTTGGCTATGGTAAATGCATATCGTACTTTTTTTGACCTCGAAACTCTGAAAATAGGATGAATATAAGGAAGTAATGACATGACTGAAGAGCGGATAAATGAGCTTATGCTGAAGTACAGGAATGGCTTGCTTGATGATACTATTCCATTCTGGTTCGGACATGCAGTGGATAGGGATGATGGGGGATTTCTTAGTTTTCTCGATCGGGATGGGTCAATTATCCATACCGACAAGTCCGTTTGGTTTCAGGGGCGCATGACCTGGCTTGCCGCTTATCTTTACAACCATGTGGAGCCACGCATGGAATGGCTGGATCTTTCGAAACACGGTATCGCTTTTATGGAAAAGTACTGTTTTGACACGGATGGCAGGATGTTTTTCGAAGTCACCAAGCAGGGGCACCCCCTGCGCAAGCGACGTTATACTTTTTCCGAGACTTTTGCGGTCATCGCGTTTCTCGAATATGGACTGGCTGCGAAGGATGAAATGCGGATCAAGAAGGCTGATGATATTTTCAAACTTCTGATAAGGTACAGAAACAATCCAGAACTACTTCCTCCGAAATATTACCCTCAGTCGAAAACAAGTAAAAGCCATTCGGCGTCCATGATCCTGCTGAATGTTGCCCAGGCTATGAGGAAAGCCAGGACGGACGATCTCTGCGATGTGGTGATCGACAACGTGCTTGAGGATATTTTCAACAATTTCATGCATGAGGATGAAAAAGCTCTTTTCGAGACAGTTGGACTTCATGGAGAACGCTTGCCTGGTCCAGAAGGCCGATGTGTCAATCCAGGCCATGCAATAGAGACTGCATGGTTCATTATGGAAGAGTACCAGCATCGGGGAGAGAAGAAGCTGCTTGATAATGCCCTAAAGATACTGGACTGGTCCTTAGATCTTGGCTGGGATAAAGAATACGGCGGGATATCATATTTTATCGATATAGAAGGGAAGCCACCTGTGCAATACGAGCATGACATGAAACTCTGGTGGCCACACAATGAAGCCATTTACGCCACTTTGCTCGCCTATCACTTGACAGGCGATGAGAGGTATTCTGAATGGCATAAAAGGATCGACGAGTATGCATACTCCCATTTCCCTGACAAGGAACATGGGGATTGGTTCAAATATCTTCACCGGGATGGGTCTGTTTCTTCACGCATTAAGGGAAATACGTGGGCAGGCCCTTTCCACCTCTCACGAATGCAGCTCCTTTGCTGGAAGTTACTGCAGGGAATGAAAGCGTAGGGACACGGTGATACCAAGGATGCTAAGGAAATTATTCTCTGCTGGACAAACTTCAGTGCATTGGTTATATTAATCGAGCTTAGGCAACCGTACTGAACGTGTTTCTTGGCGCCGTACCCAAGTGGTAAGGGAGAGGTCTGCAAAACCTTCATCATCAGTTCGATTCTGATCGGCGCCTTGTTTCCTGTCCCTGATTATGTATCAGGGATTCAAGCCTGCCAACCACAAACCCCTGACCGCCCATCAAATACGCCTCCAACACCATGCCGCCTCCATTTTTATACGTCGTTCCCTTCAATTGGTCTCTCTCGATCCCACAAAGGCCCTGCACTATACTTTGCAGTAAACGGAGTGCATGGGAATCACCGTTATCAGCCCACCGCATTCCGCAACATTCCTTGTTACGAAATGGGAGGCTGACATGTTCAAGGGAATTTTATGGTGGTCCTTTCTGGTGGCTTTGATGGCTTCCCCGCTACTCGCCGAGCCGGGGGATTACGAGGATCTGGGTGGCGGTTATAGCAAGATAGACGGTATGGCTGCCCTGGATGGCAGGCTGTATATCATCAGCCAGGGTTTCCTCTATGTTGCCACAACCGACGGCGTGTACGAAAACCTGGGCGGTGGCTGGAACGAGATAGGCGGAATGACGGCCCTGGACGGCAAACTATACATTATCAGCCAGGGAACCCTCTACGAAACTACCACCACCGGAGACTACGAGGATTTGGGCGGTGGCTGGAACGAGATAGGCGGCATGACGGCGGTCTCGGGCAAACTCTACATAATCAGCCAGGGAACCCTGTACCGAACGGACGTCAGATAACAGCCTTCATTTCTGCTTGTCCGGGGCGGTTATTACGGCCAATTCATTGTAGAACTGACACATGAGTGTGCTGATGAAGGTTGCTTTCTTTGCAAGCCGCTCATCGTCCCTTACCACGGGGTGGGCAGCCACGAAGTCATTGAAATGGGTCATGGCCACAGAAGCCCTATCCATCACCTCGAAGGCTGTGCCGGGGTTGGGGGTGGATATGCATTCGAATTCCCTCAGTATATCCAGGCCTTTTTCGTCCTTCTCCTCGGTCAATACGGGCAACCGGAAAGCACTCAGCAAAAACCGGATGTTGTTCCGCAGTTCATGGATATTGGACCCCGACGGTTTGACGGGTGATTTCGCCCAGTTCGCTATCGTGCCTTTCTCGCCGTAATACACTTCGTGTATCCGATAAGCAGACTCCTCGTCTATTTTCTTATGGATGATTCGAAAATTCCACTTCATTTAAATTCCCCGATCCAACGGAGTGTGGTCAAGACCAGGCGCGCCGTTGTTTTCTTCTTTAATGATTCTTCTTGATACTCTTTTCCCTAATGTTCCTCTCCAACTCTACCACCGAAAGCGCCTGATAGATACCGTTTTTTCCCCTATAATAGCCGAATTCCTTCTCCAAAAGCCTTTCCAGACCCTTCTGCAAGTCTGCAGACGTAGCCATCAGGGCCGGCGCGGGGCATTCGGAGGGGGGTGCCGCTTCCATGCGCCTCCCGATGGGGCTGGAAAGCAGGGTTTCCAGAAGCATCTTTGCTGCCACGAAACGACTTCCCTTGGCCACCGCAAAAATGAGC
>Ga0172379_10009994_pt1 | contig 11593 bp, 13 predicted proteins | sample GrowelOW334metaG_FD_119756 | JGI IMG/M metagenome (GOLD analysis project Ga0172379, IMG submission 119756) | Groundwater microbial communities from an aquifer near a municipal landfill in Southern Ontario, Canada - Groundwater well OW334 metaG | ecosystem: Environmental > Aquatic > Deep... | reverse complement strand
CATGAACATGCAAACAGCTAAGTTCTCGGTGCTTTCTCATCGGATGGAAGGATTGACGATGCTCTGCCACTGCCCGAACTGCGGAAATATTTACCATTTTGGCAAATACAGGATCGAGGACGGCGAAAACATTTTATGCTATCGGCAGACAATGGAGTGCCTCAATTGCGGAATAAAAGGACTGCCTTTTCCCGTACTCTTTGATAAAACTGAAGAGCTTGCTGCATTCTATAAAAAGACGGAAGCGGGTCCTATCGAAATGGCATTTGCGTCGAAGGATTCAATGGAAATCGCTTTCGGCGACCCAAAGTTTTTTGGGCTCGTAAGGCAATGATAAACCGGCGCTGCGGATATTCCGCCGCGCCATTTTTTCTTGCGAAAACGGTATTTTTCTGATAGAACAAAATCAGACGTTGAATTTTGAAACCTCAAAATTGGAGGGCAAAATGACAGACCGATTGAAAAATACGGAACAACATCTGGAATTGAATAAGCGATACGGCGTCAATAATTATAAACCGCTGCCGGTCGTTATCGAACGCGGCAAAGGGGTGTGGGTGTGGGATATCGAGGGGAATAGATATTTAGACTTCCTCTCCGCTTATTCGTGTCAAAATCTCGGATACGGAAACTCGCGCGTTGTACGTGCTCTTGTGAGGCAAGCAAAACGCTGCGGAAACGTTTCCCGCGCATTTTTGCACGACGAGCAGGGTTCGTTCATGCAAGAACTTGCCGCGCTTTGCGGAAAGGAAGCGGTACTTCCGATGAATACGGGTGCCGAAGCGGTTGAGACGGCGATAAAAGCGGCGAGAAGATGGGGGCTCCGTACAAAAGGAATAACAAAACCGGAAATTATAGTTTTCAAAAATAATTTCCACGGCAGAACAACGACAATCGTCGGGTTTTCTTCGGAAGAAGCATACCGCGAAGGTTTCGGACCGTTTTGTGAAGAAGCTTTTAAGATCGTACCTTATGGTGACGCTTTTAAACTTATCGGGGCGATTAATAAAAATACCGTTGGTGTTTTGATTGAACCGATTCAAGGTGAAGCAGGAATCATAATTCCGCCGGCAGGTTTTTTGCAAGCGGTAAGAAATGTTTGCGACACATTCGGCATACTCATGATGGCGGACGAAATTCAAACCGGTCTCGGACGCACCGGAAAAATGTTCGCCTGCGATCACGAGGGCGTGGTGCCGGATTTATACATTATCGGCAAAGCGCTCGGCGGAGGAATTCTTCCCGTGTCGGCAGTGGTGGGGAACAGAAACATTCTCGATGTCTTCGATCCCGGCAGTCATGGATCCACATTCGGCGGATATTCCGTCGCTTGCGCAGTTGGACGCGAAGCCTTGAAGGTTCTTATTGAAGAACAGCTCTGCGAAAGATCATCAGAGATGGGCGAATATTTTATGAACGAACTTCGGAAGATACGGTCGCCACACATAAAAGAGATCCGTGGTCGCGGACTTATGATCGGTGTTGAGCTCAATACAAAAGCGAGACCGTTCTGCGAAGCATTAATGAAAGAAGGCTTGCTCTGCAAAGAAACGCATGAAAATACGATTCGTTTCGCTCCTCCGCTCGTCATTGCCAAAAAACAAATTGACTGGGCGATGAAGCGTATAAAGAAAGTTTTGGAATCAGAATAATATATCAACCGGCACGGGGTCTTGTGCCGGTTTTTTATTTGACAAAAATATAAAATTGGTTTATAATAAAACCAGTATAAATTGACATGAGGTGAAAGTTATGAATTTTTTAGACGATTATGCAAAGGCGGAAAGGGCTCACATTTTCATGAAGGGATGTGAGATCGTGGTCGGCATCAAAGATGTCGATACTATGAATGAGTTTAACGATCTTTATGGTGAATCGGAATTATCTGTTGATCTGGTTACCGATGTCCGGGATTGGGTAGAACGGAAAAATCTTGATTGTGTTGTTTGGTTTGGGGGCTTTGCCGCACTTACCGAAACCAGGCTTGCTGTGCGTTATTATCCATTTCGCATGGAGCTTGATTTTACCGAAAAGCGTGAAAAAATTTGGCAGCTTGTTTCGTATTTCGAAACCAATAATGCCAAATGTGGAAATACGCTGCTTAATTTGAAAAATTGGGCACAAGCGCGAAAGGTTCCTTGTAAGGTCAGTTTTTTCGGTTGGAGAGGTTTAACCCTCCGCTTTCAATTGTGGCTGCGTTCGCAAAACGGACAGTGGCCCGTCAAACCCGTGAAAAGGTTGTTTTGATGGTTAGTCTAATAATCGGCACAAGGTTCGTCCTGTGCCGATTTTTTTTGAAAAGTTTTTAACCTGCGGTCTTTCTGTTTTTGTCACGGTCTTCTTCAATAATATCTTTTACTTCTTTCCGTGTTTCAATTACGAGTTGGCGTATTTCATGCACGAATTCGGATTCTTTTCCTTTGGGTTCTTTTTCGCTTTTTTCCAATATTTTAGCAAGCACTTTAAAAGGCGAATGTTCGTCAGGGTTGCCGGTTTCAAGAGTCCAAGGAACAAATGGATTCGGTAAGTTGATTTTGGAAAAAAGTTCATCGCTTCTTCCTGCGAATTGTCGCCAAACCTTGGACAGTTTTTTTACAGTCGGATCACTTTTGTCGGGATTTTGATACGCTTTAAGCGCTGAGCCAAGATAGTAAATACTCCCCAGATATCTTTCCAGTCCGAAAAGACTTTGCATTTGCATTGTTCGAAATTCAACGGCTCGCTCGATTTTTATTCCTTCTTGTTGTTTGATTTGATCCAAATTACGTTCACGTATGCCGGATTCTGCGCGATGTGATGTCCAATCGGAATTTTTATCTTTGTATGGAGCAATCAAGCGTTCCGCGTCAGTTTCCCATGCAGTCGCGTCGAGAACACGGGCAAGAAGATGTGTGTTGTTTTCCTTCAGGAAATCGTTTTCGTGAAGGAACGTAACTCCGCCTATTGTGACGTGAAGTGGAAATTTCCGATATTCTTTTGGGATAAGATTCATTTCGATCAGCGCTTGCGTTTCTCTCGCTAGGGTGGTTGGATAATTTGCCGGCTCACTCGCGAACTCCCAGAATTGGTCAGTACCCGCCGGCATCCCAAGTTTTTTAGTTTGTTTGTATTTTTCTTTAAGCTTTGTTAGAAATTTTTTTTTCTCTACGTCAGTTAGATTCATCCAATTTTTCGGAAGGACTGATTCTTTCGGGATCTCAATTTCGATGCCGAGGGTGACGCCGTATGGCGATGGATTGCTTTCCCTATACTCCAAAAAATGTTTTTTAAGAAATTCGTCTCCGCGTTCGGCAATTCCTTTTTCGCGTTCTTCCGTAAAGCGCAGATTTTTTACCACTTGGAGGCGATCGACGGCCGACTTCATGGTTTCCGCCTTTTGTGATTCGTCGTAAAGATCCGCGTCCGCCTCCCGATCGTAAATCGGATACGCTTCACGGTTGTTCTCGCTGGGTGCTGTCTCAGAATGAAAATTCATGGATAATTTTGTGGTGTTATAAAGTCAGTATATACGAAACTCATGTCTTTTATCAAGAACGATAACAAGTTGAAACATTTTGTTTGAATGAAGAGTATTAAAGAGATAAGATGAAAATTATATGATAACCTATCAAATTGGCACTCCGCAAAATATTGTGAGCGAAAACGATTTCGGGCAGATCGAAGCGCTGCTTCACGAGCTTGCACCCGACTCAAAGATAAATATAAAAGATGTCAGACGAGCACTTATCGGTTATGGCGAACAGCCGATGACCTATCTCGTTCTGGCACGCGACAGAGAAAAAATAGTCGGAATGGGTACGCAGATCTTCGTACAGAATTGGTTCGGTCGGCACAGCTTTTTGCACGACATGGTGATCGAAAAGAAATACCGAGGAAAAGAATACGGAATTTTCGCAAAGATCGCGGAAATGTTCGCGGAGAACGACAAAAAAATGGGCTCAAAATTCTGCGATCTCACCTGCGGGATCGGAAGAGTCGCCGCGCACAAAGCGTACAAAAAACACGGCTTCGAAAAACGGGACAGTTTGGTGTTGCGGAGAGAAGTAAAAAATGCTTGATATTGACAAAGTATATTAATGTATGATATATTACAGTTCGGTAAATTCGTATTTTTGACCCTGCTCGAGAGGTAGCACCATGAAATTAAAAAATATATTTAAACCGGAATTTTCAGATAAATACGGAGATGGTGACAAAGGACGGATCATATACGGAGCGGTTTGCGAGCGTGTGTTTCGAGTTTGGGTCATGCTTGTTTGTGTTTCTCTTTCTGTAATCAATTTTTTGCTCATATATTACCTTGTTTTTGGAACGGGACATTTTTTATTGATTACTGCGGCGGCGCTATCCGGTTTTATCGCGTCGTATATCTTTGATATCGTTCTCGTCGTGTATCACTACAAAAAAGGAACATTCGGTAATGGTCGGTGGGAAAAAATGCTCATCGAGAAACATCTTTTTAAAGTGTTTGACCGGCTGACCGACGGTGTTCAAAAAATTCAAAACGAACTTGATAAAACAAATGACGAGGGATAATTCAATATCGGCGGCACTGAAACGTGCCGCTTTTTTAGTCGGGACTTGCTTTTAAAAAACTAAATGGTTTAATGGAGGTCTGGGGATGTCCCTTCCAAAAACTTTTATATAATAAGCAATAATATAATAAGAAAATAGAAAAATAGAAAAAAAGTTAACGAAACGATATGTTTTAATTTTCTTATTTTACTATTTTACTATTTTTCTATTTAAATTTATGGCTAAGAAAAACAGGGTCCTTATTATCGGCGCGGCGGGCCGCGATTTTCATAATTTTAACACGATGTATCGCGATGATGCATCGACCGAGGTGGTCGCGTTTACCGCGGCGCAAATCCCGGGAATTGCCGACCGGAAATATCCGGCGGAACTTGCGGGGAAGTTTTATAAGAAAGGAATTCAAATTGAGGATGAGAAAAATTTAGAGAAACTCATTGTCGACAAAAAAATTGATGAATGTGTTTTGTCGTATAGCGATCTTCCGTACGATACTGTGATGCATCTTGCGTCGCGCGTTATGGCGGCGGGGGCGAAATTCTCCATGTTTGGAGTAAATGGAACGATGATCAAAAGCAAGAAGCCGGTCATTGCGGTTGTTGCCGTCCGAACCGGTTGCGGGAAAAGTCAAACGTCGCGGCGAATCGTGGAGATCTTGCGCGAGGCGAAGAAGCGCGTGGTTTCCGTTCGCCACCCGATGCCGTACGGCGATCTTGTCGCGCAAAAAGTTCAGCGGTATGCAAAACTCGAAGATCTCGTGAAATATGAGTGTACGATCGAGGAAATGGAAGAATACGAACCGCACATCAATATTGGAAGCGTTATTTATTCCGGCGTTGACTACGGAGCGATCTTGAAACAGGCGGAAAAAGAATCCGATGTGATTATTTGGGATGGGGGAAACAACGACATGTCATTTTACAAACCGGATCTCACGATTACCGTCGTCGATCCATTCAGACCCGGACACGAAATGAAATACTATCCGGGCGAAGTGAATTTCCGTCTCGCGGATGTGATCGTCATCAACAAAACAGACTCCGCTCCGAAAGAAGGAGTGGCGGCTATTGAAGAAAACATTAAGAAATATAACCCAAAAGCGAAAGTCATCAAGGCTGAATCAACTCTTTCTGTTGAGAATCCGGAAATCATCAAAGGTAAACGCGTACTTGTTATCGAAGACGGTCCGACTTTGACCCACGGTGAAATGAGAATCGGCGCAGGAACTGTCGCCGCAGAAAGAGCCGGTGCGAAAGAACTCGTTGATCCACGCTCGGTTGCCGTTCGTTCCATTAAAGCAACATTTGAAAAATATCCGAATATCGGTAAACTTTTGCCCGCGATGGGATACGGTGACAAACAAATTAAAGACCTTGAGGAAACCATCAACAAAGTGGATTGTGATGCGGTCGTTATTGCGACGCCGATCGATCTCTCAAGATTCGTCAAAATAAATAAACCCGTGACGAGAGTTATGTATAATCTTTCGATCGAAGGGAAGAAGGAGCTTAAAGCTGTTTTGAAAGCGAAGAAATTTATCTAAAATTTAAATAAGAAAATAGAAAAATAGGAAAATAGAAAGATTAACGAACTCGTCGTTGCGAATTTTCCTATTTTCATATTTTACTATTTTTCTATTCTTCACTATGAAAAAGAAACGAATAATAATCGCTCTCGGCGGTAATGCTATACAGCGAAAAGGCGAGAAAGGCACCCACGCCGAATCCTTCGCGAATGTTCGTGCGACCATGAAAGCTGTGGCGCCGCTCGCAATGTCAAAAGATTACGAAGTTATTATTACGCACGGCAACGGACCGCAGGTGGGGAATTTGCTTATTCAGAATGCGGTCGGACGAACGCTCGTTCCCGATATGCCACTTTTCCTTTGCGATGCCATGAGCCAGGGCGAGATCGGCTATTGGCTCGAACAATCGCTCGGAGATTTCTTCGATGCGAAGGGAAGCAACAAACATATTGTTACCGTGGTGACGCAAGTCGTCGTAAAAAAGAACGACCCCGCATTCAAAAATCCGTCGAAGCCAGTCGGTCCGTTTTATACAGAAGATGAAGCAAAAAAGATTGCTACGGAATCGGGGTACACATTTAAGGAAGATGCCGGCAGAGGTTTTCGGCGCGTCGTTCCGTCTCCCGAACCGATCGATATCGTCGAAACAGATGTCATGCGAGATCTCATAAAAGCGGGACACGTCGTTATCGCGGGCGGAGGCGGAGGAATTCCCGTTCTTTGGAAAGGAAAGCGTCTGGAAGGCGTTGATGCGGTCATAGACAAGGATAAAACCACCGCAGTCATGGGTGATTTGTTAAAAGCCGACCTGTTTGTGATATTGACCGCCGTAGCCGAAGTGAAGCTTAATTTTGGAAAACCGGAGGAGAAAGAAGTAAGAAGTATGCGAGTAGCGGAGGCAAAAAAATATCTCAAAGAAGGACACTTCGCCGAAGGAAGCATGAAACCGAAGATCGAGGCCGCGCTCGCTTTTTTGAAAGGAGGGACGAAACGGCAAGTGCTTATTACGAATGCGGAGTCGTTGGATAAGGCATTGGCGGGGGAAGCGGGAACGTGGATGACGAATTAAGCAACTGGCAACAAGCAAATAGCAAATAGGGACGGACGACGAAATATTTAGTAAAATTAATCTCATGCAAGAATCTCAACCTATCGAAAAACCGCGCTCGGAACTTCCGATCGAACAGCAGGCGAACTTTGAAGGTTCATGGACGAATTTGATGATCGAGCGGCTGCGAGATCCGGAGATTCGGAAGCAGGTGATTGATTTGTTGGTTTATGAGGCAGAGAATTCTTTGGGGGACGCAACTGGAAAATATCGCGAAAGGAGAAACGATGCGGGAGAAATTCTGAAAGATTCAAATGGCGAGGCAAGGCTATTTGTTGAATATGGTGTCCCGAAAACAAGAGAACAGCTTGAAGAAGAATTTAAAAAAGTTTTGGAGGATGTGAGTAAGAACACACCAATTTCTTTTGGAACAGTGATGCCGAACGCAGCCGGAGTCGTCGGTCGTGACGAAGAAGTTAAATTAAACGGAGGAGAAAAGTATGATGAAAAAAGAGAAGTTATTAATCTGGAATGGGTATTTCCGATTACCGGTAAAAAATTGACGGACAAGCAGCTAAACATCGCGGAGTCTCATGAAAAAGGGCACGTTGTAAGAAGATATAATCGCAAGGTGGATGCATCAGACTGTGGGTCCGGTAGCGCTTATTGTCTCAGTGAGAAATTTTGGCGGGCATTTGATTTTTTTGCCATGCAATTTCCCAACAGCTATTATGATAGATATAGAGAAGAGGCAGAACAAAGAGGCATGGGATTTATGGCGTTGAGAACAAATGAGAGCCTTAATAATGAGTTTACGCAATACTTGAAAAGTCCGTCTGAATTAGCGGAAAGAATGTCACAACTAAAAAATTATTTTGGAATAAGCGGAACCACCCCATTTACAAAGGATCACCTTGCGTATGCACGTGAACATTATGTCAACGATACCGATTTTAACAATGAAATGACCCAATTCTTCCAAGCCATCACCCCCGAAAAAGAAGATGCGTTTATTGAATTGATCAATTCGGCGGGAATATAAATTAAAGTTAGTAGTAAGTAAATAGTAGTTAGTAGAACGACGACTACCGTTTGCTACTGTTTACTAACTACTTTTACTATTAACTACTAACTCATTAATATGAAACACATACTTTCATTAAAAGAGCAATCAAAAAAAGATATATTAGACATTCTGGCTATGGCGCAAGCCGTGAAGAAAAAACGAAACTCTGGCAAGCTTACCAACCTTTTGCCAAATAAAACACTCGTCATGCTTTTTCAGAAGGGCTCTACTCGCACCCGTCTTTCTTTTGAGGCGGGGATGACGGAACTGGGCGGACATTCCATTTTTTTGGATATGAAGACGACGCAGTTTGCACTGACGGATTTTAAAGATGAAATAAAGGCGGTGATGCGATTCGGGTCGGTGTTGATGTTCCGCGCTTTGAAAGCCGCGGATGTGAAGCTCGCGGCGGATCAAAATCAAATTCCGGTCATTGATGCGTGTAGTGAGAAATATCATCCGGCGCAGGCAATGGGGGATATGCTTACGATGATTGAGCACTCGAAAGGTTTGAAGAATGTAAAAAAAGTTGTGTGGCTCGGGATTGAAAATAATGTTTCCAATACGCTCCAGCTTATCTGCGCGAAGCTCGGCATAAAGATTGTCATCGTCGCGCCGGAAGCGAATAAGGACAGCGTTGACACGGAATTAAATACAATGGCGGAGGCGACCGGAAATGTTTCGCGAACGCTCGATTTGAAAACAGCACTGAAAGATGCCGATTATGTACATACGGATACGTGGATGGACATGGAATTTTTTGAAGGAGGAAAAGTGAAGCCGGTGTTTCAAGCGGAATATGACCGAAGGAAAAAACTATTTATGCCGTATCAGCTCAACGCGAAACTCATCGACACCTACGCGCCAAAAGCAAAAATCATGCACTGTATGCCGTGCCACGTCGGCTACGAAATTTCTCGCGACGCTATCGACCACAAAAATTCCGTCATTTTTGATCAAGCCGAAAACAGAATGCACGCCGAGAAAGCGATGATTTTGTGGCTCTTGGGGAAGAAAGTTAAGTAGGATTTACGGATTTAAGATTAAAGATTTAAGAATATAAAAACACCGGCTTCCTAAATCTTAAATCATAAATCTTAAATCCTTTTTTTCGCACAAACGCTGCTTGCCCACCTACCGTGTATTCTGCTATAATACAGTCGTATCAAATAAATATATGGAAGAAAAAAAGAAAATACTCATTGTTGAAGATGACATGACTCTTCGTCTTGTTTTGAAGGATGCGCTTCAGAAGGAGAAAATTTTTGAGGTGTGGGACGCAGAGGACGGCGCGACCGCTCTGGAAATTATCGAAAAGTTTGTACCTGATCTGGCGCTTATCGACATTGGGATTCCGAAAATTGACGGACTGACACTTGCGAGAATTATGTCCGACAAGAAACTGACGAATAAGACAAAGATATTATTCCTAACAAATTCGAGCGATATTTCAAAAATCCAAGTCGCATCGGCGGTAGACGGAATGCTCGGATATCTCATTAAATCCGACTGGGATATTTCTTCAGTTGTCGAGGAGATTAAGGCAAAACTGAAGTAAACGAAGATTTAGGATTAATGATTTAAGATTTAAGAATGCGACGACGGACGTTCTCAAAAAGACCGAATTTCGGTCTTTTTGAATGTTTTTCACCATTTTTCTTTTAATCGGTGTCTGATTCTGGTATCATATAAGAGTATAAGCTAGCCAAGACTAATTTTATGGAAGAAAAGAAAAAAATATTAATAGTCGAAGACGAAGAAGCGCTCCGGCGGATTCTCGTTGATTTTCTCCGAGGAGAAACTGATTGGGAGATGTATGAGGCGAGTGACGGAGTGGAAGGACTAGAAATGGTTAAAAAATACGCCCCAGATATTGCTGTGCTCGATATTGCCATGCCGAGGATGGATGGCGTCACGCTTGCAAAAAAAATGAATGAAGAAAATTTGACTGAAAAAACAAAAATAATATTTTTGACAAATTCCGGAGAACTTTCCGCAATTTCATCCGTTTCTTCTTCTCCCGGAGTCTGCGGATATTTTGTGAAATCCAATATCGACATGAGAGACGTCCTTGGAAAGATACAAGAAGTACTGGGTCAGAGCGGGGTAAAAGAACTCCGTGATTCGATAAATGATTCTTAATAGGACTTACACATTCGGCGATCTTCGCGTCAAAATCTGCGATACTCGCTTCTCTGTATTACTATACAGTTCGCTCCGTTTCTCGATTTTGATGCGAATCTCATCCGAATGCGTAAGTCCTAGGTCTTCTATTTTGTTCAATTTTCTGGTACAATAATAAAAAAGAGATATTTATATATAAACAACTATTTTATGGCAGACAAAAAAAAGATTCTTATTGTGGACGACGAAGCGGCTCTTAGAAGGGCTCTTTCCGACTCGCTTACTGCGCTTAATGAATTTGAAATATTAGAGGCAGGAGACGGCGAGGCTGCACTAGAAATTATCAGGAAGGAACACCCGGATCTCGTTTTGCTTGATATTGCCATGCCAAAAATGGACGGAATCGAAGTCGCGAGACGAATGCAATCTGAGAAATTGCTTGATGCGACAAAAGTAATGTTTCTCACGAATTCAACCGATATCACACAAATCGCAACTGCCGTTGAAGTCGGTTCTGCAGATTATCTCATTAAGGCTGACTGGGATATACAGGATATATTGAGAAGGGTCTTAGAAAAAGTCCGGGTATAATATGAAAAAGAAAATAGTGAAGCCGGCGGCAAAGAAGAGTATTCCTGCACGGCGGAAAGTTGCGCAAAAAATACCACCAAAAGCAGCGCTCACAAAAGAAGAACTCGTTGCGGAAACAGAAAAAATTTCCGCTCTTCTTATCGCCTTAAAAAATGAAATGAACGAAAAGTTTGAAAAACACGAAAATATAATTTTAGCCGAATACCGGCATCGTATCGAAACATTGGAAACGAGAGTTCGGGAACTCCAAGCTCTGAAAAAATAACCATGCCTTCGCTCTACATTGTCGCCACACCAATCGGGAATCTCGAAGATATCACGCTTCGGGCTATTCGCATTTTAGGGGAGGTTGATACGATCCTCTGCGAAGATACGCGAGTAACTGCGAAATTACTTCAAAAATACCAGATATCGAAATCGCTTCTCTCCTATCATTCACACAGCAAACTGGCAAAAGTGGAACGAGTTTTTGAATTGCTTGAAGAAGGAAAAAACCTTGCACTGGTTTCTGACGCCGGAACGCCGTGCATCTCCGATCCCGGCGTAATGCTCGTCGCCGAAATTCGCGACCGAATGTCAAGGTTTCGCCTTGACGAACCGGCAAGGCGAAACCTTGACATTCAGATTGTCACTGTCCCCGGTCCGTCCGCGGTAATTTCCGCACTTGCGGGAAGCGGATTGCCGAGCTCCGAATTTCTTTTTCTTG
>Ga0172379_10009993_pt1 | contig 11595 bp, 8 predicted proteins | sample GrowelOW334metaG_FD_119756 | JGI IMG/M metagenome (GOLD analysis project Ga0172379, IMG submission 119756) | Groundwater microbial communities from an aquifer near a municipal landfill in Southern Ontario, Canada - Groundwater well OW334 metaG | ecosystem: Environmental > Aquatic > Deep... | reverse complement strand
TGAAGTGAGAGAGGCAGCTTCTGCTGTGAACCTTCAAGGCTCCAAGCCCTCAGCGCGTACATTGGCTGGAACCACGGGCATTTAATTGCTAGGTCTTTGTCTTTCAGGTCCAAAGCGCTCAAGGATTTTGACAAAGTTGTCGTTCACTGTAATTTCTGGTGGAGTATTACCGTGCACTTCCGCTACCATTTTCTTGAAGACTGGTCTGGCATTGGCTTTGCTAGGCAGTTGCACTTTGACGCCGTTCTCGTAGACAGGTCTTAAGACAACCATACCATCGATATCTGCGGCATTTGATGTGAAGCGATTGAAGCCTGCACCATCGGCTCCGACACCGTGCTCATTCAAGCGCGACACTTCGATAAAGTGCGGTGAGCGAGTATTGGGTTGATTGATGAAGCGTCCGTTTTTGCCGAACAAAACTATTGTGCCATCTTCTGGTAGTGTGCCAGCCTTTTGGCGATCAAGGATCTCTTTGAGAATAGGCTGCTGTTCAGCAATTTCGTGCAGCTGTTTGTTTCTCAGTTCGTCCAATAATCTTGTCTTGGCCTCAAGGTGCTCTTGAATTTCTGATAGTCTTCTTTCTGGCGATCCGTTGTTGATGCCGCGGCCTGGTTCGCGCAAGTCGCTTAATTTTTCGCGGTAGCCCTTGTACGAGTTTGGCAAGTTGTTCATCATGCCTTCTAGTTGCATTACAGCTTCGCTGGCTACCTGACCGCGTTTTCCGGCATCAGGAATTTGCGCCAATTCTTTTGAGGCTGCCTTAGCGTATTCGCCTACAACTTTTAGGGCACGGGTGTAAGAAGGTGCTCTGTCAGAACCCAATTGCTCTTGGGCTCTCATGGCATTTTGCTCAGCTCTAGCGCGAGTTTCGGCTAAATTCTCGTTTGGTCTGCCGCGATATGTGCCGTTGTCGATTTCGCTGATTGTCCGTCTGCCTGTTTCGATTTCTCTGAAGAGCTGGTTGGAGCGGACTACTCCTTCGGCATTAGCTTTGGCTGTTGCTAGCTGTTGGCTAACTTTGAGCGGTTCGATGACGGTTTCGGGTGCCTTAACAGCTTCGACTTTAGCAACTTCAGGTTTTGCTATTTCAATCTTGGCCGGTTGTACTGCGATTTCGTGTGCTACTGCTGGCTGGCCAACTGGCTGCTCTAGAGCTTCTTTGATGAGATTGCGCGGTGCAGCATCAGGCACTACCGAAACTGTGGCATCTGGAACTGCTGCTACTTCTATAGCTGGCACCGCTTCTTTAACTGGTGCTACTTCTTTGACTGCAACTGGTTCTTGAATGGCAACAGGTTTTTCAACAGGTTTGGCTGTAACAGCCTTCTCGTGAACAATTTTCAGGCTAGGGTCGGCTTCAAGAGCTGACATTCTATTCTTGTGTAGCGTTAGTAGCTGTTCGGCTGTAACGACCAAGGCTTGACGCTGTTCTTTAACTGCAGTTAGTGCGCCTTCGGTAATTTTGATTTCTTGCTCTAAGGCAGCTAGCTTACCGGGTTTTGCTTGCTCAGCGGCTGCTAGGGCTGTTTGAGCTTCGGTTACTCGTTCTCTTGCACGGCCAACTGCTTCACTTCCACCCATCGCTTTGGCTTCGTCGTAGGCAGTTTTTGCTTCGCGGAATTGTTGGTTCTTCGCGTCAAATGCTTTTTTCTCTGCAGTTGGTGCACCATCGGCTGTACGTTCTTCCTTAACTAGACCTCTTGCCTGCTCTCTTTCTTGGAAGAGACGATCGTGTTCTTGGCGCTTGCCGTTAATGGTACGACCAATATCCTCAGCGTTTTTCAGATTCTCTTGTGCACGTGTTAGTTGCAATTTTTCAGGAAGCGGTCCACTGAGTGCTTCTCTTTCCTGAATCTGTTTGGTCAATTTGCCGGAGAGCTGTGTTTCTTTTGATGAAAGGCCAAGATTCTCTTGGTGTACTGATGTCAGTTGCTCTTTGGCGACGACTAGATGGGTATCATCGGTCAGCTTCGCTTTTTTAAGCTGTGCTTCTAATTCTGCAAACGAACCAGTGCTTTTTGGTTTGGTGTTGACGATGTCTTTTACTTGCTCAAAAACGCTGCCGCCTATATCGCTCGGCTTAGCTTCTTTGCCGGCAAAGTTGCGTGATAGTCCGGTGAGGTGATCGTTGCCGAAGAACTCAGAGGTTTTGGCGAACTGAGCTTTGCTTGAGGCAATGGCATCGATGTGCCAATTTTGTTTGAGACCAAGTCCGGCTTTCATACCCAGACCGCCCGATAGTCCAACTAGTGTGGCATCAAAGAGTATGGCCCCGCCGTTAGCAGCCACTTGTCTGCGATTAGCTTCAAGATTTGCGCCCGAGTTGTAAGCGTCTGAAACAGCACCAATGGTAGCTTGTGGGCGGCCGGCGCTGAACTCGCTGTAAACCCAAGCTGCACCCATACCCAAGCCAGCGGCAGCTGCCACAGGCATGCCGAATTTACCCATCTTGCTAACAGCACTGAGTCCGTAACCAACTGCGAAGCTCTCCGCCACGGTTGTGACAGTTGCTACTTTGTTGTCAGCTGCGTGACTAACACCGTTCACCATCCCGTCCATCAGGCCGCCAGCCAGGACTGTAGTTGCTCGCATGGTTCCGCTTACAGCGTTGTCGCCTTTAAAATTTAAGACGTCTAGAGCCAGCCTCGAGCGAGACTCTTGCTCGGTTGAGTTAGTTGCCGCCGCATCGACACTACCTTGTGGTAATTCTGTTCTTTGATTGAGACTGTGGCTCAGCTCTGGCATTGTGCGGGTTCTCCAAGAAAAAAAAGGGTGTTTCGTCGGCTGGTCTTGGTGTGGGTTGGGTTTGTGTGAATTGGGTTTGTGTGAATTGGGTTTGTGTGAAGGATCAGGGGTTGATGAGAGGCATCTTAGGCTGATGCCAAGGGCAAGTCGATTGGGGAAAATCCCCATCACCTCGTAGGACTCCCATGACTTTGTGAGAGGCAAATATTAAATTGGCACCTGACCGGCTTTGACTTGATATCGCCGCTGAGAGAAGATTTTTCTAGGGCATTTAATCTGAGGGCGACCATCTACCTGTTAATGCCAGACCTAAAGACGTCTCAAGTTTTCAGCCGTGTCTGGCGCTCGTCTGTCCAAGCCTTATCTCTTACATATAAAAGTAGGGTCGTAAGCTGAACATTGCCAAGCTTGATTAATAGCTCGCTAAGTTGCTAGATTAGATTTGCACGTTCTTCGTGCAAGATTTATAGAGGAATATTCAAGTCTCAATGCTCACTGGAATACTATGCCTGGCAGTTTTTCTGGTCATGGCTATGTTTATGTACGCCAGGCGCATATCTGCCCTTTTGGCCCTGCCGATAATGGCTTTTGCTATCGCATTAATAGGTGGAGTTGAGCCTAAAGCCATCGTCAAAGATGTACTGAGCGCCGGCTCACTAAAGTTGCATAGCGCCTACACCACCACCATGTTTGGTGCCATGCTAGCAGAGCTCATGAACAAACACGGCATGGCCCGCGCCTTAGTGCGATGGGTGGCAGAGTTTGCCGGTGACAATCCCTATTTGCTTGGTATCTTGCTGACCGCTGTGACCGCACTTCTGTTTTCCACCTTGGGCGGGCTCGGAGCCGTTATCATGGTCGGTACTATTATTTTGCCGGTGATGCTTTCGCTTGGAATTCCTGCATTAGCGGCTGCTGGACTCTTTTTGTTTGGCATTTCCCTGGGCGGGATGTTCAATCTAACTAATTGGCAGCTATATACAGATGTATTGAAGGTTGAACAACCAACCATTGTTTCATTCGTCGTGCCCTTCGCTCTAATACTTTCATTCGTAATATTAGTGTTCTTGGCCATTGAGTTAAAAGATCGACGCAATCTCAAGTTTCTGGGCTTGGGCTCGGCTCTATTGGCTGGCCTCTATCCGCTCTTAGATCGCTTTTCGCCAGCCGGTGTGGCTTCGAAAGAACCAGTTGCGGTATCGTATTTGGTGGCGGGAGTTGCCCTGGTCTTGCTCGCCATTTTTGCCGCAGTGCGCCATTGGAAAAAAAGCACTGATTTGCCGGGCATTGCTTTGTTAACGCCAATAATTCCCTTGCTCTTCGTGCTCGTTTTCCGTTGGGAAATTATTCCTTCATTTATGCTCGGCATAGTCTTTGGTGTTCTCACTACCTGGAGCTCTCAGTCTATTAACTTGTTGACCCGTTCCATAATTGATGGAGTTAGCAATGTTATTCCAGCAGTGCTTTTAATGATGGGAATCGGCATGCTGATTGTGGCTGTAATGAATCCAAATGTCAGTGATGCTATTGCTCCTATCATTAAAGTAGTGGTGCCAACTAGTGCAGTATCGTACGTCTTGGTCTTTGCCTTAATCTCGCCGCTCGCTCTTTACCGCGGCCCGTTAAGCCTTTGGGGCATGGGTAGCGGCTTAGTTTCGTTGATGGGTAAGGTGACCAGCCTGACTTCCCAAGCGATCATGGGAATGCTCATGTCTGTTGGACAGATTCAAGGAGTGTGTGACCCCACCAATACACAGAATATCTGGATTGCCACATATCTCGGTATTGATACCCAAGCGATATTGCGTAAAACAATCCCCTATGCGTGGTTGGCTGTCATTCTTGGTTTGAGCCTTTCAGTTGCGAAAGGGTTTGTGCCATGGTAGAAAATAATGCGAAATCTGCCCAGCGTGTAGAGCGCTTCACCCAGCCTGAGAGTACTAATTCAGGTGCTGAACGGTTATACCGCATTGGCATTGATGTGGGTGGAACGTTTACCCATGCTGTTGCCATCGATGCGGGCACATCCTCATTGGTAGCGAAGGCCATGGTGCCCACTAGCCACAGTGCTAAAGAAGGTGTGGCCAAAGGAATTGTGGATGCACTGCATTTACTGCTGCAGTCAGCCGAGATTGCCCCAACTGCAGTTAGCTTTATTGCTCATAGCACCACCCAAGCCACCAACGCTTTGCTTGAAGGCGATCTTGCTCACGTTGGTATCATTGGCATGGGCACTGGAGCTAACTCATTTCTTGCCAATGCCTCAACCAAACTAGGGCGTATTCCAGTTGCCTCTGGCTGTTTTCTTGAAACTAGTCACCGCTTTATAGATTCGAAAGCTGTCACAGAAGACCTAGTGCGCAAAACTATTGTTGAATTGAAAGAGCTTGGCTGCACAGCAATCGCTGCCAGTGAGGCTTTTGCGCCAGATCAACCAGATACTGAGCAGCTGGTCTTGAAGGTCGCACAAGAGCTTGGCATTTTGGCTACAGCTGGCTCTGAAGTTAGCCAACTCTACGGTTTGAAAGTAAGAACCCGCACCGCAGCAATCAATGCTGGCATTTTGCCAAAGATGATTGAAAGTGCAGATTTAACTGAGCGAAGTGTACGCGAGGCCGGCATCAGCGCTCCAATTATGATCATGAGATCTGATGGCGGAGTCATGGACATTGCCGCCATGCGTAAGCGACCAATTCTTTCTATTCTGTCGGGGCCAGCAGCTGGCGTGGCCGCCGCTATGATGTTCTTGCACATTTCAGATGGTGTTTTCTTAGAGGTTGGGGGCACCAGCACCGACATCTCAGCTATAGCCAATGGGCGAGCTTTAATTCGCTCTGCTGAAATTGGCGGACATCGCATTTATATGCGCACTCTTGATGTGCGTACAGTTGGTGTGGCTGGTGGATCACTCAGCCGACTTTCGCTTAAATCAGGTAATGAAATATTTGAAGTGGGGCCGCGCAGTGCGCACATTGCCAACTTAGGCTACGCCTCATTTAGCGAACCCCTTGCCAGTGGTCAATTCAAGGTTTCTACTCTGAGCCCTCTGAAGAAAGATCCATCTGATTATGTGGCATTGAGCCGGCCTGATGAAAGTCAGCCTAGTCTCAGTGTTACGCCAACTTGTGCCGCCAATTTGCTCGGTCTTGTACCAGAAGGCAACTGCGCAAGTGGCAATATGAAGACTATCAATCAGGCTTTTGCCGCACTTTCGCGTCAGGTAAACAAGCGCGAAGAGAATGATGAAACTGCCAGTGCGGCCATGTTAGAGCTTGCTACTCGTATTCAGAAATTGGCTTCAGCGCAATGTATACCGGTGGTAAAGAAGTTAATAGCTGAGCACAAATTAGACGCTGAGCTTGTTGATTTGATTGGTGGCGGGGGCGGTGCCGCTGCCATTGTGCCATTTGTAGCAAAAGAGATGAATTTACGCTTTAACCTAGCTGAGCATGCCGACGTGATTTCTGCCATAGGCGTAGCTATGGCTTTGATTCGCGAAACTGTTGAGCGGCAGGTGGCCGACCCAACCCATGCTAGTGAAACCATTTTGGCAATGCGACAGGAAGTTTTTGATGCTGTCCACAAAATGGGTGCCGATGCTGGAACTATAGAGGTTCATGTCGAGATCGATAGTAAAACTTCGGTTGTGCGTGCCACTGCTAGTGGTGCCACAAAGATGGCAACTGCATCAGGAAAAGCAGCTCTTACAGCTACTGAAAGAGTGGCTCTTGTAGCTGAGTCTATGCGTGTTTCTGTAGCTGACGTGCATGAGATTTGTGGCAATGATTATTTCACTATCTATGGAGCTTCGCGCAAGCCTCAGGGCAGTTTCCTTGACCTGTTTTCGTCTCCCAAACGGGCTCTGCGTATTCTTGATCGTGACGGTATTGTGCGGCTGCAGGCCAGCAATGGTGAGGCTAAGGCTGCATTGAAAGAAGAGGCTGAAGCAGCCATTCTCAGCCTAATTGAGGCCCACGCCAGCTGGGGAGACGCGGGCAAGACTATCCCTAGTATGATTCTGCTATTGGGAGCTAAGATTGTTGACCTTTCCGGCCTGTTAGATCAAGAACAGGTCGTGGCCCTTGCTCGAGCCGAATTAGCTAACGTTGCCAGTGCCGCTACTGTTCTAGTTGTGGCGAAATTAAATTAGTGATTTATGAAGATCGATGCTCCAAGCTTTCATTTAGGTATTGCCGAATTTAACAGGCAAGAGTTTTATGAATGTCATGAGTCTCTAGAAGAGTACTGGCAAACCCTATCAGTGGATGTAGCTCATAAGGAGCTGATTCAAGGAATTATTCAAATAGCCGTGGCTTTCTATCATTTGCGTCGAAATAATGTCAAGGGCGCTCTTAAATTGTTAGTTCGTGGAAACGGGCGATTAGCCGCCTATCTGCCCGCCAGTGCCGGTCTTGAACTGGCAGAGTGCTCTGAGGCCGTGGCTTTGGATATCGCCTTGATCGAAGCTGGGTGCGCTTTCGACGACGCCAGGTTGAAAATCCCAACAATTCAAAACAACTGGCCTTCATAAGTTGTTGAATTGAAGTCAACCAGCTATTATCAAGGTTCGGGCATTCCTGGTTACTAGAATCTGAACGTGAAAAGCAACACAATCCTGGTCGTAGACGATGAGCAATCAATCACCACTCTTTTGAGTGAGGTGCTCAAAAAGGCTGGCTATGCAGCCAGTATTGCCAATGACGGTTTTAAGGCGATTGCTGCCTGCAAGGTTCGCACACCCGATGCCATTATTTTAGATTTGCACATGCCTCTCATGGGTGGCATAGAAGTCTATAACCGTTTGCGGGCTGACGATAAGACCTCGGCCATTCCGATAGTGTTTCTCGCTGCTCGTGATAAACCATTACCGACTTTTTCCGGTGACGGGGCTAGTAATGAAGACATTCTCTTTAAGCCTGTCGAAGCTAATGAATTGTTGTCACGAGTCAAGAGTGTCCTCAAAGAGAAGGCTTTGCGTGACGAACTTAGACGTAAAGAGGCTCAGCTAAAAGAGCTTTCGTTGACAGATGCCTTGACTGAGCTCAAGAGCAGCCGTTACTTAGATGAGTTTATGCAAATCGGTATTCGCCAAGCTAAACGCTATAGTGTGCCGTTCTCTTTGGTAATTTTAGAAATTGATCATCACTTAGAACTTTCGAAGGCATTGGGGCCGACAGCTTACGACACAGTGGTCAGCCAAGTGGCACAGATTGTTGCCAAGCAGATGCGAGAGTCCGACATTGTGGTGCGTACTAATACTTCTGAATTTACTGTTGTACTTACCTGCACTACTAAAGAAGGTGCTATCGAAGTGGCAGAGCGTCTGCGTACTTCTGTTGCGGCATCAGTCTTAGCTGTTGCGTCTGAGTCGAAGGCCGTAACCGTTTCAGTTGGTATTTGTCAGTTTGCAAAGCATATGGACGACGAGGGCAAGCTGTTGATGTCGCATGGTAGAGCGGCAGTCGAACACGCTCATAGTAGTGGTGGCAACATGACTCTCATGGCTGAATAGCTAGCCGAATCTGCAGGCACCGCTGGTAATGGCATCTCGGTTTAGGAAAGCTCTTAGAAATGCTGGCATATTTAAAAGGCGTCATTGTTACTAAAGAGATTTCGGGTGGTCCGGTTGACCGCTTAGTATTAGACGTAAACGATGTCGGCTACGAACTTTCAGTGGCGCATTCTGCATTGTTGCTGCTTGGTCAGATTGGCGATACTGTGACCGTCTACACCGCCGTCGCCATTCGAGAAACCGAGTGGACGATATTTGGTTTTCGCGATATCAGCGAAAGACAGCTTTTTAATTTATTGCAGTCAGTTACTGGGATCGGCCCCAAGCTTGCCCTTGGTCTAGTTGGCACTTTAGGAATCGAAACGCTTGTTGAAGCTGTCCTGAGCGAGAACCAAAAGATGATCTCGCAAGCTCCCGGCGTGGGTGCCAAAGTTGCGCAGAGAATAATTCTTGAACTGAAGACCAAAATGGAAGAATTCTCTCAGACACTTGGAAGTAAACCTCTTGAGCCATTTACGGGACGTTCTGCCGTGTTCGAGGAAGTGACCGAGATTTTGGCTAATCTTGGATACACTGCTACTGAAATTCATGCGGCATTAAAGAGAGCCAAAGAAAAGAATGTGGACGACAGCGCCGAGGAATTGGTTCGCTTTGCCTTGAAGGCGCTGAGTGCTCCTCAATCTGTTTAAGGTTGGAAAGAAGTAAGAAAAAGTCGCTGATTATCTAACGACGGAAAGAAGTAAGAAAAAGTCGCTGATTATCTAACGACGGATCCGAGTAAGAAAAAGTCGCTGATTATCTAACGACGGATCCGAGTAAGAAAAAGTCGCTGATTATCTAACGACGGATCCGAGTAAGAAAAAGTCGCTGATTATCTAACGACGGATCCGAGTAAGGAAAAGTCGCTGACTATCTAACGGCGGATCCGAGTAAGGAAAAGTCGCTGATTATCTAACGACGGATCCGAGTAAGGAAAAGTCGCTGACTATCTAACGGCGGATCCAAGTAAGAAAAAGTCGCTGATTATCTAACGACGGATCCGAGTAAGAAAAAGTCTTTGATTATCTAACGACGGATCCAAGTAAGAAAAAGTCGCTGATTATCTAACGGCGGATCCGAGTAAGAAAAAGTCGCTGATTATCTAACGACGGATCCGAGTAAGGAAAAGTCGCTGATTATCTAACGACGGATCCGAGTAAGAAAAAGTCGCTGATTATGTAACGACGGATCCAAGTAAGAAAAGGCCATCTTAAATCTAACACCACCGCCGGTGCACCGTATTTTCCAAAATCAAAGATTTATCAAATTTTCCAAGTATTATTTGAACTCTTTCCTCCCGTTTGACGTTTGTAAGAATAGCCCCCTTCAAGCGAGGTGAAACTATGAACTGTCATCGCAATATCATTGCGTTTGTAGAGCGTTTGCCAGTCGATAGCTGGTTTGCTACCCGCCAGCTTCTTGAGTTTGGAAGTCGTGAGGCGGTTGATCAATCGCTCTATAGGCTCGTCAAATGTGGATTTCTCTTACGCATTGCGCGAGGCGTTTTTACCCTAAGGGATGACCAGCCTAAGGTCTTCGAACCCCTAGCTGTTGCAGCTTTCAAAGCCCGTGTGTTTAATAAGAGTATCGCTGTTCAAGGCTTAGATATTGCCAGAAAATTGGGCCTGGCAAGCCTTGCCAGTGTCGAACCAACTTTTTGCGTACATGGCGTCAGCAGCTCGTTTGAATCAATTGCAACGAAAATATGTCTGAAAAATTTTTCCGCTCGCAAAATTGTTTTAGGTGATTCGCCGTTGGGCCAAGTAATTCGAGCACTCTGGTTCCTCGGCAAAGACCGCTGTGACGTACACGCAGTGCAGCGCGCGATGCGTATGCTTAACGACGATGAGATCCAAAAGTTGACGACTTCAGCCCAGCTTATGCCTGGCTGGTTGACCAAGATAGTGCGCTTTGCCAATGGTTGGCAGCCAGAAATTGCTTACTCTTTGAGAAATTCAAATTCGTAGGGTTGCTCTGGCGGAGCCTCTTCTTCTGCACCTTCTGCTTTCCGCGGATGAATTCCTTCAAGAGTGAACATGAGGTAACTCGCCAGCGAAAGCACCCGAGCAGTTTGAGCGACACCAAAGGGCGAGTTTCCTGGTACCCCTTTGTATCGCTCAAAGAAGCCGGCAAGAATATCGGCAATACCAAGACTTTCTAAGGCTGTTGACTCAAGGCTTGCTAGCGGCCCAGTTTCTTGATCGAACGCTTGGCGAACGAGCTCGACTCCTGTGGCATTGATATTGCCTGAGACTAAAAGACTTATAGTGTCTTCTATTTCTTTGACGGCTAGCATTACCGCCTGACCGTACTGACCGAGTTCAAAGGCTTTCCAGGCTGCATGGTAGATGCGCGGATGAGCCAATGCATCTATATAGTCTCCGCAAGGCGGCTCTGGAATTACAGCGACCATTTTGCGAAAGCCATTTAGGCGGTCGAGTCGGCCCATAACGATGGGTGGAAACTCATCTAGGTCGCGCTCAAATTCATCGAGCTTCAGGCTTGGCTGAATGTAGACGTTTGAGGCGAAGTAAAGAGAAACACTCTCTGACGAAAAGTACTCTTTTAAAGAGTTGGAGGTTTGAACTACCCAGTCCCAGTTTTGCCTCTTGAGCTGGTCCATCATTGCTGCGGAGTCAGCTTTTCTTTGCAGCAAGCTACGGCCACGGAGAATCATTTCGTCAATGGCCTGCTCTACCCTTTCTTTGGGGACAGCCAGAGTAAGCCCAATTGCCGGAACGGGAGGGAGCTGGTTCATAGTAGCCTCACTGTTGACCTGTAAAGGTATAAGGATGAATATTAGGAACGAGGATCTCTATTTTAGACTAAGGGCCGATCGCTAGCTATCGCTTGGTTTATACTTAATTTGATTAGAAAAATAGAAGTGCTACTGCATTTGGTGGCGAGCTTTGGCAAGGTCTCTTGAAAGTTTTTTTTCATCGTTTTATTAATGGTTTAGTTTGTCTGGCTCTCGTCGCGGCTTTCACTGCTGTGCCAGCGTATGGTGTAGCGCGACCTTTGCCCCATGGATTTCTCACGGTCGGGCAGTATGTCTTCTATTTTATTGTTTTGCTTACTGCCTTTGCCGCTGGTTGTCTTGGTCGGCCAGCAGCAATTGAACGCTGGTTGAGGCCAGTCGGTTTGAGTGAGTGGAATGAGCGAATAGGATTTTTCACTTATGGCTCGCTTTACTTAACTAGCGCCTTGCTCTGCATGCGCATGAAGCTAGCCCTGTTCGGTACTTATGAACAAGCGCAATTTGTGGCGTATATCGGCTGGATATTGACGGCCATTGG
>Ga0172379_10009992_pt1 | contig 11595 bp, 9 predicted proteins | sample GrowelOW334metaG_FD_119756 | JGI IMG/M metagenome (GOLD analysis project Ga0172379, IMG submission 119756) | Groundwater microbial communities from an aquifer near a municipal landfill in Southern Ontario, Canada - Groundwater well OW334 metaG | ecosystem: Environmental > Aquatic > Deep... | reverse complement strand
ATCAGGTTGCGCAGCTCGCGCACGTTCCCCGGCCAGTTGTAGTTCACCAGCGCGTCCATCGCCTCGCCGCTGATGCCGTGGAACTCGCGCTCGTGCATCGTGGCAAATTCGTGCACGAAGCGGCGCACCAGCAGCCCGATATCGCTGCGCCGCTCGCGCAGCGGCGGCAGGTAGATGCGCAGCACGTTGAGCCGGTAGAACAGGTCGGCGCGGAACTCCCCCGCCGCCACGTGCTCCTTGAGACTGCGATTCGTCGCCGCAATCACGCGCACATCCACCGGAATGGCCTGCACGCCGCCAACCCGCGTCACCTGCCGCTCCTCGAGCACCCGCAGCAACTTCACCTGCGTGCTCTGCGGGATCTCCCCGATCTCGTCGAGGAAAATCGTGCCGCCGTGCGCCAGCTCGAACCGCCCGAGGCGCCGCTCGGCTGCCCCGGTGAACGCCCCCTTCTCGTGCCCAAACAGCTCGCTCTCGAGCAGCGTCTCGGGGAGCGCCCCCACATTCACGGCGATGAACGGCTTGTTGCGCCGAGGGCTCAGCAGGTGGACGGCGCGCGCCACGAGTTCCTTGCCCGTGCCGCTCTCGCCTTCCACGAGCACCGTGCTCGTGACCGGCGCCATCTGCTCCACCTGCACCAGCACCTCGCGCACCGCGTCGCTCTCGCCCCACAGCCCGGTGAGCGTGGCCAGGCGATGCCGGTCGAGCAGGCGCCGCACCGTCTGCGCCACTTCCTCCGCCGGCACCGGCTTGGTGATGACCTCGCTGAAGCCGATCTGCTTGAGACGCACTTCCAGCCCCGCATCCCCCACGTCAGCGAGTCCCACCATCGCGGTGCCCAGCCAGAGCTGATCGCGCACGATGGCCACCGTCTGCGCGTCGAGCAGCGCCCCCGAAAAGACAATCACGTCAGGGCGATGCCGCTGCACCGCCCCCGGCAGGTCGTCCATGGGCGAGACAACGAACGTCTCGACATCCGGAACGGCCTCGAGAATGGCGTTCAGGCGGACGGCGGGCTCAACGTCGGTGAGCGTGATTAGGACGCGCATGCGGGCAGATGGGAGATGGGGGATGGGAGATGGGAGATGGAAGACGGGATCTCCCATCTCCCATCTCCCATCTCCCATCTGCTACTTATGGCTTCCGTGCTTCCAGAACGGCATCTCCGTGATCGTCGCGGTCACCTTCTTGCCGCGCTGGTCGATCTCGATGTGGTTCCCCACCACCGCGTGCGCGGTGGGCACATAGCACGTGCCGATGGGCAGACCGCACGACGGGCTCATGGTGCCGCTGCACACGTTGCCGCTCGGCGCGCCGTTCACGAAGACGGGATACCCGTGCCGCGGGAACGCCTTGTCGGCGATGGTGAAGCCCACGAGCTTCTTGGGCACGCCGGCCGCCTTCTGCTTCTCGAGCGCCGCCTTCCCCACGAAGTCGCCCTTCTTGAACTTCACCAGCCAGCCGAGGTTGGCCTCGAGCGGCGTGACCGTGTCGTCGATGTCGTTGCCGTAGAGCGCCATACCCATCTCGAGGCGCAGCGAGTCGCGGCAGCCGAGCCCCACGGCCTGCACCTGGCCGGTGGCCATGATCGCGTCCCAGATGGTGATGGCGTCCTTCACGTCGTGGTACAGCTCAAAGCCGTCCTCGCCCGTGTAGCCGGTGCGCGAGATGATCATCGGCCCCACGCCGGCGACCTTGCCGTCGATGAAGTGGTAGTACTTGATCGAGTCGAGGTCCGCGTCAGTCAGCTTGGAGAGAATTGCCTGCGCCCTGGGCCCCTGCAGCGCGAGCAGCGCAATCTTGTCGCTGATGTCCTCGAGCGTGCAGTCGAACTTGCCGACGTACTTGCTGATGTGGGCGAAGTCCTTGTCCTTGTTCGACGCGTTGACGACCATCATCACGTGATCGTTGCTGCGGAAGTAGACCAGGCAGTCGTCCACGAAGGTGCCGTTCTCGTAGAGGATGCCGGAGTAGTGCACCTGGCCGCTGGCGAGCGCCGCCACGTTGTTGCTGGTGACGTAGTTCACGAACTCCATCGCCTGCGGCCCGGTGATCTTGAACTCGCCCATGTGGCTGACGTCAAACAGGCCGCAGGCGGTGCGAACGATGTTGTGTTCGTTGGTGATGCCGGTGGGGTACTGCACCGGCATCTCGAAACCGGCGAAGGGAACCATCTTGGCGCCAAGCGCAACGTGCTGTGCGAAGAAAGGCGTCTTGAGCAGCGTGGCAGTTTCGGCAGACACGGCTGGGTACTCGCATCGGGCATTGCGCCCGGGGTATGGGTCGGTAGAGGCGAGTGAGCGGGGGCCCTCGCTACCTTGCAATATGCCGAAGTGGCAGGGGTGGGGCTAGCGCACCGCGTCGATGGCCAACACCGCAAAATCCTCACCGCCGTGCCCCTCGGCGATCAGCGCGTCCATTCTCGCCGCGAGACTGGGGAGCGCCGCCAGCGGGCGATCGCCCGCCGCCTCGATCATCAGGCGCACGTCCTTGCGCGCCATCGTCAGTTCGAAGCTCGGCGTAAAGTCGCCCTTCATCATGCTCACCCCGCGCGTCTGCACAATCTTGGCGGGGTCGAAAAAGTCGAACAGCGACATGGCCTGTTCGGCACTGACGCCGGCGTTGCGCGCGATGCTCATGAAGTCGGCCATCACCGCGCCGGTGCCGATGAGATAGGCGTTGCCGATGAGCTTGATGACCGCGGCGAGGTCGGGGCGCTCGCCGTAGTACACCACCCGCGCCGCCTGTTTCTCCAGCGCCGGCTTCACCGCATCGAACAGCGCCTGCGGCCCGGCGGCGAGAATGCTCCCGCGTGCGAGCCGCGCCGCCGCGGGGCCAATGAAGACGGGGCAATGCAGGTACTTCACGCCCTCGGCGTTCAGTCGCGCAGCGCGCGCGGCCGTGCGCGCGGGGAGCGTGGTGGTGTGGTCCACGATGATCGCGTCCTTCGCCAGCGCCCCTCGGCACTCCGCGATCACGCTCTCCACCGCGGCATCGTCGCTGAGCACGAGATGCACGCGCTCGGCGCCCTGCACCGCCTCGGCCGGGGTGGCTGCCACGGTGGCGCCAAAGGCGGCGAGCGCCTGCGCCTTGTCTGCGGTGCGGTTCCAGACGGTGACGCGGTCGCCGCGGCCGAGCGCGGCTTCGACAAAGCCGGCGCCGAGTCGGCCGGTGCCGAGGAAAGCGATATGTGCGGGCATTGAGGTCTCGTGTTTTTGCAGACCCCGTCAATCTAGCCGCAGAACCAGAGCCCGATGATGGGATGCCGTTCGCTTGCCTTTGGGTGCGCCAGCGGGTTGCTTCTACGGAATGACGGCGCCCCCCGCTGCCTCGAAAACCAAGCCCTTCGACCGTTCCATCGTCGAGGGGCCGATTGTTGCCGCCGTCTGGTTAATTGCCTGGCCCAGCGTGCTGCAGAACCTCATCGGCGGCATGCAGGGCGTCATTGACCACGCCCTCGTCGGCCACCTCGTCGGCTATGCCGGCAATGCCGCGGTGGGCGTGTCGTTCCAGATCTTCCTCGTCGTCATCACGTTCATCATGTCCATCTTCACGGGCATGGGCGTGCTGGTGGCGCGGCACGCGGGAGCGGGCGACGCCGAGGCGGTGAACCACGTCTCGTTCCAGGCGTTTCTCGCGGCCATGGCGATGGCGATCTTCATCATCGCGCCGCTGGGTTGGGTGCTGTCGCCGTCGCTGCTGGAACTCGTGCACGCCACGCCTGAGGTGCGCGAACAGGCATTGCCGTACCTGCGCACGCTCTTCGTGGGCGGCTTCGGCATGATGATCTTCTTCATGCTCAACGGCGCGCTGCGGGCCGCCGGCGACGCCAAGACCGGACTGCGGCTGGGCATCGTGCTCACCGTGCTCAACTTCGTGCTCAACGTCACGCTCATCCGCGGACTCGGTCCGATCCCGCGCCTCGGCACGATGGGAGCGGCGCTCGGCATGGTGATCGCGATGACGATCGCGGCCGGGTACGGCTTCTACCTGATGTCGCGCGGCGGGCTGGTAATTCACTGGCACGCCGGCATGGACAAGTCGGTGGACTGGCCGGTGATCCGCCAGCTCTTCCGGTTCGGGTTGCCGGCCGGATTCCAGGGCATCGTGATGAACCTCGGCGGCGTGATGCTGCTGCGGTTCATGGGCTCGCTGCCCGACAGCGGGCACGTGCAGGCCGTCTATGCCGTGGGCTACAGCGAGCTGTTCTCCTTCATCACATGGACGTCCGTGGGGCTGATGGGCGCGGCGGCGGCGGTGGCCGGGCAGAACCTTGGCGCCGGCAAACCCGAGCGCAGTGTGCTCGCCGTGCATGCCGCCAACCGAATGGGGCTCGGCATCGCGGTGGTGGTTGGAACGCTCTTCCTCGTGATGCCCGAGATGCTGTTCGCGATGTTCGGGATGCGCGACACCGCGAGCGTCGAGCGGGGCGTGGAACTGCTGCGGTGGCTGGCGCTCTCGGGCCTGTTCATCACGACGGCGCTGACGTACACCGGCGGCCTCACCGGCACGGGCGACACCAAGGGCCCGCTCTACATCTCGATCGTCGCGCAGGTGCTGCTCCCCATCGGATTGCTCGAAGTGCTGAGCCGCACGACGACGCTGGCACCGCACCACATCTGGATGGCGATCGTGCTGGGGCACGCCACGCGGGCGTCGCTGACGGTGTGGCGGTTCCGGCTGGGGAAGTGGCGGGAGATCCGGATCGAGACGGGGACACCGGCGCCGAGTCGCGCGCATTGATTGCGCGGGGACTCTCGACCGGCTACACGTCCGCGTTACTCACGTGTCTGCCCTTGGCATCGACCGGCTGACCACCACCGTGACGTTGTCGGTGCCCCCACCGTCGAGCGCATCCTGCACCAACTGTTCAGCGGCCTGCCTGGCGCTCGTCATCGAACCGAGCACCTTGGCGATGCGTTCATCGGTCACGTGCTTGGTCAGACCGTCGGAGCAGAGTAGGTGCACGTTCCCCCAGTTAAAGGGTAGCCGAGTGACGACGGGCACCGTCGTGTCACCGCCAAGGGCGCTCGAGAGCACGTGCGCCATCGGCGTGCGCGAGGCGACGTCTTTCGTCAGCGCCCCCTCGTCCACGAGGTCCTGCGCCATCGTCTGGTCGCGCGTCATCTGCATGAGCGTGCCGTCGCGCCACACGTAGTAGCGCGAATCGCCAACCTGCATCAGGTAGTACGTCGGCCAGACGCCGATGTAGAGCGTGAGCGTCGTGGCCATCGTCCCGCGCACCCCCTGCTCCGCCCGCACCGAGCGCACGGCCTCGTGCGCGCGCAGCGCCGCTTCCTGCAGGAGCGTCCTGAACTCGCCCTCATCGGCGTTGGCCCCGTAGTACACGGTCACGCTGCTGTGCACGTATCTCATGGCGGCTTCAAGCGCTGTGGCGCTTGCTTCAGCACCGCCCACGCCGCCGCCCACTCCATCAGCGACCATCACGACGTACGCCATGCGCTGTTCTTCTGACGGAAGGCGCTGCGCGGTGTCCGGGAGGTTCGTGCCGAGCACGTTGATGCGCCGGTGGAACGTCGCGATCAGGAAGTGATCCTGGTTGTCCTTGCGGACCTTGCCCGCGTGCGAGACGCCGAAGACGTCGAGTTCGTCGTCGCGCGGCTTGCGATTAGGGAAAGGGCGATGGCTCATTTCGGTTGCGCCGCCGTCAGCCGACGCAGTTCGCCAAACCAGTTCAGCAGGATGAGGTGGCGGGTGACTGGCGTCTTGCTCCCGGCCGCGGATGCCGAGGATGCGGGCCCCTTTGCGGACGCCACCGCCGCCACGAAGCGTCGCCCGTCCGGATGCAGGTCCCAGTTCGAGACGCCGTCCATATCCACGGTCACGACGACTTCGGGTGCGGCGACCGCCACGCTCGGCGTGCGCGTGATGCGGACGCGAAAGAGCGTGTCGAGCGGTGAGCCGATGCGCCAGAAGAACACGGCGCTGCCATCGGGAGACCAGCGTGGGGCGACGGCGTCCCCCCGCGACAGGTTCCACTTGCCCTGCGGCACGGGGTAGTCGCGCATCCAGAGCTGGTTGGTTCCCGTCTCATTCGACAGGAAGACGAGGAACTTCCGGTCGCTCGACAACCGCGGGTTGGTTTCGGCAAAGGGCGTCTGGAGGTACGGCACCGGCGCGGCGCCCGAGTCCGCGCCCACGGTGAATACGTCGCTCGCCCGTCCCGGAACCTGGGCGGTGTAGAGCATCGTCTTGTCGTCAATCCACTGCTGGAGGCTCGCCTCGCCGGAGCGCGTCGTCGTGATGCGTCGCTCGGCGCTGCTGTTGTCGGCCGGCTTGACGAACAGGTCCTCTCCGCTCGGCGGCATCGATTTGTCAAAGGCCACGCGCTTGCCATCCGGCGACCACGCCGGTTCGTCGTTGTCGCCGTCAAACGTCAGCTGCGTGTAGGTGCCGGTTATGAGATCGACGGTGAAGATGTCCGTCTGGCCGCTGCGCGACTCCGCGACGACTTCCATCGCGATCGCGCGGCCATCGCGCGAGAAGCGCGGCAGGTTGTGGCGCGCCTGCGGCAGGCGCACGGTGTCGGCGCCATGCCCCGGGTTGATAATGACAAGGTCGTTATACGACCCGCCGCCGCTGCCGTCCGCATCATACTGCACGAGGACTCCGGCACTCGACACGGCGTAGCCGCGGGTGCCAATAGTCCCGCCGACGCGCTCGAGGACGCGCGCCGGCGCCCCCGCGACGCGATGCCGCTTCAGGTCAAATGGCACGGCGAAGAGCCCGCCTTCGGGAGCGCTGTACAGCAGATGGCCGGTCGGCACGTAGGTCGGCGATCGGCCGCTCGGAAGCAGCGCGATGGAGGAATCCGACTTGAACTCGTACAGCATCACGCTGTTGCCGGCCGAGAACAGCACGCCCGATCCGTCGGGGAGCAGGAACGGCATCCGCCCCGAAACCTTCGGCAGCGGCTTGGCATCGCCTCCGGACGAAGAGACGATGCCGCTGCCTGTGGGACCGGAGAAGACGATGCGCCCGTCGTCTCCCCAGTGCGGGGCGTAAGGATCGAGCGCCCCACTGCCGATCAGCGTCACCGCCCCGCCGCCGTTGACGTTGACCTTGACCAGAGACCGGTCCGTGATGCGCCGGAAGACGATCCACTGGTTGTCCGGCGAGAAGGCGGGGTAGGTCCCGTTTTCGGTCCCCGGCACCTTCTGGAACTCCGCGTCACCGTCGAGGTGGCGAATGTAGATGGCTGGGTCGTTGGCCACCGTTCCAGAGATCGCGAGCATCGCGCCGTCCGACGAGACGGCGACGTGACCGGATGCCGACGGGACCAGCGCGCCAAAGCTGAGGTCAACGCGACGGAACGGCGGCTCTGGCGTCCGGCGCATCCAGCCCGCTCCGGCCGTCACCACCGCCACCGCGGCAAGCGCCCACGCGGCGATCACCGCGCGCCGACCGCCGAACCAACCAGCCGAGGCACCAGCAGCTGTGGCCGCGGTGAGTCCTCCCGCCGCCGTCGCGTACGCGTAGCCCTCGCTCCCCAACGCGTCACGAAACGCTTTCGCGCTCTCAAACCGGTCGGCCGGCAACTTCTCGAGCGCGCGCGACAGCGCCGCCGCCACATGCGGCGGCACCGACTTGCGATGCACAGTCACCGGCTGCACCGACTCCGTGATGATCTTCATGATGATCTGCTGCGCCGACGCACCGACATGCGGCGGGTTGCCGGTCAGCATCTCATAGAGCACGGTCGCCAGCGAGTACACGTCGGCGCGCGGCGTCAGGTCCTTCTCCGCGGTCGCCTGCTCGGGGCTCATGTAGTGCGGCGTGCCGAGGCTGAGGCCGGTCTCGGTCATCCGGCCGCCGGCCGCCGCGCTCACCGCCAGCGCGATGCCGAAGTCCATCACCATCGCCCGTCCGTCGTGCAACAGCAGGTTCTCGGGCTTGATGTCACGATGGATGACGCCGTGCCGATGCGCGTAGTCGAGTGCGTCGGCCACCTCACGCGCTATCCGCACCGCCTCGTCCACGCCGAACTGCGTCTCGCGATTCAGCTTCTCGCGGATCGTCTCGCCCTGGATGTAGGGCATGACGTAGAACAGGAAACTGTCGGCCGTTCCCGAATCAAAGAGCGGCAGAATATGCGGATGCTGAAGTGCCGCCGTCGTCTTGATCTCCACCACAAACCGCTCGGCGCCCAGCACCGCGGCGAGTTCGGGCTTGAGCACCTTGAGCGCGACCTTGCGGTCATGCTTGAGGTCATCGGCGAGGAAGACGGTGGCCATGCCGCCGGTCCCGAGCTCGCGCTCGATGCGATAGCGGCCGTCGAGCGCGGCATTGAGCCGGCTCGCGATGTCGTTGGTCATGCTCGTGCCCTTTGCGGCACCGGCGCCGGCGGGGGGAGCTCTCTCAACAGAGGGGGGGCCTCGGTCGCGGAAGCAACTATAGTACGGAACGCGAGAGGGCGGCGCCAGAAAGCGGAGCCGCTACGCGTCGGATGCTGTGGCCGGTGGTGTACATGTACTTGTGTTCATGTATTACATGTACTATTGTTACTTCATGCCCAAGCGCGCTCCAACGTCTCCGCCCCGCGTACGCGAGCCCGTCCAGGTCTACCTCGAGGCCGACGACAGCTCGCTCCTGGCGCGCCTCGCCGCCACGTCCGGCCTGTCCAAGGCCGAGGTGATGCGCCGCGGCATGCGCGCCTTTGCGCGTGAGCAGGACGTCGAGAGCCCCATGCTGCGCTTCGTGACCGAGGGCGGCACGGGCGACTGGCCGGCGGGAGTGGCCGTGGACCACGACACCGTGCTCGCCGAGTCCTACCTGGGCCGCCGCGGCAAGACACGGTGATCGGCGCCTTCCTCGACACGTCGGGGTGGTTCGCCGCCCTGAGCCCCAAGGAGGCGCGGCACCGGAGCGCGCTGGCCGCGTACAAGACGCTCATTGAGTCGAGAACGCGCCTCGTCACCACGAACCTGGTGGTGGCTGAGATGCAGATCCTCATCTCTCGATTCCGGGGCGCGGTGGAGGGGGTGCGGTTCCTCGACAGTCTGTATCAGGACCCCTCGCATGAGGTGGTCTTCGTGGATCGCGACACCGAACGCATGGCCGTGGACCGCTGGCTGCGGCGGTTCACGGACCAGCGCCTCAGTCTCGCCGACGCGGTGAGCTTCGAGGTTATGAAGGCCCGCCGCTTGCGGCACGCACTCGCCCTCGATACGCACTTTGAGCTCGCGGGGTTCGAACTTCTGCCGTAGCGCACGCGTATAGCTTGTGGAATGCGCACGCTCCGGATCCTCCGTACCCTGCTGCCTTGGGTTGTCTCGCTGCTGCGAGACCGCCGGCGCTGGGTGTTGTGGGGCACCCCAGCGCTACGCACGCCGGACTTCCACCGGCTGCGCGCCGAGGGGATTGTAAGCGACATCGCGTCGCTGGGGCCGACGTTCATCAAGCTGGCGCAGGTTTTTGCGGCACGCGCCGACCTGATAGGCGAGCCGTACATCAGCGTGCTGGGCACGCTGCACGATCAGGTGCCGCCCGTGCCGGTGGCGGAGATCGAGCGGGAGATCGTCGCCGCGTACGGCAAGGCACCGGAGGCACTGTTCGAGCGGTTCGACCGAGTGCCGGTGGCCGCCGCCTCGCTCGGGCAGGTGCACCGCGCGCAGTACAAGGGGCACGACGTGGCGGTGAAGGTGCTGCGCCCCGGCGTCGAGCATCTGGTGGACCAGGACCTGCGCATCGCGCGCCGCATCATGCGATGGGTGGCCCGTCAGTGGCCCAACCCGCACGTCTGCGGCGTGCAGGCCGTCATCGAGGAGTTCTCGGATCGCATCCACGAGGAGATGGACTTCCGTCTCGAGGCCGAATACGCCACGGAGATCCGGAAGAACTTCGAGGCGGACGATCAGGTGATCGTGCCGGCGATCTTCCACGAACTCACTCGGCAGCGTGTGCTCGTGCTCGACTACATCGAGGGCTGCCGCATCGACCGGCTCGCGGTCAGCGACGACGAGGCAAAACGCATCACCGCCGTGTTGATCGAGATGTATGTGCAGATGATGCTGATTGACGGGCTCTTCCACGCCGACCCGCATCCCGGCAACCTGCTGGTTGCCGCTGACGGACGCCTCGTGTTGCTGGACTTCGGCATGGTGGTGCGGGTCGAACCCGAAACTCGGCTGCAGCTGATTCGGACCGTCCTTGCCGCCGTGCGCCAGGATGCGGACGGCATCATCGCCGGCTTCAACGCGCTCGGGCTGATCGCGGCCAATGCCGACATGGGCGAGATCCAGCGGCTGGTGCACCTGCTGCTCGACACCGCGTACCGGCAGGACACCACGACGCAGGATCGCATCAAGATGATGCTGGCCGACCGTGTGATGCATGCACTGTACGATTTCCCCGTCGTCCTGCCGCGCGACATGGTCTACTTCGCGCGCACGGCGTCGCTCATCGAGGGCGTCGGCACGCGCTACGACCCGTACTTCCAGGCGATTCCGGTGGCGTCGCCGATCGTGCTGCGCATGCGGTCGCGCATCCTGCGGTCGCTCGGCGAGACCCCGACACCGAGTGTGGCGGAGGTGGCGACGCTCGCGGGATTTGCGGTGGGGCGGATGTGGAAGCGGGTGCGGCGCTTCGCGCAGAGTACGACAGAGAACGACAGAGCGCGACAGAGTACGGCAGTCTGAGCGCGCTTGCTCGCAGAGGGGTCGTTGGCGTATCGTGTTTGCTTCCTCCACTGGAACCGCCCCCCATGCGCCCTTTGCTCCTCCTTGCCTTCGCCGTCACCTCGACTGGGGCACAGGTGCCAGCCGCACCCCCCGTTGCCCCGTCGCCGATTCCGAGCGCCGCGCAGCAGATTGCCGCCGCGGTGCTCGCCCTCCCCACTGAGCTGCGTGATGGCGCCACCGTGATGGGTTATCGGGAGGCCGGCAGGCTCGTGGTGCTGCGCGAGGGGAAGAACGGGATGCACTGTCTGGCCCTCTATGTCACGCGACCCGACTTCCACGTGGCCTGCTACCACAAGTCGCTCGAACCATTCATGGCCCGCGGCCGTTCGTTGCGCGCCGAGGGCGTGAAGGGCGAGCAGGTGGACAGCGTGCGATTCAGGGAGATCAAGAGCGGGAAGCTCAAGATGCCCAAGCAGGGGTCGTTGTTCACGCTGACGACCAAGAAGGAGAACTACGATGCGGCGACGGGGAAGGTGAGCAGCGCTGGCCTGTTGACGGTGCTGTACATCCCAGGCGCCACGACCGAGAGCATCGGCATCACGAGCCAGCCGCGCGCCGAGGGGCCGTGGCTGATGTTTCCTGGCACCCCCAAGGCACATGTCATGATGTCGGGGAAAATGTAGGCGATAAAGAGAAACAACAGAGAGACAACGGAGAAACAACAGAGAAACAACAGAGGGGCCCGGATCGCCGGGCCCCTCGTCGCATTGTGACGGCTACTTCTTGGTGGCGGGCTTCTTCGCCTTCTTCTTCGCCGGCGTCCGGCCTGGCTTCGCCGCTGCTTTCGTCGCGGTCCTTCTCGCGACCTTCTTCGCGACCTTCTTCACCGGCTTCTTCGCGACCTTCTTCACCGGCTTCTTCGCGGGCTTCTTCGCGGGCTTCTTCGCGGGCTTCT
>Ga0172379_10009991_pt1 | contig 11595 bp, 14 predicted proteins | sample GrowelOW334metaG_FD_119756 | JGI IMG/M metagenome (GOLD analysis project Ga0172379, IMG submission 119756) | Groundwater microbial communities from an aquifer near a municipal landfill in Southern Ontario, Canada - Groundwater well OW334 metaG | ecosystem: Environmental > Aquatic > Deep... | reverse complement strand
TTCCATGATATTATTTTTCATGAAAAAGGCGTGTTAATTATGGCTTGTAATCGCAAAACTACATTCCATAGCTTAACACCGCCTTTTTCGCTAGTTATCCACAACACTCTTTCTTAGAGAACCACACAAGTTTGACTTACGATTATGGCTCTGTTAGTATGTATTCCAAGCTCGTTCGAGCATTTTTTATGTCTAGATCACTCAAAAAGGGTCCTTATGTGGACGAAAAACTACAGAAGAAAGTTACCGGCAAGAAACCGGCTTCTTTGGGTACAATAAACACTTGGGCCAGAAGGTCACAAATTTCACCAGAAATGGTTGGTTTTACATTTGGCGTACACAATGGGAAATCACATATAGAAGTATTTGTTACCGAGGATATGGTTGGACACCGCCTCGGTGAATTTTCGCCAACAAAAAAGTTTGTGAGGCATGGTGGTAAAATGCAAAAGGAGATTGAAGTCAAGGCAAAAGAAGCCGAGATTGCTGCAGCAAAGTCAGCCAAGGAGGCCGTAAGTACAGCAAAATAAATACCATGATCAACGCTTCACTCAAAAATTACCGCATTTCACCACGAAAGATCCGCATTGTTGCAGATATGATACGAGGCAAAAGCGTTGTTGAGGCGAGAGTTATCCTCTCGAATGTAGGCAAAAAAGCCAAACATCCACTGGGAGATTTGCTCGATTCTGCTATTGCAAATTCCAAGCATAACTTCAAAATCGATGGAGAGAATCTTTTTGTCAAAGAGATTCGTGTTGATCAGGGCTATGTCTTGAAACGGTCTATGCCAGTATCCAGAGGTTCTGCACATCCTATCAAGAAAAAGACCAGTCATGTCAATTTGGTATTAGCACCAAACGCAGAAAACAAAAGATCAAAAAAGAGAAATGGCAAAGAAATAAAAAAGCAAATTACCAATAATAAGTCGATTAGTAAAAAATAATCTTTGATTTTTGATCTTTAATTTAAATTTATGTCTCACACCGTACATCCATATTCACACAGACTAGGTATTATAAGAGACTGGAAGAGTCGCTGGTTTCTGATGGATAAGAACTATAGAACTGCTCTCAAGACAGATATTACGATTCGAGAATTTTTGCAGAAAGAATTGAGACAATATTTTATAGGAGGTCTAGAGATAGAGAGAACACAAAAAACATTGAGAGTGATAGTAAAGACTTCTAGGCCCGGAATGATAATAGGTAAGGCGGGTGATGGCGTAGTAAAACTCCGTGAGAAAATACTAAAACTTTTGCATAAAAATAAGATTAGTCTTGGAAATCAGGAATTCAAACTAGATATAGAAGAAGTGCGCAATCCCGAAGCAAATGCTGCAATATGTGGAATGATGATAGCTGAATCTCTAGAAAAGAGATTGCCTTTTCGCAGAGTTATGAAACAAGCATTGTCCAAAATCATTGCAAATAAGGAAGTCAAAGGAGTACGTATATATCTAGGGGGTCGTTTGGGTGGTGCAGAAATAGCCCGTTCTGAAGCAATGATGAAGGGTAGAGTACCACTTCAGACACTTCGTGCAGATATTGATTTTGCGAGAGAGAAAGCACATATGACATATGGAGATATTGGTATCAAAGTATGGATTTACAAAGGCGAAATATTTGACAAAGATGTCAAATCTCAAATTTCAAATATTAAATCTTAAATACCATGTTATTCCCAAAGAAAGTAAAACATCGCAAATGGTTCACGATGAGAAAGAACAGAGAGAAAGAAACGTCTCATGCCGAGACTCGTGGTATCAAACTTGCTTTTGGTTCATATGGTCTCAAGGCTACAGAATATGGACGAGTGACTTCAAATCAGATTGAGGCTGCGAGAAAAGTCATGGTACACAATGCTGGCAAAACTGGTAAATCATGGATACGTATATTTCCAGATCATCCTTTCACACAAAAGCCTGCCGAGGTCAAAATGGGTAAGGGAAAAGGTGATATAGTGGGATTTGTTGCAGTAGTGAAGCCCGGACGCATAGTATTTGAGCTCGATGGCTTGGAACAAAAAGAGGCAAAAGAGGCTTTGCGTAAAGCTGGGACAAAGTTGCCAATAAAGACTAGGATTGTAAGCAGATGATGATAATCATATAGACCATCATGAAATCAAAAGAAATAATAAATAAAACAGAAGTAGATCTATCTCGATTGCTTGGAGAAAAAAGAGAGATGTTGAGGGTATTTCGTTTTGGTGGTGCTGGTGCAAAGACCAAGAATGTAAAACAGGGTAGAGCTGTTAGAAAAGACATTGCCCGTATAATGACAGCTATGACTGCCAATGCGAACAAATAGACTAGACAATAACCATAAATTCAATTAGTATCAGAAATCACATGCAAACAGAAGAAATAAAAGAAAATAAGGTATTACGCCAGAAATTTTCTGGTGTGGTTACTTCTGATAAGATGAAAGACACTATTGTTGTTACAATAGGTCGTTATATAAAACACCCAAAGTATCACAAGTTTATAAACAAGAAGACAAAGATAATGGCACACGATCCTGGCAATACCAAGAAAATTGGAGACAAGGTTACAGTCGTAGCCTGCAGACCGATTTCAAAGAATAAAGCATTTAAAGTCGTTTTATAACTTTTTACTTATTATGATTCAACCACGATCAATCGTAAATATAGCAGATAATTCCGGAGCTAAGATCGGGCGTATTTTCAAAGTGCTTGGAGCTTCAAAGAAGCGATATGCAGAGATAGGAGAGATAGTCGTTCTATCTGTACAGAAAGCCGAACCACGCAAAGCTGTCAAAAAGAAAGATGTATTGCATGCAGTAGTTGTAAGACAAACAAAAGCTTTACGAAGGAAAGATGGTTCATATATTCGATTCGATGAAAATGCTGTTGTAATAATTGAAAAAGGCAAGAAAGAACCCATTGCTGGACGTATATTTGGTCCAATACCACGTGAAATTGCAGAAAATGGATATAAGACAATTGCTTCCAAGGCGGCTGAAATAGTTTAATCTTCAATTAAGATAAATCCCAAATGACAATCACCAATTTCCAAATAAATACCAAATTCAAAGCACCAAATCACAATTGGAATTTCAATATTGTAATTTGTAATTTATTTGGGAATTGTAATTTGAAATTTGTAATTTAATTACCATGAATATTAAAAAAGGTGATACAGTAAAAATCCTTTCAGGAGATGATAAAGGCAAAACAGCCAAAGTTGTCAGGGCTTTTCCAAAGGAAGGTAAGGTTTTGGTAGAGGGTGTCAATATTGTGAAGAAGAATGAAAGGTCAAAAAAGAAAGATGGTAAAGGTCAAATAGTAGATAGAGCAATACCTATCTTTGCAAGTAAAGTAATTAAAGTATAAATACAATGACTTACAAAACGATTTACGAATTAAATAAAGATTCATTCAAAGCTTTGAAAGAAAAGCTCAATTTAAAAAATGCTATGCAAGCACCAAAATTACAAAAGGTGATTATATCAAGTGGCTTCGGATCGATAAAAGATAAGAAAAAGATAGAACTTATAGCAGATAGATTGGCCAAGATAGCAGGGCAGAAACCTTCTACCAAATCTGCAAAGAAGTCTATAGCAACATTCAAGACAAGAACTGGTGATCCTTTGGCATATCAGACCACTCTTCGAGGCAAGAGAATGTGTGATTTCTTGGATAGACTCGTCCATGTTGCATTGCCAAGGACAAAAGATTTCAGGGGTTTATCTAGAAAAGCAGTTGATACCATGGGCAATTATTCTATAGGTGTCAAAGAACATACTATTTTCCCAGAAACTTCCGATGAAGATCTCAAAGACGTATTTGGCCTTGGTATAACGATAGTGACTAGTTCACATGATAAAGAAAAAACTTTTTCATTTCTAGAGTATTTGGGTTTTCCGATGAAGAGAGAGGAAGTAAAGAAATAAAAGATATAAAAAACGCGCGTGCAATTTTGCATCGCGCGTGAAGTCTTTACTCAGGATCAACTGTTTGCCGTATGTATGGAAGCGACTGATCTGAACTCCTCATTAGGAGATGGAAATGATTGTTTACTTCCTGATTCGATCAGTGTTCCCAAAACCTTGAGATCGAATGTGTTTTTGATAGCATTTTTGCTAGCCCACTCCGAGACGACAATTGTGATCTGGTCGGCGTATTTGTTTGCCAATTCTCGCTGTTCAGCCAGATTCTTGGTGCAAGAGTCGGCATGATCACCGTTTAACTGCACAGTGACCTCTAAAACTACTTGATTCTTGTAGTCAGCTTTGATCACCAACTGTCTGTCAACTATCGGCAACTTCAATTCCACTATCTCCGGCCGCAGTTTCGTGAGTGCCCGAACAAACTCGCAAATTCCATTCACGGTTCGAATACACGCTTCAACTGCGTCTGGATTTCCGTTCTGACCTTGAATCCAGATCATGTTGCGTATGATTCTTGCCCACTCCACTTGTTGGTTCACTCTCCCTGTTCCTGTGGTGAGGCAAAGCCAGAGTCGTCCAATTGCGCTCTCTTCAAGCTTGGAAAACTTGGGGTTTACTCCTCTTCTGGTGGCAGTTATCTCAATCAACCAAGCGGCTCTTTCGAAGTTCATATATTGATTGAATACCTGTTCGAATTGACTACTGAGTGCGTCTGGATGAAATATTGGTCCGATAAACTTGTCACGCTTGTCTCCGAGTGCCAGAAATCTGTACCACAGTTCCATCGCTTCGGCACTTGGGGAAATAGACACAATACATTCAAGCAAAACACGACTCATGGATTTTATCGTCGTGGCGTCAAATGGATAATTTTCGATTCCTCGAATTGACGCAATCATCTGATCAATAAGATCGAGTAGACTCGATGCTTTGTGAACAGTTTGGATGGATGTGTAAGTACCAAGACCAAAAACCTCATCTGTTGAGCAAACCCACATACCAAATAGATCAGTATGTGAATGGTGAAGTCTTGAATATTCTTGGACAATGTTTCGCCACTGGTTATACAAAACATTCTTCAAGATCAATTCTTCGACAATCTTGAGAGCCTTCTCTGGGGTTTTGCCCTCAGTAAGTTTCATCAATGGCCAGTCACCTTGTCCGTGGGTGATCTTCGTTACCACGTTTTTGTGTGGCAGACGTTGAGTCATTTGTGCACTCGGAACCGCAGTTCCACTGTTTTTTGTCTTCATCTATTTAGTTTTGTTCATCCCCACGAGGATGTCCTTTATGAGCTTTTGTCCGCAGACTAGAGCTTCTAGGGATTGTTCTGGTTGCAAGCAGTATGCTTGCATATCCATGTTCAGATTATACTTAATCAATGAATTGTCAATGGTTATATTTTTAAAAACAAAATAGTACTTATCATTTTTTGTGTTACTATAATTGAACAATGACTCAAAAAGATGCACTCGACATATTGAAAACTGGTGCAAATGTTTTTCTGACAGGTGCAGCAGGTAGTGGTAAAACACACGTATTGCGAGAATATTTGTCTTATTTAGAAGGAAATGGAATAAATGCTGGAGTAACTGCATCTACGGGTATTGCGGCCACTCATATGGGTGGGGTTACGATCCATTCATGGGCAGGAATAGGGATCAAAGACAAATTGTCTGATTGGGATATAGATGCAATATCACAGAAGGAAAAGACAGCAAAAAGAATATGTGATGCAAAAGTTTTGATCATTGATGAAATATCTATGATTCATCATTATAGACTTGATCTTATAAATAGAGTCTTGAAGTATGTACGTAATTCTGAAATGCCCTTTGGAGGACTGCAGATAGTTGTAAGTGGAGATTTCTTCCAATTGCCACCGATATCTCGCCCACAAACACTCGATCGTAATGGTCTATTATTTATAGACGAAGATGGTAATAAAGCAAAATTCGCATATCATGCAAAAGCATGGCAGGATGCTGACTTTACGGTCTGTTATCTAGAAGAAAATTGGAGACATAATGATCAAGAATATTTACGTATTCTAAACGCAATACGTAGTGATCAATTATCAGATGAAATCATCAATATTTTGAAATCAAAGATACGTCGTCCTGATAGGGCAAATACTTCAAGGACAAGGTTATATTCTCATAATATCAATGTTGATAGAGAAAATGAGAGAGAATTGTTAAAACTAAAAGGATATGTAGAACATTATGAAATGACAAGCAAAGGCAAGAAAAATCTAGTAGAGAATTTGAAGAAAACCTGTTTGGCACCAGAGATTTTGAAATTGAAGGTTGGGGCAAAAGTAATGTTTGTAAAAAATAATTTTGAGAAAGGATATGTCAATGGCACTATTGGTATAGTCAAGAAATGTACACCATATGAAATTGTTGTTGCAACAAAGAGTGGAAAGCACATTAGAGTTGATAGTCATTCTTGGCATTTGGAAGATCATGAAGGTAAATCTCTCGCCAAGATAGAGCAATATCCACTTCGTCTTGCTTGGGCCATCACTATTCATAAGAGCCAGGGAATGTCTTTGGATGAAGCAGAGATTGATCTAAGCGAATCATTTGAAAAAGGCATGGGTTATGTTGCTCTTTCTAGATTGAGAACCCTAGACGGTCTATCACTTATCGGAATAAATGATATTGCACTCAAAGTACATGAAGAAGCAATAGAATACGATAAAATATTTAGAGAACTATCCATGAAATGTACTGCCGAATTGGCACTCCTGTCTATGGATGATATCAAAGAGAGGCATTCTCGATTTCTTGTACGAGAATTTGTTTGAGTATCTTATTCTTTGACTATGTCTTTCTTGTCTGAATTCTCCGATTCTTCTGCCTCTGCTTCATCACCAAGGGCAGACTTGATATCTATTTTCCAACCAGTGAGTTTTGCAGCCAAGCGTACATTTTGACCACCTTTGCCGATAGCTAGAGACTGTTCGTCTTCGGTAACTGTAACTATTGCCCTACGTTCTTCGTCTATGAGCTCCAAGGAGACTACCTCTGCAGGCGACAATGCTTCTTCGATAAATAAAGCTGGATCATCATTCCATTCGATAATATCTATCTTTTCGCCAGAAAGTTCGCTTGTGACAGTAGATACTCTTACACCTCTTTGGCCTACTAGAGAGCCTATCGGATCGATATGTGGATCGTGAGAAACAACAGCTATTTTGGATCTAGAACCTGCTTCGCGAGCAATTGCTTTTATCTCAACCACGCCCTGTGCTATCTCTGGAGCTTCGGTTTCAAACAGTTTTGCCAAGAATTTGGGATGTGCTCGAGATAATTTCAAGACAATACCTCTGGGGGATTCTTCTACAGCGTATAGGAATGCGCGGATACGGTCACCAGTCTTCCAGCGTTCTGTAGGTATTTGTTCATCATAAGATATGATGCCGAGAGCGCGTCCCATATTTACGAAGACTGTACCACGTTCGACGCGCTCGACTATACCAGCAACAATCTCACCTTCCTTTTGTCCATATTCACTCATTACAGATACTTTTTCGGCTTCACGAATCTTTTGGATTATGACTTGTTTTGCAGTTTGTGCGGCAATACGGCCAAAATCTGCTTTGACTTCGAGAGGAAATACCAATTCATCATTGATCTTTGCATCCTTCTTTATTTTTCTTGCATCTTCCAAGAGCATATGTTGTTCAGGATTGAAACGGATCTTTATATCTTCTACTTTAGTATCTTTCAATTCATGATGTCCCATCTCTTCATCTCCTTCCATTATTACTTGATCTCTTTCAACTACGATCTTTACTTGCCAGAATTCTACAGTACCAGAATTTGGATCAAATGAAGCGCGTATGATCTGTCCCTTTTTGCCATATTCTTTCTTGTATGCAGTTGCAAGAGACATGGCTATTGCTTCCAATGTTTTTTCACGCGGAATACCACGCTCTTCTTCGAGTTGCTCTACCACCGAATTGATCACTTTTAGGTCAAACATGATATTTGATTGTTATTTTATTGTTATTAAGTTTTTCGAACTTGTTTACGAGGTCCGACCCCGTAAGTTTTTAACAAACAAGTTCGCCGACTGGCGAACCCATATACAAATACAAGTATAGGGTATTTGAGAGATTCTGTCAAATCTCTATAAATATTTCAACAGGGCTTGTTATAGTAATACGTAATACACAAGCGTTTCCGCCTATTGTCTGCTAAAATAGTATCAATGTTTGTCGAAGATACTCAACTTTATAAATTTATTCTCGATTCTGGTCTTGTCTCAAAGGAAGATCTCGATTTGGCCAAGAAAGAATCCGAGGAAAAGAACAAACACCTAGGTGATATTTTGGTTGCCCAAGGCAAGATTGGTGCTGACAACTTGCGACGTATGCAAGCATATACTCTAGGCATTCCTTTTGTTGATCTCAAAGATAAGAAAATTCCTTTTGATACACTTTCCCTCATACCAGAGCCAATAGCAAGAACGCACAATATAGTTGCTTTCAAAAAAACAGATACATCCCTAGAAGTGGCAATGCTCGATGTCAATGATCTTTCTGCAATTGACTTTATAAAGAAAAAGGTTCGCCTCAAGATATTGGCTCGACTTACGGACTCTGATTCGATCAAAGAAGCTCTTGTTCAATATCAAAAGAGTTTGAAAGCGGAATTTGGAGATATTATACAAAAGGAAACAGAATCACTTCAGATGATATCAGAAAATAAAGGGAAAGATGCTTCTTCACCTGAAGATCTGAAGAAAATAGCAGAGGATTTGCCGGTAGTTCGTATAGTAGATACTCTCATCAAGCATGCAATAATACAAAATGCTTCTGATATCCACATAGAGTCAATGGAAGAACAAGTACTTGTTCGATATAGGATAGACGGACTTTTGCATGATGCCATGATGCTTCCCAAGCAGGCAGGTCCATCTATAACTGCACGTATCAAGGTGCTTTCAAACTTGAAACTCGATGAAAAGCGTTTACCACAAGATGGACGTTTCAAAGTTGATATGAATAAAGAGAAAGTATCATTTCGTGTTTCTATATTGCCTACATATTATGGAGAAAAGACTGTTATGCGCTTATTGCGTGATAATATATCTGGTTTTACATTGGAATCTCTAAATTTCCACGGAGAAGGATTGGATAGGATTCATAAAGCACTAAAGAATACAACAGGTATGATATTGACTACTGGACCAACCGGCTCTGGCAAGACCACAACTTTGTATACAATGTTGGACATATTGAATACAATAGATGTCAATATTTCTACGATAGAAGACCCTATAGAATACCAATTGGCAAGGATCAATCAGACACAGGTTCGTCCAGAAATAGGATTTTCATTTGCTCAAGGTATCCGTACTCTAGTCCGACAAGATCCAGATATAATAATGGTTGGTGAAATAAGAGACAATGAAACTGCCGCTCTCGCAGTCAATGCTTCACTTACAGGACACCTTGTCCTTTCTACATTACATACAAATTCTGCCGCAGGCGCTATACCTCGTTTGCTCGATATGAAAGTAGAGCCATTTCTCCTTGTTTCTACACTCGATATTGTTATTGGTCAACGTCTCGTACGCAGACTCACTGATACAAAAGAAAAATACAAATTATCAAAGGCTGAATTTGCACAATTGGAAAAGATAATTGATAAAGATCATGTTCTTTCTACATTGAAGGAAGACAAAATAATCAAACCAAGCGATTCTTGGGATGATATTCCTTTCTGGAGGGCAGTACCAGCCGGAGATGATGATGGTTTCAAGACCCGCGTTGGTATACATGAAGTTCTCCAGATGACACAAACTATCAAAGATCTCATAATGAAAAATGCAACAGCAAATGATATAGAAATACAAGCCAAGAAAGAAGGAATGTTGACTATGCTCGAAGACGGTATTTACAAATGCGTTGCAGGTATGACGACCATAGAAGAAGTATTGAGAGTTGTGACTGAATAATCTCAAATTTAAAGCTAATCCGCCGATAGGCAAATCAAATCTTATAAATATGGCACACTTTGTATTCAAAGCAAAAAAAAGAGATGGTGAAATATATGAAGGTGAGCAAAATGCCACTGATCGATTTGAACTTTATAAACTCATACGAGAAGATGGCGGAGAGATAATATCTGTAAAAGAAAAAGGAGAAAAAGGCCGTATAATCAAAAACCTTTCAGCAATAAAATTATTTAATAGGGTAAAGACTATTGAAAAGATCAATTTTGCACGGAATCTTGGTTCAATGCTCGAAGCGGGCCTTGCTCTATCTAGAGCCATATCTGTTTTGGAAAGACAGACAAACAATAAATTCTTTTCAAAAATAATCAATAACGTCAATACAGAGATCCGTAAAGGCACAACTTTTTCGGATTCATTGGCAAAACATCCAAAAGTATTTTCTCAATTGTTTATTTCGATGGTTCATGCAGGAGAACAGTCTGGAACATTGGCAGAATCATTGAAAGTGGTATCTATACAGATGAACAATTCTTATACTCTCGAAAGGAGAGTGAGAGGTGCTCTCATCTATCCATCAATAATAGTTTTCATAATGGTTCTCATCGCTATCCTCATGTTTTTATTTGTTGTGCCAACACTTTTGAAAACATTTACAGAAATGAATGTCACATTACCTCTAACAACAAGGATTGTACTTGGTATAAGTGAAGCTTTTCAGAATTATGGCTTATTGATTCTCATTGCTTTCTTGGCCATATCAGGCGGGCTTTATTGGTTTTCAAAACAATATATAGGCAAAAAGATTATACATTTGGGAATATTGAAAATACCAATCATTGGTTCTCTAGTGCAGGAGGTAAATGCGGCGCGTACAGCAAGAACATTGTCATCACTTCTAAAGGCCGGTGTTCCAGTCGTAGAATCAGTAAGTATCACTTCGGAAGTTGTGCAAAATATATATTTCAAAGCAGTTTTATGCAAAGCAGAAGAAACAATAAAAAAAGGTGAATTGATGTCACAAATATTCAATGAAAATTCAAAACTTTATCCTGTATTTATGGCTGAAATGATGAGCGTTGGTGAAGAGACAGGACAGATTGCAGAGACTCTCATGAATGTAGCAACATATTATGAAAATGATGTTGAACAAAAAACAAAAGATATGTCTACGATTATCGAACCAGTACTCATGGTTATCATTGCAAGTGCGGTAGGATTCTTCGCAATATCTATGATATCTCCAATGTATTCATTGGTAGATGCAATATAATGAAAAAAGGATTTACTCTAGTTGAAGTGCTCGTCGGTTCTGCTGTTTTTGTGGTAGTAGCTATAGCGGCATATGGTGCTTATGCTGGCGTATTCAAACTAGCAAATCTAAATCAGATGAAAGTTATTGCTGTGCAACTAGCCAATGAACAGTTTGAAATTGCAAGGAATATGACATATGACGATATTGGTATAGTGAACGGTATACCAAATGGCACTTTACAGGGTACACAAACACTTACAAGAGCTGGAATGACATTTACTGTTACTAAGATTGTGCGCAATATTGATTTGCCTACTGACGGACTCATAGGTGGTACACCAAATGATCTTACGCCAGCTGATAATAAATTGATGCAAATAACTGTATCCTGTGCATCCTGCCAGAATTTTGGACCCATAGTTTTGTCTGGTCAGATTGCACCAAAAAATGTTGAAGCAG
>Ga0172379_10009990_pt1 | contig 11595 bp, 8 predicted proteins | sample GrowelOW334metaG_FD_119756 | JGI IMG/M metagenome (GOLD analysis project Ga0172379, IMG submission 119756) | Groundwater microbial communities from an aquifer near a municipal landfill in Southern Ontario, Canada - Groundwater well OW334 metaG | ecosystem: Environmental > Aquatic > Deep... | reverse complement strand
ATAATTTATCATTTTGTTCATCAATGATTGCAAAATTCAGATAATAAGATGTGGGAGTAAAAGAAGCATGAGGCAGATTTATAACTGCGTTAATAGTTAAGATATTTTCAGAAGTTTCAATATTATAAACTGACACATATTGTTCAGAATATTGTCCACTTATAGTTACAATTCTTTTGAAAGCAGTATCAATAGACGAAAATTTTCCGCTGAAAAATAATTCCTTTTTTAAACTCCCTGTTTTTACATCCCACAGTCTTACAAAATTGTCCGATGAGACAGTACAAAGAGTTTTTCCGTCAATCGAATATTTAATAAAAATAATCGGTGCGATTTTCAACTTCTGTTGCTGATACCTTGTAGAGTCGTCCCAGCCAGAGTTTTGGGCAAAAGCAATCTTCACACTAAAAATCAAAAATAACAAAATAAACTTTTTCATTAGCACTCCAATAAAAAATGCACACTCCTATATATACAAAGACACATTTTTTGGCAAAAGGTCTCAAATTATTTTGAAAATTTATAAAATAATATTTTCTAAAATTAATAGCAAATAATTTAAACTCTAAAGTAAAGAAAAAAAACGCATTAAAACAAAAAACCTTTCCCCTTATAAAAAAAGAAGAAAGGTTTTACTTTTTTATCTGATGATTATTTATTTTGTAGGAGCAAATATAGCATCATCAAGCTGAACGTTTACAAGCTGGGTTTCTGCCGTTACCGTCATTGAAAACATTGGATTAGTTGATTTCATAACTTTCGGAAACTTCACACCTTCTACTGTTGAATATTCAAGAAATTCCACTGTGCTGGGTATAGGTCCCTGCGGTGTCTCTTCAATCTGTTCTATTTTTGCAGGAAGATAAGTGTTTGCATCAAAGTAATATGTGCTTTCACTTCCGTGAGTTGATGATAGTTTCATCAGAATAAAATTGCCCTGCTTACCGAGTACGGTAGTTGTGAATCCCAACTCTTTAGTTTTCATAAGATTAAACAATGTGGCATCCCAGAGCAGGTCGTCGAATTCTTTTCCTTTTTTTTCTTCGAGCAAATCGTTACTCGAAATCCAGGCTTTCTGACCGTCCACGTATATTTTTTGTTTTTGTATGCTCATATCGAAGAACTGGTATTTTTTGTTGGGTGCTTTGCGAAGCTGAATAATTTTTCCTTTCAGAGTCATACTCCTTAATAAAATCTCGACCTTAGCTGTATCTACACTTGATTGAATTTTAGCTATCGCATCTTTGCCGCCGATAGCTTGAACATATTTTTCAATCAAATCTTCTGATGACATCGAAACGGATTCCATTTTTGCTTTATCACCGGACAAGGGATTCAAGTCCATATCATATTCATAGATTTTTCCGAATTGCTCCAATTTAGACTTTACTTCTTCACTTCCGACTACAAAGATGTATTCATTTTCGGGACTCATATATCTTTTAGCTGCCATCATAATACTTGTTGCGGGCATTTCATGTAGCATTTTAGGATAGTTCTTAAACCGCTCTACGGGTAAACCTATTAAATCGGCAGTTTGAACCAAACTTGCAACAAATTCGGCATCTTCGAAAGACATTAAATATCCACCGATTTTGGAATTTTTTACACGCATAAGTTCCTGCTCGGGGGCAATAGTTCTTGCCAATGAACCTAACTGAGTATTGATTACCGTTATAGCTGAATCAGTTACGGAATTTCTTACATCCGCTCCGCACAAAAACATATTATAAAATTTATTTGATGTCTGGTAGCCGAACGGAGTATATGTATAAGAATAAGTTTCACGCAGAGTGCGGAAAAGCCTTCCAGCGAAACCTGCACCGATTACACTTCCGGCAAGATTGCAGGCATCGAAATCTTTGCTGTTGTAAGGAACTGTGAGATTGCCGACAATGATAGAAGACTGAACCGAAGCAGGTCGAGAAACAAAATACACACCCTGAGGCAGAGGATTTGGTTTCGGAATTTCAATTTTGGGCTTCGCTCCTGATTTCCATTCCTTAAATGCTTTGTCAATCATTTTAACAATTTCTTTTTCATTTACATCGCCTACAATCGCTATAGTTGCATTATTAGGCATAAAGAATTTTTCGTAGAAATCTTCTACATCTCCGTTACTTATGGATTTAATAGTTTCTTCGTTAAAAATCTTTGAGTAAGGGTGTTCGTCACCAAACATCACTTTTTTTGCAAGATTAGCTGCAATAGTTGACGGATTGGATTTCATCTCCTGTATGGCTGACATCATCTTAGGAATAAGTTTGTCAAATTCCTTTCCGGGGAATTTCGGTTTAGTTACTACTTCGGCAAACACCTCAAGTACTACCGGTAAATGCTTGGTCAAACTCTGGAAGGAAACCATAATATAATCATTTTGTGCATTTGCACCGATTGAGGAACCCAGTCCGTCAATTTTTTCGGCAATTTCTTCCGCTGAATATTTTTTTGTACCTTTGGTTAACAAAGAAGCTGTCATGTGAGCCAAACCGGCCTTGTTCCCGTCCATTGATGTACCCGAAGGTAAAAGCATCTGAACAGAAACTACAGGCTGTTCGTGGTCTTCTATAACAAATACTTTTAGTCCGTTCTTTAAATTTACTTCTTTATAATCTGGAAATTTGAATTCAATTGCGGGTAGTGGTTCCGGTTTTTCCGGAATAGGATTCTGAGCATGAGAATTCACAGCTAAAATCAGTACCATGAAGATTGGAAATACTATTTGTTTCATTTTTATTCACCTTATTTTTTGTCGGAATTTTTTTCTAATTTAAAAATAACTAAACTGATTATTTTGCGAAATATTTCTCTTATTTCTCAGTGTATCCTTTAGGAACATAAGTTAAAATGACTCTTTTGTCTGTCAGAAAATATTTCTTCGCCGCTCTGATTACATCATCTTTTGTGACTTTATAAAAATTCTTAATTTCAGTGTTAATCAGATCCGGGTCTCCGTAATAGCTGTAATAAGTCGCCAAAGCCGAAGCCTTAGGCAAAACGTTCTTTTTATCGGCAATAAATTCAGCTTCGCTAATATTTTTTGCTTTTGTGAACTCTTCGTCAGTGATACCTTCATTTATTACATTCTCTATTTCATTGAAAGCAATTTTTTCGACTTCGGATATTTTCTTACCGGGAGCAGAAACGCCGAAAAGAATCACAGCACCTGAGTACTGGAGACTAAGCGGAATTACGGCACTTGCAACGGCTACCTGCTCTTTTTCAACAAGTCTTTTGTTCAGGCGTGAACTTTCGCCGACAGCCAGAATCTTAGTAAACATATTTAATGCATAATAATCGGGGTCGCTTAACTTTGGTCCCCGATATCCTATAAACAATGCGGGAAGCTGTGCTTTGGGGTCTTCTATTAATTCCCGTGTCCCTTTTTCTAAAGGTTTTAATGTGAACTGTGTTTTCTTTGGGTCTTTGCCCTTGGGATACATTCCGAAATACTGCCGAACCCAATGCTTAACACTGTCCACAATTATATCGCCGGAAATTACAAGTGTTGTATTATTCGGCTGATAGTATTCATCATAAAATTCTTTGAAGTCAGAAATTTTTGCATCTGCAATGTCTTTGACAAAACCGATTGTTGCCCAACTGTAAGGAGTACCGGGAAAAAGATTTTCGCATAGTTTCTGTATAAGTGAGCCGTAAGGCTGATTATCAGTCCGCATTTTGAGTTCTTCAGTAACAACACCTCTTTGAGTTTCGACTCCGATTGAGTCAACTTTTAGCGTTCTCAGTCTTTGGGATTCAACCCATAATGCCAATTTGACCTGATTGGAAGGAAGCTGGAAGAAAAACACCGTTTCGTCCCACGATGTATGTGCATTAAGGTTTCCGGCGGCTTCCTGAACATATTTATCTATTGTGGCTCTTGGAATATCGCGGGTAGATTCAAACATCAGATGTTCAAAAAAGTGTGCATAGCCCGTTTTTCCGGGTATTTCGTCACGTGAACCGACTCTATAATGCATTACTGTTGCTACAACCGGAGCGGTTTTATCAACGTTATAAATTATCTGCAATCCGTTCGGAAGTGAATCGCGTATGAATGTAATTTGATTAAACTGGCTTGAAGCCTGAGTAGTCAGAAGCAGTATAAAAGTAAAAGAAAACAAAACTCCGTAAGCGAGTTTTATAATTAAACCTTGTTTCTTAAGCATCGGATATTCTCCTTGTTTTTATATTGTTATGTATTTTTCTAAATAATTTTACAATTGCTAAAGTATAGTTTTATATATACGAATCAACAAAATAATTGTTTTTAAAATTCCTGTTGGATAACAACAGAATATCCGTTTGCAGAGTTTCCGCCGAATATGATTGTAAAATTTTTTCCGAATGGTAGATTTATATCATTAACACGTAGAACTACTTTTTTGGTTGCCGGATTATAAATAGAAAAACTGCATTTGCGCTCAAGCAACACTGTTTCGGGTTCGGAACTGCTTCCATAGGATATATTCTCTGCAATGAAGCAGGTATCGCAGTTCAATCCGATATTAATTAAGGGAATTTCCTTGCAGACATTTATAAATCTGCGTTTGTAATTAATTGCCGAAACATCAAAAGGTGTGTACTGAAATTTAATTAATTCCGTATTTGAGTTTGTTCCGGTAGCTATAATCAGATTTCTGGTTTTTTTGTCTGTTATTATATTGAGTTGTTTATTGTTTATTGTAAGGTCATTTGAACCTTCTGGAAGTATAGTAGCCATTGAACCTGAAAAATACAATTTAGCATTTTGCAGAACAGGCGGTGCAGAGAATGTAATTGTTTCAGCATCAGGAACAAGTTGAACAAATTGGGTAAAAGAGCCTTCTTCAAGAAATTGTAAATCTTTATCAATTTCAGATTCTTCGATAATTGTTAATTGAATATTTCCGAAATCGTCGGGATTGTTCGTAATAACAAAAAGATATTGTTTATCTGCATCAAGATTAATTAGGGTAGAAAACAACAACTGTGTGGGCTGAGAAGCCGTAAAAACAGTAATAGGAGTCAGCCCGGGAGCTAACAGAGCTTCTTTGGAAATATTCCCGTAGTCAACCTGAGTTGCAATTATTTCACCTGAATTGAATCCTACCGCAGAGCTTGTGCTTGTTCTTGCACCAACAGAAACCATCATACTTTGGGCAAGGTATCCGCCGTGAACTACACGTATAAGTGATTGTCCGTTTAACGGCTTGACAAGCTGAACAGGCGGGGCTATTACAGTAAGATTTGCTTTTAAATCGGCTGAATCGAAAACCATTACCGTGAATTTTTTCATTACTTCCAGAGAAGTCGGAGCAAAGCTTTTCAATTCATTATTAATAAAAGTTACGATTGTATCCTGGGAACCCGAACTGCAGGCTCCCGCTGAAATATAAGTGCCTATACGGTTCTGAGGCATATCGCTTACAAGCGGCTCATCGGGTGATTTTGTTACCGAAACTGCCGATTTCGAAAAATTTATTGTTCTTATTTCGGTAACACGTTCCTGAATCAGAGTAGCAGGCTGAATTGCCGCCTGAGTCAAATCCAATTCATTCAGAAGAGAAATTCCTTCGGTTCCGTCTTCTTTCTGAAATATCAATAAAATATACTGCGTTGCGGCTTTCAGGTTCAGTTGGTATAAACCGAAAGTAGGAGGCTGATTGTTTACAATTTTTGTTATTGAAACCGCTATCTTACCTGAGGGAACTTCAATGGGAGGCGAAACCATCCTATATGGGGAACTCGTTGCCAGAGCTTTTCCGTTGGGACATCCCAGATTTACATTGTAGAAACGGGCTGTATCGGGAAAAGCATTTAAAATTTTAATATAAGCGGAATTTGTATTTAGCCCCAAACCCTCCAACGTACTTAGAACAAGAACTTCATCAACAGGTTTTTGCACCGGTTTATTCGGAGCGGAAGGCAGAGCAAAAAAAGTATAATTTGTATTTCTCAGAAAACGGGTTTTTATTGTATCCATGTATTCTGAAACTGATTGCTTTTTTATTCCGATAAGTGCTGAATCTGCAGAGGGCATAAAAGAATCTGAGCATTGTCCGAATGCCACAGACTGAGATTCCACAGCTCCGCCTACGGTACAGGTTCTCTGTTCGTGGTCTTTTGCCAGATTCACAAAGCGTATTTTTACTAACTTGTATTGTGGGGGCGGATTGAGCAGGTCTGGATTTTCACTGGCGCAACCGCCTATCATAATTATGACTGCGGCTAAGTAAAATGCAAATTTTATTTTTGTATTCATTTAGGGATTTTTGTAATTAAACAAATATTCAATTGTATAGAATGTTTTAATAAGAAAAAAATTGTAAACAGAAGGATAGATTTTTTATTATTACGAATAGAATAATTCGGTATTTTTGTAGTCTTTATTAATTACGGAATTATTTTTAATTATAAACTCTTACTAAAACAATGGAAGAAAAGCTTCGTGCAATTTTAGATAAATACGAGTCGCTGGCTAAACTGCTCAACGACCCGAATGTAGTCAATAACCAGAAAGAGTTCAAACGCGTTTCCCGTGAATATAAGCATCTGACACCGATTGTTGACGTTGCTAAAAAATATTTGAAAATCTGCGATGATTTGGAATCGAACAAAGAACTGCTTGGAACTGCCGATATAGACCCCGAACTAAAGGATATGGCATATATTGAAAACAGTGAACTTCAGTCTGAAAAAGAACGTTTTGACGATGAAATGCGTATCCTGCTAATTCCGAGAGACCCTAATGATTTGAAAAACTGTATCATCGAAATCCGTGCCGGTACCGGCGGAGACGAAGCGGGACTTTTTGCGGGCGATTTATTCAGAATGTATCAGCGATATGCAGAGCGTAAGAACTTTGAACTCGAATTAATAGAATTTAATGAGAGTGAGCGCGGCGGCTTTAAGGAAGTTATTTTCTCGCTTGCGGGTGACGAAGTTTTCGGTGCAATGAAGTTCGAAAGCGGTGTGCACAGAGTTCAGCGCGTTCCCGAAACTGAAGCAAGCGGCAGACTGCATACATCGGCGGCTACCGTTGCGGTACTTCCCGAAGCGGAAGACGTTGATATTGAAATTAACGAAGGTGATTTGCGTATAGATATTTTCCGTTCGGGAGGCAAGGGCGGACAGAACGTCAACAAGGTAGAAACCGCCGTCAGGCTTGTGCACATCCCCACAGGTATAGTCGTTAAATGCCAGGAAGAACGATCTCAGTTGAAAAACAAAGACAAAGCTATGAAAGTTCTGCGTTCGCGTTTATATGAGTTAGAACTGAAAAGACAGCAGGACGAAATATCTTCCACACGTAAATCAATGGTTCGCACAGGCGACCGCTCCGAAAAAATCCGTACATACAACTGGCCCCAGAACCGCGTTACAGACCACCGTCTGGAAGGCGACGCAAAAAATTATTCACTGCGCGAAATTGTTGACGGATACATTGACCTGCTAATCGAAAATCTGAAACTTGCAGAAAGAGCGGAAATCCTGAAGCAGGGGCTAAGTTAGTCTTTCAAATGTCATTCCCGCGAAAGCGGGAATCCACGTCTTTTTCAAAAATTAACAATTAAAAATTAACAATTAAAAATGGAAGAACTTAAAATCTTGTTCCCAAGCTCCTGCTTGGGAACACTCTTGAAATACTCGTTCCCACCGCTCTGCGTGGGAATGCAGTCCGAAAGCTCTGCGTTCCTAATAAATGTTTTCTGAACAGACGAGGACGTCCGTTCTACTTTAATTTTAGAAGATGCTGAAATAAATTCAGCATGACAATCATCAATAATTATGCATATTAAAAATAATTGTACATCCCTCTATATACAAAGACACAAAAAAAGGCAAAAGGTCTCAAAAAATTTTGAAATAATTAAAAATAGAGGAATTTAAAAACTTGTCCTAAAACTCCTGTTTGAGAATATTTTTTTTTCAATCTGCGAAATCCTAAAATCAGTTTAATCCGTGATTCAAACATTCCTCTTTTTCGGAATTATTTTAAGCTTTTAAAGAAAAAGTTTTTTATTCAAAATTCCTTTTATTAAATTGTAAGTTTGATATTTACATTGAAACAACTACTAACATTAATAAAAGAGGGTACAATGAAAATATTTTTTATCTGTTTGCTGATGATTCCGATTTTAGCCGGAAGTCTGATTTCGCAAGATGAAAGTTTTGTCCGCAATGCTTATAATGCAATGCAGTCCAAAGATTATTCAAAAGCTGTTGAATTTTATTCAAAAGCCGCAGAAAAACAGGATAACTTTGCACCTACTTTCTATGGACGGGGCTTGGCTTATCACTATCTCGGCAAAATGAACGAATCGCTTGCCGATTTTTCAAAAGCTGTTCAGATTAAACCCGACTACCATCAGGCTTTCTTCGGCAGAGGTGTAACAAACTACAAACTCGGTAATATTGATAAAGCAAGAGAAGATTTTAAAGCCGCTATTAATCTGGAATCCAAGAATTCAAGCTATTACTATGCTCTCGGCAATGTATCGTACCTGACACTAAAATACGACGATGCACTTGTTAATTATTCAAAATCTATTGAGCTCGACCCCAATAACGGTGTAGCTTTCTACGGCAGAGCCATAACAAATAAAATGACCGGTCGGCTCGATGCGGCACTAAAAGATTTTGATACTTATCTGAACTTAAACGGAAATAATGACGGTTTGAAAAGTGAAGTAAACCGGATGATAAACGAGATACACAGCGCAAAAAACAGAAAATAAGATTTAAGTTCTTTTTTTTTATTTTCAATAATTAATTTTCAAAAGATGTATTATGTATAAATTTACAATAATATTTTTATGCCTTATTTCAGTGATTTCTCCTTGCATGTTAGAGGCACAGGACATTTTAGGCGGCAAGCTGAGCGGTAATTTCCAGTTGGATGCTCAGTATTATCAGAAGGACACTTTAATAGGTGCCGGGGATGTAAGCGAGAAAATGCTTTCCAACGGTTTCCTTAATATTAATTATACAGCAGGTAATTTCTCTGCAGGTCTTCGTTATGAAGAATATCTCAATCCCCTGCTCGGCATTGATACACGGTACAGAGGAACAGGTATCGGATACAGATTCGCTTCGTTTAATTCCGAAATTATCGAAGTAACAGTCGGAAACTTTTATGAGCAATTCGGAAGCGGTATGATTTTCCGTGCTTACGAAGACCGCGCCCTCGGTTTCGACAATTCTGTTGACGGATTGAGATTCAAGCTCCATCCTATAAAAGGAGTGGATATTACAGGATTAATCGGCAACCAGAGGAACTTCTGGGATAAGGGTAAGGGAATTGTCCGCGGCGGCAGTATGACACTTAATTTAAATAGTTTGATTGAAGATTTTTTTCCGAATGATTATCAGTTTTTGCTCGAAGGAAGCATAATGAGCCGATATCAGGCTGATAATCAATCTACATTTTATTTTCCGGAAAATGTTTTTGCTGAAAGTGCAAGGCTGAATATCTCAGGTTCCGAGTTCTCGTTTGAAACTGAATATGCCGAGAAAAACAACGACCCTTCGGCTCCCAATAAATATAATTTTAATAAGGGAAGAGGACTGCTTGCCAATTTATCTTACTTTCCCGAAGGTCTCGGTATTACTCTGAATTTCCATACTATTGACAATATGGATTTCCGCAGTGACCGCGATGCAGTCGGCAACATACTGAATCTGAATTTCATTCCTCCGCTGACCAAACAGCATATTTTCAGGCTTGCTACTCTTTATCCCTATGCTACTCATTTGGTCGGTGAAATCGGTATTCAGGCTGAGGTTATTTATACAATGCCGAAAGAATGGTTCGGAGATAAATACGGAGCGAACATAAGTGCAAATTTTTCTCAAGTGAATTCTATTAATAAAACAACTAAAGAAAAAGATCCTGTTTCGGGACAGATTTATACTTATAATTCCGAAATGTTTAATTTCGGCGATGTTTTGTATTTCAGGGATATGAATGTTGAATTCACAAAAAAATGGTCTCCCGAATTTAAATCAATTTTATCTTATATCAATCTTACTTATAACAAGGACGTACTCGAAAACGAAGGTTCCGGCAAATACGGAATGGTCAAAGCATCTATTGTTGCAGGCGAGTTTACGTACCAGATAAACAGAAAGAATGCTATTCGTGCTGAACTACAGCATATCTGGTCAAAGCAGGATTCAGTGCTTCATGTGCCTAACACATCTAACGGTAACTGGGCTTTCTTTTTGCTTGAATACACTATTGCTCCTAATTGGTTTATCTCAGCATTCGATGAATACAATTACGGTAATGAATATGATGATTATAAAATACATTATCTGAGTGCTTCGGCTACATATATTCACGGTACAACACGCATTGCATTCGGTTACGGAAGGCAACGCGGCGGTATTTTATGTGTAGGGGGTGTATGCAGACCTGTACCTGCATCTAACGGATTTTTACTTACGATTTCTTCATCATTCTAACGGTAGCAAAATGAAAAATTATATAAAATCGATATTACTTATTTCTGCTGTACTCGGACTTTTTCTAACTGCATGCGATAATATAGAAGCACCGTATAAAAAGCCTTCTGACAACCAGATTGATACAACAAAAAGCAATGCACGTAAAATTTTCCTCGAAGAGTTCACAGGGCACAGATGCGGAAACTGTCCTGAAGCGGCGGAATTAGCTCACGAATTTAAAGCGAAATATCCTAATCTTGTCGTCCTTGCGGCTTATCACACAAGCTCTCTGGCTAATCCCGTCGGAAAAGTTTATTCCTATGATTTCCGCACTCCGGAAGGTAATGCGATAGAACAGATAGTAGGCGAAGCGGCGCATCCGGCAGGTATGATAAACAGAGTTAAGTTCGAAGGACAGCTTGTACTCGGTAAACCTAAATGGCAAGCTGCTCTTGAGTCGCAGTTAAATAAAACAGCAATTATGACTCTTAAACTAAACGCCTATATTAATGTTTATACAAATGAACTTGAAATCGAAGTTGATGTAAATTATCTGTCAGCAGGAACCGCGAATCATTATCTGGCTGTTTATATCGTTGAGGATAGCATTGTGAAGCCACAGACCGATTACCGTATTCAGCCGCCAGCTTCACCGGATGTTCTCGACTATGTGCATAACAATGTTCTCCGTACCGCAGTAAACGGTATCCACGGAGACCAACTAAGCACAGGAATAATACCTGCAAATTCAGTTTTCAATAAGAAATATAATTATTCTATTCCTGCGGGTAAAGACTGGCGTATTCATCAGCTACGAATTATTGCTTTTGTTCACGATAAAGATGCATCCAACGAAATTCTTCAGGTAGAAGAAACAAACAAGCTAATATTTATGTATTGATATAAAACAACTCATCCGATAACTTATTTGTCATCGGATGAGTTGAAAATAAACAGATTATTTTAGTCCTCAATAAAAAATGCATTTTCTACGGGTTTGTGCTTATCAATTTCGGACATCATTTTCTTCACATCGTCAGGTGCTTTCAAGACATCCAATAATTTTAGAGTTATATCAACCAATTCAACATCAGAAGAGGAATAATTGACTTCCCATTTAGAAAGTATCAATGAGAGTTTTTCCTTTTTTCCGAGTTCTTT
>Ga0172379_10009989_pt1 | contig 11597 bp, 11 predicted proteins | sample GrowelOW334metaG_FD_119756 | JGI IMG/M metagenome (GOLD analysis project Ga0172379, IMG submission 119756) | Groundwater microbial communities from an aquifer near a municipal landfill in Southern Ontario, Canada - Groundwater well OW334 metaG | ecosystem: Environmental > Aquatic > Deep... | reverse complement strand
TCTACAAAGGACTGGACCTGGCCAATAACAAGAATGTCGCAATCAAGATCCTGCTCAGCACGGACAGTGGAGCGCCTGAGCGCGCCGAGCGCGAAGCCCGGATTCTTCAGACACTCCGTCCGCACAACATAATGTGGATGCGGGATCATGGGAACTACGACGACAGAGGCTTGATCCGCTTCTTCTGTGTCCTGCCCTACTTCCCGGGTGGCATCACCTTGGACGACATCATTGCCAAGGAGGGGGCAATCAAGCCCCTGGCTCGTGCCTTGGATCTGTTGTGCCAGATCGCGAACGGCCTCAAAGAGGCGCATGCCTCGGGTGTAGTGCATCGCGACATAAAGCCGGCCAACATCATGATCCATAGGGATTCGGTCGGCCACGAGACAGCATATATCACGGATTTCGGCATTGCGGCTGTGGGCGACAACATGGCCGAGGCGTTCGAGCGCAAGCTCACCGCGGAATCTCACTCGTTGGGTTCTCCTCAATACGCGTCGCCTCAGCAGCTCATTGGCGCAGGTTCTGATCCGGGCCAGGAGAAAATCCGCAAGGATGATCGCAATGATGTGTACTCATTCGGAGTCACAGCATTTGAGATTGTGACTGGCGGAACTCCGTTCCCGTATGAGGGAAAAGCCCTGGACGAATTCACGTACAAGAAGCGCATAGGCAAACTGCGTGCAGATTCATTGGGCAAGTCGCACCCTGAGCTGCCGACTGAGCTGGTCATGCTCGTTGACCGCTGCATGGCCTATGAACTCTTGGACCGCCCCCGGAGTGCAGAGGTGCTGTCTGAGCTGAATGTGATCAAGCTGGACCAGCCCTCAAGCCAGCCGGACACGCCGCGAACACTGGGCCGGGTCAAGACACCAGGTTCAACTCGCGTGAGCGGCGATGCTGAGACCATGTGCGCTCCGTCCACTCCGCCGGGTGCCCGCAGGTCAGACCCTAAGGCCGTTGTGGTCAAATCCAAGACAGGCGGCCTGCACAGCAGGGCTCGGACGATGTTGATTCTCATGGCCGTGGTAGCTTCGGCTATTGTCGGTTGGGCTTTGCTCTCTGACAAGCTCGAGCAGCGGACCATCAGGGTCGTTGGCCCCATGGACTCAGGGTCTGCCATGGCAATGCCCGCGGCCGCATCTGCCTCAGTCAAGGAACTGGCTGCGGTATCTGTCACGGCATCTGCCTCGGCTAAGCCCAAGGCCAAGCCCTTGCCAGGCAAGCCTCGCGTTGACTGGTCGCCGCCTGCTACAGGCGAACAGCCTCTGGACCCAGGCCTGCCTGGCCCGCCCATGTAGCGCTCACCCCCGTATGACTTTTCTCAAGTTGTACGGGGTATTTTATTTGAAAACACCAAGAAACAAGATACAAACACCAAGGAAACACCAATTCACAAATTCCAATTTCAAATGGTTTGATATTTTGGATATTGGCTGTTTGGAGTTTGGTTGGATCTTGTTTCTTGATGTTTGGTGTTTATTAGTGGTATTCTTTGGCATATGATTGGCACGCTTCGGGGTAATGTTTTAGAGATTCATCCTGACTTTTTTATTCTTGAAGTCAATGGCATTGGTTATAAATTGCGGGCTCATCCAGGTTTTATCTCCAACCTGGCTCAAGACACTATCCAACTCGCATATATCCACGAGCATATCCGCGAAGATGCGTATGATTTGTATGGCTTTCCGTCCATGGAAGAGCTGAAGTTTTTTGAGAAACTGCTCGGAGTTTCCGGCGTCGGCCCCAAGGTCGGCATGGCCATTTGTGCGTCAGCCCCGCTTGATAACTTGCGCGACAGGCTGATGCAAGGCGATGTGGATTGGCTTTCGTCCATACCAGGCATTGGCAAAAAGACAGCGCAGAAAATCGTGCTTGAGCTTAAGGGCCAACTGATTGAGTTCGGCCAAGTCCAATCCGAAGACCAGGAAATCATTGATGCGTTGGTCAGCCTGGGCTATTCGCAGAATCAAGCGCGCCAAGTCATCAAGCAAATTCCCATTGGTTCCAAAGACTCGTCAGACCGTTTAAGAACAGCTTTGCGCTTTTTGGGAAAATGATTATGAAATTGGAGGAAATAAAAAATAAAGAACAATGGGACCATTTCCAATCTACTCAGCCTTGGTCGCAATTCACGCAATCCTGGACTTGGGGATTATTCCGTGAGGCAAGCGGCTGTGCAGTGCGCAGGTTCGCGTTGGTGGATGAGAGGGGAGAGTGGCTGTGCGCGGCCCAAGGCGAATACAGGAAGCGCGCTTTAGGTTCTGGCTATTGGTTTTCGCCTCGAGGCCCGGTTTTTTCTAAAGATGTCAGCCCCGAAGATTATCGAAAAGTGATCAGCGAGTTCGTCTCCCAAATATATTCAACAGCAAAATTGCCGCGCGCTTTGTTTTGGAGGTTTGAACCGATCATCAAAATGGAATCTGGCGTAAGGCATCTGCCGCCACGCTTTGTTCTGTCTGCGCCCATGGAACCGGCCAGCACCATTTTGTTGAACTTGCATCAAAGTGAGGAAAAGTTGTTGGAAAACATGCATCAGAAGACGCGCTACAACATTAAGGTCGCGCAAAAGCATGGGATTACGGTGCGTACGTCAATGCACCCGAGCGACCTTGCCAAGTTTTTGGATTTGATGCGCGAAACAGCTGGCCGCGACAAGTTTGCCCAGCATCAAGACCAGCATCTGACAAAAACATTCCAGATCATGTCTGCTGCAGGCCAAGCACGTCTGCGCGTCGCCGAACTGAACGGCGCAATGCTGGCCGCGAACATGGAAATGGTGTTTGGAGACACGGCAACTTATCTTTATGGCGCCTCATCCAACTTGATGCGCAATGCCATGGCCCCATATCTCCTGCAATGGGAGGCTATCAAAGCCGCCAAGCTTGAGGGCCGCACCTGGTATGATTTTTATGGCATTAACTCAGAGCTTAAATCAGCTTTATTCTATAAATCATCTTGGGAAGGCATCACGCGCTTCAAGCTCGGCTGGGGAGGCGAGCGCCGCGATTTGATTGGCACTTGGGATTTGCCCATGAACCGCACCCTGTATTACCTGGTTTTCATCCGCAGACTTATGCATCCGCAGGCGTAAAAAATTGAATCAAAAAATCCGCGCAATGCGGATTTCAAGGAAGTTCACACATCCAAAGATCTATTGGCTCGTGGAATGGCTCTGGGCTGTTTCGTGTGCCGAATTCCTCGCGCCAGCGAGCTAGGATTGTTTTGGCGTAATCACCCGTGATGAGGTCCCGGACCATCATTGACGCCCAATGGCGGACCTTTGTGCAGAAAGAAACCAGGTGCTTGAGGCTATTTGGCTCCTCTGGGTCAGACATTCCCAGCGGTTCGCAGACCACGCGGAAGATTAGATGGCAGCATATCGCTTCCCAACCCCAGTCCGGGCCTGGATCCGCTGAGTAAGGGATGCTGACTTGTTCCCAAGACCCTGATTTGATTTCGTTTCTGTCCCTGACAAGGACAATGTGCAGGCTGCCTGCTTGGAACCATTCAAGTTCCTTGCCCAAGAACAGCCAGTCAGCATCATGCTCGGATGTGATATGGACGGCAAAAGCAAGGTCTGTTTTTTTGGACCTGTTCTCGAGGCTTTCGAAATCATCAATGTCACCGCCGCGCGCCAGGAACTCGTTTTTTGCAGCAACGTTCAAGCCTCGTGCCAGCAGCTCTTGGGTTCGCAGGCTGTTCAATATGGTCATCGTGTCCCTGAAAGCAGATGTTCCGAGTATTTGATTTGCCGTGAAGTCCGGCGCTTCAGTGGATGTTTTCCAGTTCTTCAGATATAAGGCCGAACACCTCCCAGGTTCAACCTTGGCCGTAGCCTCCTCAGCGCTCCATGAATTGCTTGATATTCCGAGCCTCAGGAACATGTCCAGGGCGATTTCGCCCAATAGCCCGCTTCTGACTGAGTCGCGGTATTTCGGACGCATGCGGCGCAACATGAGGCAGTATAAATCCTGAAAGTGATTCGCTGTGAAGTCTGTTCGCTTGGTGCTGGCTATCAACTCGTACAGATCAAGCAGTTGGTGAATGTTCAAGAGACTCAAGTCAATGCTTTTTCCGCGCAAGGTGACGTAAATGCCGCAGATGGAAGGAGCCATGGTTTTTCTCCTGTGTTAAAGGCCGTTTTTTGTTTGACACAATATACATTATATGCTATATTTTGCATTATATTGAGCATTTTTGTGTAAATATTAAACTAATAGTTTACTTATGAGCCTTTTTCCAACGCCAGGTTTAGCCGAAGAAATAGTCCAGGTCCTGCGTCGCGGGCCTCTCGAAATAGAGGAGTTGCGAGGCATTTTAGCCAAGCAAGGCAAGGCCGCTACCAAGCAAGGCATCTACAAAGCCCTTAGGTTTTTGCGCCAGCACGACATGGTTTTGTTGGTCAGCGGCGAAGCGCAACTGAACGTACGCTGGCTGCAGCGCATGCAATCATTTGTATCGTTTGCCAGCCGCGCTTATTTCGACCCCACGCTCCAAGAAGGCCACTTTCTCCAACTGCGTGACGGCGACCGCATCCAATACTCCTTCAAGAATCCGGTACAAGTCGATATTTTTTGGAACCATGTGCTCTACATCCTGTTTGAAGCCATGCCCAAACTGGACCGCTGGTATGCTTATGCTTCGCATAACTGGTTTTTGCTGGCCCGCCGCAGCGAGGAGCTCCAGCTTAAGAATTACATGCTGCGGCATGGCATGAGGTATTTGTTTACAGCTGGCCACAGATTGCCGCTGGACCGTTCCATTGCCGCGGAATTCGACGGAGTCATGTCGCAGTATCACATGCTCGAAAAGCCGTTGTTTCCAAAAAAGAAAGGCAGCTTGGGCACGGTGCTTAATATTGTCGGCGATTATGTGATTGAAGCGCTTTACGACAAGCAGACAGCTGCAAAGATCGAAAAATTTTATGCAACACATGATAAACGCGATAAAAAAACAATCTTTGAACTGGAGGCCATAGTGGCCCAACCGGCTAAGATAAGATTCGTCATCCAGAAAAATTCAGCCAAAGCGGAAAAGCTTACGCGCTTATTTGAAAAGAATTTCTATTTCAAAAAACTCCGTTAAGGAGTTTGATGGTGGTGCGCCCCAGACGATTCGAACGTCTGACCTCTTCCTTCGGAGGGAAGCGCTCTATCCAGCTGAGCTAGGGGCGCGCAATTTCCGTGCCACTGTATTATAAAAAAGCAGGATTGGCAATCATGCGCCACTCCGAGCTCTACATCTCCAAAAACAATTTTGCTACGTTCAAACTATAGGTTAGACGAAAATCCAGTTCTTGTTTGCTGGCGGGCTGGTCAATTGTCTTTTTGTTGTCCCAGAAAGGGTCTTCCCATTCCAGCCAATCCACAAATTGATTGTCCAGGCTTCCTCCCAGCTTGCGGTTAATCAGAATAAATTCTCCGATTATAGAAAAATCATCAGCTTTCGCGAGAGGGTAGATTTTTTTGGCGCATTCATTCTTAAATATGGCTCCGCACCAGGTCCAGTCCATTCGTTTGCCAATGTAGGCTTCGCCAATATCAATAATTGCACATTCAATATCCCGATATGCTTTGGGGTGTGTATCCCAGGCTTTTTGCGATCGGCTGAATATCACCAGGTCTGATTCATAATCTTTCGAGATATCGCGGACAAAAGCTTCTCGATGCTGAGTTTTCAAGGCATAGAGTATGCGGTCAATATATCCAAAAAAGATCGAAGCCTGATCATTCGTTCTGCTTGCAAATTCCAGACCTAATTTTTGGTGCATGCCCATGTTGCTCGCTTCGGGGTAGAGGAGCAGATGGCAACCTCTTTCGGCCAATCTGTCGAGCAATTGTTTTTGGGTCTCTGCTGTTTTTGTCGTAACTCCAACGCAGACCTCTGAAAACAGGCCTTTCAATTCATCCAGGCTTTCAAGCAGGGCAAATGCGTATTTAGCGTCTGGATCATGATAGGGGAAAAAGAGAATTGGTTTACTCATAATTTCTTTGTCAGCTTATTATAAAAAAGTGAGATTGGCAATTATTGGTTCAAATATGAGCAGAGTAGCAGTTATGCAGTGGCGCATAAAATAAAAAAAACGCACCCGATGGCGGATGCGCAGTGAGAGTGTCTATCGGATTTGGAGTAGTGGGTCTCCATGCAACGCCTCGCGGTACATGAAGTCCATTACGGATTCCGGTTTTGCCTCTGGGTGGGCTGCGACACTGTGGAGACCGGACAAAAATGCCCTACCGAGCGTAGGTTCGGCGGCTAAGCCGGAAATGAATCCGGGGACGAAGGCGTAGTCGAACCCGTATCCGCCGTTTTTTACTGCACCGACGGTAGCAGCGGCACCATTCTCGGAGAAGATCAGCTGGTCCGAGAGAATGCGCTGGCCGATTTGACTATTGTGGAAATCACAGCCGCCTGAAGCGTAGATTACTGGCGCGTTTACATTGTTCCATCCGATTTGCAGTGCTGAATCTGTTGGCAAGATGCTCAAGGGTTCGTTGCCGTAGAGCGACCCGTGACCGTAGTATAGTACAGTTCCGATGGCCGGATTGTTGAGAAGTGATGTTAGCTCATCGATATTGGATGGGGAAGAAACCGTACTCTGAAAACCACTTTGGTTTGCGAGATTGAGATCGCGCGTTTCGGCATAGCCCAGCTCGGGTTGGTGACCAAAAAACAGCATGCCCTTGCGCGAGATGAAGGTTTCCTCGAACCGGCGCACCTTGTCGAGATAAGCCGTGAATTCATCATCGCTCTTCACGGGGATGCGGCCAAGGGCGTACGCAGGAGCGAGACTCGTCTCAGAACCATTGTAGGCATAGCACGTATCAGTGAAACCTTCACCGCCCCCGACAAACACACGCCGCTCTGCGGGTAGCACCGATACGTCGCCAATCAGGGTGATGTATATGAGATGGGGGAGCACCTGTGTTGCTGTACGGATGGCATTACCGAGTGCGAGTACGCTCGCCGCCTCTGCGGTTTGTACCGTCAAAATCTGAGCGTCGTGACCACGATCTTTTCTGTATTGTCTGAGCGCGTTCGCGGAGGCCAGAAACAACTCGGGCGCAACAATCAGATCGTCGATGCTCGGTTGCGAGACTTCCGGCATAACTTGAACATCCGCCAGCTGTGTTCCACTATCCACCACAGGAGCTGCGCCCGAGGTTCCATCCGAATCTTTCGGTGGATTCATCGAGTTAGTTGGATCTAGCGGATCCTGAAATTCTGCAGACTCCATGAATTTTTTGGCTCCGCAGGCGCACAGTAGGAGGATGATGGAGATTGCCAACGTACGAATGTTGGTTTGTGAGATTCTAGCCATGGAGACCTTCGTTTTCTGTCGATTTTATTCGACTTGCATCAAGGTTTGGAATCGCATTGTCGAGGTTCGAACTATGGAAAAACGTCTCATAAAATAAGGCTTTTGTCAAGTCATTGAACTGGGCTGTCATTGACATGTCCGGATTTACTGTATACAACAGCACGCAAGGAGGGCGAATGAAAAATCAAGCTCTTTACGCAAAGTATGCTGATGGCAGGCATTGGGACAATCATCCCACCATCTACGCAGAAAGGTTCATTGAAATTCTGAGGGCTAGGAGCTTCAGCGGAAGGCTGATTGATGCGGGTTGCGGGTCCGGGCGCGACATGGCAGCGTTCACGGCTAACGGGTTTGACGTGTCTGGTTTGGATAACTCGCGCGACGAAGTCGAGGCCGCGGCCAGTGCTCATCCTGAATGCCATTTCATGCTGAGTGACATCGAGAATCTTCCTTTCGGGAACAACTCAATCGGCGCCTACTTCGTGATCAATGTCATCCACTACGTTGATCAGGCTCGAGCTCTAAGCGAGATCGAAAGGACGCTGGTGCCTGGTGGGTTGCTGTTCGTGCACTTCAACCTGCAAATCACTGACGCTAGCGGGCGCGTAGACTACAAACAGGAGCCTGAACAGACCCGCCAATTGGTGAAAAGTTGGCGGATATACCAGCGTATTCGCTTTAATCGTGTCGACATCAGACCCACTTACCACACTCACGAGATACTCGAGCTTGTTCTCGAGAAACCCGACACAGGAGGTCTGTGATGCAAACAAGGATCAGGGCCGTGCTCTATGATTTCGACGGGGTCATTCAGGATTCCATGGCCGAGGAATACAAGGGCTGCGTGGCAGTCTTCAAGGCCGCAGGCCTGGAGCCGCCAAGCCTGAGCTGCTTTTGCCAGAAGCTGACCATGCCTTTCAGCGAGTGGTTCAAGTCGTACGGCGTGAATATGCCTTGGGATGAGCTCCAGCTCATCTACCATGCTCACGTAAACAAAAGGTTACCGCCTTTGTTCCCAGGAGTTGTTGAGACCATGATTCGTCTCAAGGAGGCCCGCATCAAGCAAGGCGTAGTGAGCGCCAGCGGCTGGATCACTTTGCGCGACAACTTGGCAAGGCACGACCTTATCAAGTATCTGGATGTGGCCCTGGGTGAGTCTGAAAACAAGACCCGAGCCATCATCCAAGCCTGCAAAGACATGGACGTGCCAGTGGAGCAGACGTTGTACGTCGGCGACCTCACCTCAGACATCCGCGATGGCAAGCTCGCGGGCGTGCTGACAGCTGCTTTCATCGGACCCAATGGGGACTCAAAGGTCTTCAACGAAGTCAGGCCAGACTTCAAGGTCTTGTCCCACAACGCTCTAGCTTGCATGATACTAGGCTTCTAGCCGCGACACTTGTCCGCGGTTTTTTAATACACGGGATTGACAAAATCATATTTTTAATGTATATAACTCTCATTCGCATCTTCGAAAAACGCTAACGGAGGTTTGTGATGAAACTACAAGCTCTGATTTTCGACTGGGATGGCACCATCCAAGACAGCATGCCCGAACAATACAAAGGATGTTGTGCAGTGTTCAACGCTGCGGGAATTGCGCCTCCATCGCTCGAATACTTTTGCCAAACCCTGTCCATGCCCTTTGCGGACTGGTTTATCTCCAGAGGAGTAACCTGTTTCACGGATGAAGAAAGGACGCGCATATTCCGGAGTGCAACGAACAAGGAGAAGTGCCCCTTGTTTCCGGAAGCAAAGGAACAGCTTGGCATCATGCGCCTGAATAAGGTCAAGCTCGGAATCGTGACATCGGCGCGCTGGCCAATCATCAATAAGCTCATTGAAGTCCATGGACTCCAGGGGTTGTTTGAAGCCGTGACCTGCGAGGCTGCCCACAAAGCTGAAGCAATCAAGCAAATGTGTCTTTCGTTTGCCGTGCCCCTTGATAGCGCCTTGTACGTCGGCGACCTCACCTCAGATATCCGCGATGGAAGAGAGGCAGGCGTGCGGACCATCGCCTTCCTGGGTTCCATGGGTATCCCGGAATCTTTCAATGATGTTAAGCCCGATCACTGTGTCAAATCTTTCCGTGAACTTGCCGAGCTAGTACTCGGCGAGTCATCTCCGTACGTACTCAGCTCCACGCCGTCCCAATCCTATGATTGAGGGCGGTTTTTTTTATGCTCAAAATATGCTCTTGTCAGTTGTTAGTTGTCAGTTGTACCCTGGTGCCATATGCCGCATATTCATGAGCTCATAGATTTTGTTGCTACGGGTTATATTGTCCATGATGACAAGATATTGCTTATTTTTCACAAACAACTCAAGCGCTGGCTGCCTGTTGGCGGGCATATTGAGCTGAATGAAGACCCTGAGCACGCGTTGTTCCGAGAAATAAAAGAAGAATCAGGAATAGATTCGAGCCAACTCACGGTTCTTTCGTCTAAACCAGATATTGCGAATGATCCAATCACTGATCTGCTTTACGCGCCTAATCGTTTGGAGATTCATGATATTACTGACACCCACAGGCACGTTAATTTGGCTTATTATCTCAAATCATCGACAGATAAGATTCAGTTGGCTCCAGACGAGCATGATGAGATTCGTTGGTTTATTGAGCAGGATTTAGAAAACGCGGATTTTGATCTTCTGCCGACAGTCAAATGCTATTGCAAAGAGGCGATCAGTAAGGCGAGGAACATCCCTCAAAAACAAATCACGATTGCAATCGGCATTGTTGAACACGAAGGTCGCTTTTTGATTTTGCGCAGGTTGGACATCAACCCTATGTGGAATCACAAATGGGAATTCCCTGGCGGCAAGATTGAGTTCGGGGAAATTCCAGAGCAAGCTTGCGTGCGCGAGGTCAAAGAGGAGACTGGGCTTGATATCAACAATCTTGAACTGCTTGGACTGCATACTGATTATTGGCACTTGCCGGATAAAGAGATCCAAGTTCAGCTTGTGATTTATCGCGCGGCCTATGTTGGAGGCGATGTAGTTTTGGATTCTAACGAAGATGATGAATACAAATGGGTGACATTGGATGAATATTTGGCCATGCAAGACCACCTCCACCCCAATATCAACCTGGTTAAAGCCTTGTACGAGCCTTTTGTCCGGTCCCGTGTTCTTTAGTCGCAGGTTTTGTGGCATAATTAGCTGGTACTATGAATCCGTTTTTGGAAATGCCTATGCTGGCGCAGCCGACTGTTGAGTTGGCTGAGAAGCAGGAAGAGTCAAAGATTGATCAATTGGCGGCAAAGTTGAACTTGATGATTAAGAGCAATAACCCGGAAAGCATTAGTCCGGTTTGGATTTTTGATAACGCCAGTCGGCTTTATAAGCAGCTTCTTTTGGAAATAAAAAAGGGGAATGGAAGCTGGGATATGGTTTTGGAGAGGCTGGACCCAGCTGCACGCGAGAAATGGATTTTTGGGAAGAAGAGGGAGAGTTTTGATTCAATGGTGAAAAAATTAAATGATCTGCTTGTTGCCTCAGACCCAGAAACCTTTTCCCCTTTCTGGATCAAACAAACGTCAAGGCCGTTATATGCTGGCTTATTGCGGGAATTATCTGGAGAGAAAGGCAACCCGGATTGGGGAAAGATGTTAGTTAAATTGGAACCTAAGTGGCAGGAGAGATGGTCGTATAAGGAATCAAAGAAACAAGAACCGAGGCATTTTACTATCGATGAAATATCAGCGGATCTGACTGCCTTGCTTGATAAGGAGGATCCTCCTCATTTCAACCCATTTTGGATAAAGAAAAATGCCATCTCGCTTTACAGGAAGTGCCTTTATCTTTTTCGGGATCAGGGAACTGATTGGGATGCGATAGAGTCGAACTTACCAGACAAATGGAAGAACCGTTGGTCGCACCAAAAAACTTTTGAACAGCTTGAGCCTGAACATAAATATACTGATTCATCAGAGGTCGCGGATGCAATCGGAAACGATAAATTATATGTGTTCTCTCTTGAGAAGGGGGATTCTGAGCTAAAAGAGCTAATGATGACGCGCGAAGAAGTGTCTCAAGAGAGGCAGAAGATCATAGAAAAACTAGTCGCCTTGGCCAAAGAGGGGAATGTGTCGGCGCAAGATACTTTAATAGGCCTTGTCATGCCTTTGGTTGAAGCTTGGCTAGAAAAGAATATTCAAATGAGCAAGTATCTATTGGATAGAGATAAGCTTGAGGAGAGGATAAGGCGATGTGTCTATAATTATAAGAATAGCCAAAATTACTTTTTGAATTATCTATACTCCAGCCT
>Ga0172379_10009988_pt1 | contig 11597 bp, 10 predicted proteins | sample GrowelOW334metaG_FD_119756 | JGI IMG/M metagenome (GOLD analysis project Ga0172379, IMG submission 119756) | Groundwater microbial communities from an aquifer near a municipal landfill in Southern Ontario, Canada - Groundwater well OW334 metaG | ecosystem: Environmental > Aquatic > Deep... | reverse complement strand
TCGCCGTGGAAGCGGCGCGCCACGACTGGGTGCTGTGCCTGGACGCCGACGAACGCGTGAGCACGCCTTTGCGCGCGAGCATCCTGGCGGTGCTGGCCGCACCGCAGGCGCAGGCCTATGCGATGCCGCGCTGCAACCGGTTCATGGGGCGCTGGCTCAGGCATGGCGAAGGCTATCCCGACTGGAGCCTGCGTCTGTTCGACCGGCGCCATGCGCGCTGGAGCGACGATGCGGTGCACGAAAGAGTGCTCACCGACGCGCCGGTGGCGCACCTCGGTGGCGACCTGCTGCACGATACGGCCGAGACCCTGGCCGGCTATCTGGACAAGCAGAACCGCTATACCAGCATGCAGGCCGAAGCCCTGTTCAAGTCGGGCAAGCGCGCCGGCCTCCCGCAATTGCTGCTGTCGCCCTTGCTGCGCTTCGTCAAATTCTATGTTCTGCGCCTGGGCTTTCTCGACGGCACACCCGGCCTGGTGCATATCGTCATCGGTTGCTGCAACAGCTTTCACAAGTACGCCAAGCTGATGGCGCTGCAGCGCGGCGGCTGAGGCATGTCGGCACTCCGCGCAGCTGGCCGGGAGCGTCTCCGCCGACTTTCCAAGGAGGGATTATGGATAGTCCTGGGCCAGGCGGCGGCGGTACTCGGCTCGCTCGCCGGCGTCAGATTGCTGACGGAACTGCTGGCCCCCTCGGCCTATGGCGAGCTGGCACTGGGCCTGACCGTGGCTGCCCTGGTCAATCAAACGGTGCTCGGGCCGCTCTCCAACGGGGTCACCCGCTTTTACGCGCCGGCACAGGAGCAAGGCGATCCCCGCGGCTACCTGCTCGCAGTAGGCCGCCTGGTGGCTGTGGCGACCGCGGTCATCGCGCTCATCGCACTGATTGCGCTGGCCGCACTGCTGCTCGCCGGGCGTGTGCAGTGGATGGCCATCGCCGCAGCCGCGTTGGTCTTCGCCACGCTCAGCGGCTACAACGCGATACTCAACGGCATCCAGAATGCCGCCCGCCAGCGCGCCATCGTGGCGCTGCACCAGGGAATCGAATCCTGGGCGCGGTTTCTGGTCGCCGCCGGCTTGCTGCTGTGGCTGGGCGCAAGCAGCACCGTGGCCATGACCGGTTTTGCGCTCGCGGTCGTGCTGGTGCTGTGCTCCCAAACTGCTTTTTTTCGCAAGATCACGCATGCGGGCGGCGCCGCGGCAGACCCTGGAAACTGGCAGCGGCAGATCTGGAAATATTCCTGGCCGATCTCGGTCTTCGGCGCCTTTACCTGGGTGCAGCTCGCCTCGGATCGCTGGGCGCTGGAACTGTTCGCGACGACGCGCGAGGTGGGAACCTTTGCCGCGCTGTTCCAGCTGGGGTACTACCCGATGGCGATGGCCTCCACCATGGCGACGCAGTTCCTGGCGCCGATCTTCTACCAGCGCGCGGGCGATGCGAGCGATGAGCGGCGCAACGCGAACGTCAACCGCTTGAGCTGGCGCCTGACCGGACTTGCCCTGGGCACCACGGCCGCGGCCTTCCTGCTGTCGCTGATGTTTCACCGGCATATATTCGCGGTGCTGGCAGCGCGCGAATACGCCGGCGTATCCCACCTGTTGCCCTGGATGCTGCTTGCGGGAGGCATATTCGCAGCCGGCCAGACCATTGCGCTCAACCTGATGAGCCAGATGCGCACGCACACCATGATGACAGCCAAGATCGTCACCGCACTGCTGGGCGTGGCACTCAACTTCGCCGGCGCCTGGTGGCTGGGCACCGCAGGCATCGTGCTCGCGGCCGTGGCGTTTTCCGTGCTGTATTTCGCCTGGATGTCGGCGCTTGCGCTGCGCCGGCCGCCGCTCTCACTTCCGTAGCGGCGCCGCGGGATTGCCTATGACAGTCGTAAAGGGCGCCACGCTCTTCGTGACCACCGCGCCCATGCCGACCACGGCGCCGCGCCCGATGACGATCGGTTTCTCGCGCGTCCCCTGCTTGAGGATGGCGCCGGTCCCGATGTAGGCATAGTCTTCGACCATCACCCCGCCGTTGCAGTGCACGTCCGGCGCGAAGGTGACGAAATCCCCGATGACGCAATCATGCGCAACATAGGAGTAAATGTTCGCATGGAAATACTTCCCGATTTTTGCATTGGAGGTAATCGTGGTGTAGGCGCACAGTATGGCGCCTTCACCGATGACGTTTCCATGCATGCGCACGCTGTTGCGGGCCGTAATCGAAAATGGACTGGCATTGCCCGCCGCCAGCTCGCGGGCGAATCGTTCGCGAATGGCATATTCGGCAATCGTAATATTGAAATACTTGTCGGCGTCGCTCGCCAGGAATTCGGCGGGAGAGATAACTCTATGGCCGTTGACTGAGCCCAACTCCCTGTTATCGTCTACGAATACGATTTCGGCTTCCGCGTTATCGGTCGCCGCCAGCATTTCCTCGGCGACCGGCATGACTTCCCGGCCGAACCCTCCCGCGCCGACGATTCCGTATAAACGCATTTGCATGCTTCCTTCGAGCCCGTTATAAGATAAGAGCATACATCCCCTCAAATTCCCTAACAATGAATCCCAGAACCATGCTTGCCCGCGGCTATTGGCTGCTCAGCGACCAATTCGGCATCGACCCGAGAAAAATGTTGCGTTCGCTGCGCGGCCTGCCGCGCTATGCGCGCGACTATTTTCGCTTTCGTTCCGGCTATAGCGGCCGCCTTGAAATGCTGCCCTGCCTGCACGACTGGTACGCAGAGGGCGGGGCGACCAAGCTCGAATACTTCTGGCAGGACCTGCTCGTGGCGAGGAAGATCTTCGCGGCGCGCCCGCAGCGGCACGTCGACATCGGTTCGCGCGTGGATGGATTCGTCGCTCATGTGGCCAGCTTTCGCGAACTCGAAGTGTTCGACGTGCGGCCGATCAGCACGCAGATTCCGGGGGTGACGTTCAAACAGGCTGATTTCATGCAGCCTGCCGCCGGCATGAAGGACTATTGCGATTCGCTTTCCTGCCTGCACGCGCTGGAACACTTCGGCCTGGGCCGCTACGGCGATCCGATCGATCCGGGAGGATTCGAGCGCGGTTTCGCCAATATGGCGAACCTGCTCCGGCGCGACGGCGTTTTCTACCTGTCGGTTCCCATCGGAAGCAGCCGCGTCGAATTCAATGGCCAGCGCATCGTCGATCCGCAAGCTATCATTCGCCTGGCGCTGGAACATGCGCTGACGCCGCGCGAACTCACGCTGATCCGGGAGGGAGGCAAGCTCGAAACGCTCGCGCCGGACGGGGCGCGGCTCGCCGAACTGGCGCAACAACGTTATGCGCTGGGCCTGTTCACCCTGGTAAAGCACGCATGAGCACTGCCCATAGACTAAAAAAACTGACGCAGGCGCTGGCGGACACGGAATCGGGCTGGCCCAGGATCGCCGCCTATTTGCGCCGGCGCGCAGGCATTTATTACCGCAAGTCCTGGTCCCAGTGCGGCGAGGATCTGATCCTGCGCTATCTGTTCGACCTGCTGCACATCCCCCGACCCAGCTACATCGACATCGGCGCGCACCACCCCTGGTATTACAACAACACCTATCTGTTCTACCGGCAGGGCGCGCGCGGCGTCAACGTCGAACCGGATCCGTCGCTGCATGCGGCCCTGCGCCGCGGCCGGCGGCACGACATCAATCTCAACATCGGCATCGGGCCGCGCGCAGCCGAGCTCGATTTTTATGTCATGTCGCAGCGCACGCTCAACACCTTTTCCGCGAGCGAGGCACGCAGATATGTCGAAGAGCACGGCATGCATATCGTCGCAACGCAACGCATCCAGGTGCAGACCTTCGCCCAGGCGGTAGATGCCCATCTGGGGCGCGCACCCGATCTGGTATCCCTCGACGTCGAAGGCCTGGATCTCGAGATCCTGCGCAGCATCGATTTCTCCAGACATCGCCCCCACGTTTTTTGCGTCGAGACCATCAGCTACGCCGGGGGCGACGGCAGCGGCGTCAAGATCGCCGAGATCGCAGCCTTGATGCAGCAAAACGGCTACAGGCTCTACGCCGACACCTACATCAATTCCATTTACGTCGCGGAAAGCAGCTGGCGCGGGCTGACGAGCAAGCAATGAACATGAAGCCGCGGCAGCCGAACAGTTTGACGGATTGCACCACCGTCGTCGCGCAGAGGATGGCGCCGTGCCGCTGAAATCCTGGCTCAAGGCCAGCCCGCTATTTTCGTTCAACCTCGTCAACCGCGACCGCTGGGTGGCGGCGCAGGCGAGCACGCTGACTGCCGGCGCGCGGGTGCTCGACATGGGTGCCGGCTCCTGTCCCTACCGGCCCCTGTTCGCGCACTGCCGCTACGAAACCCAGGATTTCGCCGGCCTTGACGACGAGCAGCTGCGCCATGGCGGATACGGCCGGATAGACTACCGCTGCGACATCGCCAGTGTTCCGGTCGCAGAAGGGACCTTCGACGCGATCCTGTGCACCGAGGTGCTGGAACATGTGCGCGAGCCGATCAAGGCGGTCAAAGAGATGGCGCGCATCCTCAAACCCGGCGGGCGGCTGATGCTGACTGCCCCGCTGGGTTCAGGCATCCATCAGGAGCCCTATCATTATTACGGCGGCTACACGCCCTATTGGTACCAGGATTTCCTGGCCGAGGCCGGATTTGCGCAAATCAGGGTCGAGGCCAATGCCGGCTCCTTGCGCTGCTTCGCCCAGGAGGCCCTGCGCTTCGCGCAGGCTACGCGTCCGTTCAGACTGGGCATGCCGCTGGCGGCAGAACTGCTGTGGCTGCCCCTGTGGCTGCTGCTCGCGCCGCTGCTGACATTCGCGCTGCCCCTGGCCTGCAATTATCTGGACCGCTTCGACCGGGAACAGCGTTTCACCGTCGGCTACCACGTCACTGCCATCAAGGCCTGACGCACGATGGCGCTGACGCGGTCGATTCTTTTGAGCGGATAAGACTGATGGTCATCGTGCGCCTGACCGGCGGCCTGGGAAATCAGATGTTCCAATACGCGACCGGCAGGGCTTTGGCCGACCGGCTCGGGACGGAATTGCTGCTGGACACGCGCGCCTTCGAGCATGCGCTGGCATTCCAGGCCTACACCCGCCGTGACTACGCCCTGGGTCCGTTCAAGCTGCGCGCAAAAATCGCAGCGGCGGAGGAATTGACGAGCTGGCCGTCATGGGTGGTTGAAATCGGGCTGCGCCTGCGCCGCGCGCGCCCGCTGTTCCGCCGCTGGCATTTCGAGTCTGCGATCACCTACGATCCAGGCGTGCTGGCACTGCGCGACCCGGTGTGCCTGGTCGGATACTGGCAGTCCGAGCGCTATTTCAGCGACAGCGCCGCGCGCATACGCGCGGATTTCACGCTGCGCGAAGCGCTGAGCGGCGCCAATGCGCAGCTGCTCGAACTCGCGCGCGCGACGACCAGCGTGGGACTGCATATACGCAGGGGGGATTTCCTCAGCCTCAAGGACGCGGCCCAGGTGCACGGCGTGTGTTCCATCGATTATTACCGGCGCGCGATGAGCCTGGTCCGGGCCCGTTGCCCCGAATGCCGCTTTCTGGTGTTCTCGGACGATCTGCAATGGGCCCGCGCCGAGCTTGGTTCGGACCCCTCGACCGTATTCGTGGACGGCAACGCGCAGACCCCGGAGCACGACCTGGCCTTGATGAGCGCCTGCAAGCATCATATTCTCGCCAACAGCAGCTTCAGCTGGTGGGCCGGCTGGCTGGGATGCAGCCCGGAGCAGATCGTGATCGCACCGACTCCCTGGTACGCAAGCGCCAAGCTGGATACGCGCGATCTCGCCGTCGGCCGCTGGCAATACATCAGCCGCCTCTGAGCAAAAGCCGACCCCCATCCATGAGCAAGCATGCCTGAAGTATCCGTACTCCTGCCGGTACGCGACGGCGCGCGCACGCTGGCGCTGGCGCTGTTGTCGGTGTTGCAGCAGAGCTTTCGCAATTTCGAACTGTTGCTGCTGGACGACGGTTCGGCCGATGCATCCGCCGAGATCGCGCAGCGCTTCGGCGATGCGCGCGTGCGCCTGCTGCGCGACGGCAGGCAGCTGGGCCTGGCCGCCCGGCTCAACCAGGGGATAGACGCAGCGCAGGGTCGCTACATCGCCCGCATGGATGCGGACGATGTCTGCTTCCCCGAGCGTTTCGCGCGCCAGGTTGCGCGGCTCGACAACGAGCCCGCGCTCGATCTGCTCGCGTGCAGGGTATTGGAATTCGACGACAGCGGCGCGGCCACCGGCCTGCGGCCCAGCCGCCTGAGCCACGAAGCGTTGTGCGCGCGCCCCTGGAACGGCTTTTACCTGGCACACCCGAGCTGGATGGGGCGCGCCGACTGGTTCCGCCGTTACCGCTATCGGACGCCCGAGTTGGCGCGCGCCCAGGATCAGGAGTTGCTGCTGCGTGCCTATGCGCACAGCCGGTTTGCGGTCCTCGACGAGATTCTTCTCGGCTACCGCGCGGGGCCTACTGCGCTGCGCAAAGTATGGTCGGCGCGGCGCTATTTGCTGGCTGCGCAGCTCAGTCAATTCGCGCAGCACCGCCAATTTGGCAATCTGCTGCTGGCCGCCGTGGCGACCGGGGCGAAACTGCCGCTGGACCTGCTATACGCCACGCCGCCTGGCCGCTGGCGGCAGGAGCGGCGGCGCGCGACGGTTCCAGCCGAAATCGACCGGGCATGGTCCGGACTGATGCTGTCCCTGTGCCATCGGCTGAATGAGCTGAATCTGCCGCATGGCCGGGAATGCGAAGACCTCCTCAAGGCGCCTGCAAATGCGCATTGATCAGCCTCGCCGTCCGCGCATCTGCATCGTCGCCGCGGCGCCCGCCTCGCTGCAGGTGTTCATGCTGGAACACCTGATCGGCCTCGCGAGGATCGCCGAGGTTGCCGCGGTCGCCGATTTCGCCCCGGATCAACAAATTCCTGCCTGGCCCGCGGAAGTGTCCCGCATCCCGATCGCGATCGCGCGCCCCATTGCGCCCTGGGCCGACCTGGTCGCGCTGCTGGCGCTGCTGCGCCTGTTCCGCCGGCGCCGCTTCGACCTGGTGCATTCGATTACGCCCAAGGCCGGCCTGCTGGCCATGCTCGCAGGCGCGCTCGCCGGCGTGCCGCTGCGCCTGCACACTTACACCGGGCAGGTCTGGGTCACGCGCAGCGGGCCCATGCGCGCCCTGCTCAAGGGCGCGGACCGGCTGATCGCGCGGCTGGCGACCCACGTGCTTGCCGACAGCCCTTCGCAGCGCGAGTTCCTGATCGCCCAGGGCATAGTCGCGGCGCAGGAATCGACCGTGCTCGCGCAGGGCTCGATTTGCGGCGTGGACACGGCGCGCTTTCGCCCCGATGCCGCGGCACGCGCGCGCCTGCGGCGCGAGCTTGGCGTACCCGACGGCGGCTTGGTGTTTCTCTACCTCGGACGCATCAACCGTGACAAGGGGGTGCTCGATCTCGCCCAGGCGTTCGCCGGGCTTGGCGCCGTGCATGCCGACGCGCACCTGCTGCTGGTCGGCCCGGACGAAGGCAATCTGGGCGCGGCGCTCGCCGCGGCTGCCGCAGGCAGTGTCGGCCGCATGCACCGGGTCGATTTCACCGACCGGCCGCAGGAGTATTTCGCGGCCGCCGACGTGTTCTGCCTGCCCAGCTATCGCGAAGGCTTCGGCAGCACCGTGATCGAGGCGGCAGCCGCCGGCGTGCCTGCCATAGGCTCGAGAATCTACGGCATCACCGACGCCATTGTCGAAGGCGAGACCGGTTTGCTGTTCGAGGCGGGCAATGCCGCAGAACTTTTGCAGTGCATGCGCACCCTCTCCGACGACGCAGCCCTGCGCCGGCGCATGGGCGAGCAGGCGCGCACACGGGCACAGCGCGATTTTTCCATAGCGGTCGTGACGCGCGCACTGCTCGACTATTACGCTGCGCTGCTGGCGCAGCGCAGCGATTGAAGACGGGCACGCCGATGCTCAAGCGCAGCTTTGACTTTTTCGTAGCGCTGATCCTGCTCATCGCGCTCGCGCCGCTGCTGGCGCTGCTGGCCGTGGTCGTGCGCTGGAAACTTGGCCGACCGGTGCTGTTCGCGCAACTGCGCCCCGGCCTGCGGGGCGCACCTTTCCATTTCTACAAGTTTCGCACCATGAGCGGCGCGCGCGATGCGGCGGGCGAACTCCTGCCGGATGCGGCCCGCCTCACCCCTGTGGGCCAATTGATGCGAAAATTCAGCCTGGACGAGCTGCCGCAGCTGCTCAATGTGCTCAAGGGCGATATGAGCCTGGTGGGACCGCGGCCGCTGTTGATGGAGTATCTCCCTTTGTACAGCGAGCGCCAGGCACGGCGCCATGAGGTACGCCCGGGGATTACCGGCTGGGCGCAGGTGAACGGCAGGAATGCGCTCGACTGGGACGAGCGCTTCGAGTACGACCTGTGGTACGTGGATCACCGTTCGTTCTGGCTCGACCTGCGCATCATCACCCTGACGGTGTGGCGCGTACTGCGGCCGCAGGGCATTTCGCAGCCGGGACAAGCCACGATGAGCAAATTCACGGGCTCGCAACGCGGCGGAAAGAATTGAACACTCACGAAACATCCGCGCATGAATCGCAGCGCCTGGCACTGGAAGGCGGCACCCCCGTGCGTCGCGAACCCTTTGCGCCCTGGCCGCATTTCGCCGAAGACGAGATCGAGGCGGTGGCCGCGGTGCTCCGCTCGGGCAAGGTCAATTACTGGACCGGCGATCAGTCGCGGGAGTTCGAGCGCGAGTTCGCGCGCTACATCGGCGTCAAGTACGCCGTGGCTCTGGCCAACGGCACGGTGGCGCTGGAACTGGCGCTGCATGCCCTGGGCATAGGCCCCGGCGACGAAGTGGTGGTGCCGTGCAAGACCTTCATCGCCAGCGCAAGCTGCGTGGTACGCTTGGGCGCGATCCCGGTGATCGCCGATGTCGATCCCGACAGCCAGAACATTACGGCCGCGAGCATCGAAAAAGTGCTGACCCCCCGCAGCAAGGCCATCGTCGCGGTGCATCTGGCGGGCTGGCCCTGCGAAATGGACGAGATCCTCGCCTTGGCGAAGCGGCGCGATTTGTTCGTGGTCGAGGACTGCGCGCAAAGCGTGGGCGCGCGCTACAAGGGCCGCGCCACCGGTGCTGTCGGCGCGATCGGCGCATTTTCTTTTTGTCAGGACAAGATCATCACCACCGGCGGCGAAGGCGGCATGCTCGTGACCGATTCGCGCGAACTATGGGAGAAAGCCTGGTCCTACAAGGATCACGGCAAGAACTACGCCGCGGTGTTCGAGCGCGAGCACCCCTACGGCTTTCGCTGGCTGCACGAGAGCTTCGGCAGCAACGGGCGCATCACCGAAATGCAGTCGGCGATCGGCAGGCTGCAGCTCAGGAAACTGCCGCAGTGGCTCGACCTGCGGCGGCACAACGCCACGCTGCTTGGCCGGGGACTGGCCGCGATTCCGGGCCTGCGCCTCGCCGCGCCGCCCGCCCACAGCGAACATGCCTATTACAAGTATTACGCTTTCATCCGCCCGGAAATGCTGCGCCCGGGGTGGAAAATGGAGCGCATCCTCGAGGCCATGGATTCCGAGGGCATACCCTGCGGTGTCGGCGCCTGCAGCGAGATCTATCTCGAGAAGGCCTTCGCCGACGCCGGCCTGGGGCCGAAACAGCCGCTGCCGGTGGCCAGCGGGCTGGCCGATTCAACGCTGATGTTCATGCTGCACCCGGGGCTCACCGAGCGGGACATGCGCGACACCTGCGCCGCGCTTGCGAAAGTCATGCGCGCGGCCACCGCCTGAAATGCATATCCGCAACTGGATGGCGCTTGCCCACGACGCGGCCGCCGCCGCGATCGCCTGGTATCTCGCCTACTGGCTGCGCTTCAATACCGAAATTCCGGAACTCAATGTTCCCAGCATGGCGGGGAACATGCTGTGGGTGGTGCCGCTGCAGGCGCTCGTATTCTTCAGCTTCGGCATGTACCGTGGCATCTGGCGCTACGCCAGCGTGCCCGACCTGCAGCGCATTGCGCTGGCCGTGGCCCTGGCAACGTTGCTCATCGCGCTGATGCTGGTGATGCTGCCGCACCAGGAGCCGCCGGTGCCGCGCTCGGTGCTGCTGCTCGATCCGCTGCTACTGATTTTGTTCCTGGGCGGCAGCCGGCTCGGCTACCGCGTTTGGAAGGAACGCCGCCTGCGCAACGTGCTCGGCTCACCGGGAAAGCCGGTGGTCATACTGGGAGCGGGCGATGCCGCTGCCGATCTGCTGAAGAATTTGGCGCGCGCCGGCGACTGGCGTGTGCTGGGCCTTTTGGACGACAACCCGGGCAAGCGCGGCCGCCAGATCCAGGGCGTAAACGTCCTCGGCAAGCTGGATGACTTGGTCGAGCTTGCACCGCGCCTCGGCCTGGAGCGGGCCATCATCGCCATGCCCTCGGCCTCGCACCAGTCGCGCCGGCGCGCGCTCGAAATCTGCCGCCGCGCCGGAGTGCAGGCCTTGACCGTGCCTTCGTACCAGGACCTGATGAGCGGCAAGGTCACGGTGTCGCAGGTGCGCAACATCGAACTCGACGACCTGCTCGGGCGCGACCCGGTGCTGCTCGACGAGAGCCGCCTGCGGGAGTGGATACGCGGCCGCAGCATCCTCGTCACCGGCGCGGGCGGATCGATAGGTTCGGAGCTGTGCCGGCAAATCGCGCGCTTTGCGCCGGCGCGGCTGGCGCTGTACGAGCTCAACGAATTCGCGCTCTACCGCATGGAGCAGGAATTCGCCGGGCAGTTCCCGCATATCGAATTGAGCTGCGTCATCGGCGACGTGAAAGACGCCGCGCGCGTGGCCGAGGCGCTCGCCGCCCACCGCCCGCAGCTCGTGTTCCATGCCGCGGCTTACAAGCACGTGCCGCTGATGGAAGAGCACAACGCCTGGGAGGCGATGCGCAACAACGTCCTCGGCACCTGGTGCATGGCCGCGGCCGCGATCGCCCACGGAGTGGAAAAGTTCGTCATGGTATCGACCGACAAGGCGGTCAACCCGACTAATGTGATGGGTGCAAGCAAGCGCCTCGCCGAAATCGTCTGCCAGGGACTGCAGGCTAAAGACGCCACGCGCTTCGTCATCGTGCGCTTCGGCAATGTGCTCGGCAGCGCCGGCAGCGTGATTCCGAAATTCCGCGAGCAGATCGCGCGCGGCGGGCCGGTCACCGTGACCCACCCAGAGATCACGCGCTATTTCATGTCCATTCCCGAAGCGGCGCAGCTGGTGCTGCAGGCCGGGCTGATGGGAGGCGGAGGCGAGATATTCGTGCTCGACATGGGCGAGCCGGTGAAAATCGTCGATCTCGCGCGCGAACTGATTCGGCTCTCGGGCTACGCCGAAGCCGACATCGGCATCGAATTCACCGGCCTGCGGCCGGGCGAAAAGCTGTACGAGGAGCTGCTCGCCGACGGCGAGCACACCCTGCCCACGCCGCACCCCAAGCTGCGCATCGCCAAGTCGCGCGCCGCGCCGGACGCGCGCTGGATCGAGGAGCTCCTCGATCCAGCGCGCGTCCGGCGCGGCGCGCGACTTGGCGATGCGCAGCTTGGGGTGCG
>Ga0172379_10009987_pt1 | contig 11598 bp, 7 predicted proteins | sample GrowelOW334metaG_FD_119756 | JGI IMG/M metagenome (GOLD analysis project Ga0172379, IMG submission 119756) | Groundwater microbial communities from an aquifer near a municipal landfill in Southern Ontario, Canada - Groundwater well OW334 metaG | ecosystem: Environmental > Aquatic > Deep... | reverse complement strand
TTCAGATCGGGTCACGAGCAACGCATCAAGCGCCAGCGTTGCCCGCAGGGCGTTGCCCTTGGCGACAATCGTCGCCTCATCCGGGCAGGGGCCGACCACGGCTTCCAGCTCGGTGAGATTCGGCGTGATCATCGTCGCGCCGTGATACGGCCGCCAGTCGCTGCCCTTGGGATCGACCAGCACCGGCCGGCCGGCGGCGCGCGCAGCGGCGATCAAGTCGGCGGCGTCGGCCAACGTACCCTTGCCGTAGTCCGACAGCACGACCACCGCCGTCTCGGCCAACGCCGCTTTGAACCGCGCGAGGTAGTCGGCGCGATCAAAACCACCGAGCACCGCCAAAGACTCTTCAAAATCGAGCCGAATCAGCTGCTGATTACGCGACAAAATTCGCAGCTTGGTGATCGTAGGGCAGCGCGCGGATTCGACGAAATCCGGCTGCACCTGCTTTTCTAGCAGCGCCGCGCTGAGCTTTTGCGCCGCTTCGTCGGCGCCAACAACGCCAAGCAGCCGCGCCGCGCCGCCAAGCGCGGCAACGTTCAAGGCGACGTTGGCCGCGCCGCCCGGTCGGGTTTCGTCTTTCTGAATGCGGACGACCGGCACCGGCGCTTCCGGCGAGATGCGGCCGGTCGGCCCCTGCCAGTAGCGGTCGAGCATGACATCACCCGCGACCAGCACGCGGGCGCGGTCGAACGCGGGGACGACCGGATTCAACGGCGTACTCGTCTTAAATATCAGCGCTTCAGCTTCAGGCCGCTTCTTTCTTCGCGCTTGCCGGCGGATTGGTGTAAGCCAACCATTCCGGATACTCGCTGCGCTCGCCTTTGACCGAAGCCAGATAGGTTTTCTGCAGCTGTTCGGTCAGCGGGCCGCGCTTGCCGAGGCCGACCGTGCGGTTGTCCACTTCGCGAATCGGCATAACCTCCGCGGCGGTGCCGGTGAAGAAGGCTTCGTCGCAGATATAGAGTTCATCGCGCGTGATGCGGCGCTCATACACCGCCACGCCCATGTCTTTCGCCAGCTGCATGATCGTGCGACGGGTGATGCCGTCCAAGCAGGAGTTTAAGTCCGGTGTGTGCAGCGCGCCGTCTTTGACCAGGAAGATGTTCTCGGCGCTGCCTTCGGCGATATGACCTTGCAGATCGAGCATGATCGCTTCGTCGTAGCCGTCTTTCAGCACTTCGTTCAAGGCCAGCATCGAGTTGATGTAGTTGCCGTTGGCCTTGGCCCGGCACAGCATCGAATTCACGTGGTGGCGGGTGTAGCTCGACGTCCGCACGCGGATGCCGCGTTCGACGTTATCCGCCCCCAAATACGCGCCCCACGGCCACGCGCCGATCATGATGTGCGTCTTTAGGTTGTCTGCGCGCAGGCCCATGCCTTCGGCGCCGTAATAAACCATCGGCCGCAGGTAGGCTTCTTTCAGCTTGTTGACGCGCAGCACTTCAAGCTGCGCTTCGTTGATTTGATCCGGCGAGAACGGCATTTTCATGCCGAGAATCTTGGCCGAGTTGAACAGACGCTTGGTGTGATCTTCCAGGCGGAAAATTGCCGTGCCTTTCGGTGTGTTGTAGGCGCGAACGCCTTCGAAGCAACCGACGCCGTAATGCAACGTGTAGGTGAGGACGTGCGTCGTGGCTTCGCGCCACGGCACCATTTCGCCATCCAACCAGATAAAACCATCGCGGTCGGCCATCGTTGTCATTGCGTCAATCCTCACTCACTCGGCACGCGACGGCTCTATTCGGCCGCGCGAAAAAGAAAAGCCGCGTCTGCGGCGTCGCACATTATAGGTCCGGAAACTGCGCAAGGCTCGCCAAAACCGCTTCGGGATGGATTTCGCGCAAGCAATTGGTGTGTTTCAACGGGCAGCTGCGCTCGAAGCAGGGGCTACACGGCAGCCGCAGATAGTGAATGACCGCGCGTTCAGTCAGCGGCGGCGTATGGTCCGGCGTCGACGAGCCATAAATCGCGACCACCGGCGCGCCGGTGGCAGCGGCGATGTGCATCGGCCCGGAATCATTGGTGATCACGGCCCGCACGCCACTGACCAGATCGATGACATCGACCAGACTGGTACGGCCGCAGAGATTGATCGCCGCGCCGCCCGATTCGATCGCGATTGCGGCGCCGAGCGCATGCTCTTTCGCCGAGCCGAAAACCCAGCTGCGCAGACCGCGCGCGCCGAGGCTACGCGCCAACGCTGCATACGAAGCCGCCGGCCACTGCTTCGCCGGACCATATTCAGCGCCCGGCATCAAAGCAACAGCGGGTCCATCCGGCAAACCAAGCGCTTTCCGCAGTGCCAACGCCCGCTCCGGATCGCTGCGCAGGTGCGGCCGCGGGATGCGCGGCGGCGCGGCCAGCGGCCAATCTTCGGCCAGCGCGACAAATCGCTGCGGCGTGGTCGGCAGCATTGTTTTATCGAGCGGCCGTAGTTCGTTTAACAAGCCATAACGGAATTCGCGGGCGTAGCCGCTGCGGCGCGGAATATCCGCAAAAAACGGCACCAATGCCGATTTCCACGAATTCGGCAGCACCAACGCCCGCGCGTAGCCAGCCGCTCGCAAACTCAGCCCGAGCCGGCGCCGACCGGCAAAATCGAACTCGCCGTGCTTGAACGGCAGCTCGATACCGGCGCGCACTTCCGGCATGCGTTCGATGATCGGCAGCGACCAACCCGGCGCCAGCACGTCGATTTCAGCGCTGGGGTTACGCTCACGCAGCCGGATGAATAAGGCTTGCGCCATCACCATATCGCCGACCCACGCCGGCCCAACAACGAGTATTCGCTCGCCAGCCGCTGACGCCACAGCGGCGCTTGATCGTTCGGTTTCAGCCATAAAGGCGGATCATACCCGCGCCGTCACGGCGCGCGCTTGATCCAGCGCTATGCCGTCTTATCGCGCGCTCGGTTCGCGTATATGCTTGCGGGCCGTTTTTCGCCGCAGCGCACCATTCCAAGGACGATTTGCCATGACTACCGCGTCAGAAGACGCTCTCGCCGCACCGACAGCCGCACGCGCGCAATGGCTTGCGCCGGTCGCCGGGCTCTCATTCGTCGCGCTGTGGAGCACCGGCTACACCGCCGGCAAAATCGCGGTCGCCCACGGCGGTGCGTTCACAACGCTAGTCGTGCGCTTTGGTTTTGCGGCACTCATTTTTGCCCTGCTGGCTTGGTTGGGCGGCGCGCGCTGGCCGGAGCGGCGGCAAGCGCTACACAGCGGCGTCACCGGCTTTCTGCAGCTTGCGCTACATTTCGGCGGCGTTTACGGCGCGTTGAAACTCGGCGCCAGCGCCGGTTTTGCGGCCTTGGTGATCGGCTCAATGCCGTTGATGGTGTCGTTGTTCGCAGTGCTACTCGGCGAGCGCTTGTCACGGCTGCAATTGTTGGGTCTGGCGATCGGTTTCGGCGGCGTGTTGCTGGTCGTCGCAGAACGTTTATTCGGCGCCCAAACCAATCTTTACGCGATCATCGTGCTGATCGTCGGCTTGATCGGCATCAGCGTCGGCACGCTGTATCAAAAGCGTCACGGCTCGGCGATCGACTTACGCATGGGCTTGTTTATCCAAAATCTCACGGCAACGGTAGTACTGCTGCCGTTTTCGCTGGCAGTCGAGCATTTCGACCACGACAACAGCCTCGCGTTTTGGGCTTCCAGCACGTGGCTGGTGCTGGTCAACACCGTCGGCAACTTCGCGTTGCTGTTCGTGCTGATACGCAACGGCGCTGCGACAAAAGTGGCGACGCTGTTTTATCTAATCCCGGCCGCTGGCGCGTTCGTCGGCCATTTTGTGCTCGACGAACGGCTGACTTCACTCGAAATCATCGGCTTTTTCGTCGCGGCGTCCGGGGTCTACCTCGGCACCCGACAAAGCGCAGCAGTGAAAACCTAGCGGGGCGCATCGGCGTTAATGCACCTGCGTGCGCCGCGGCTGTAGGCGCAATACGTTGCCGTGTTCGGCGGGATCCAGCAAATGCGCTTCGACATCGCCGACGCTGGCCGCAATCGCCTCCGCTGGGCAGGTGCTGAGCACCCGGAGCGGCGAACGGCCGTAACCGAGCGCGATGGCCCGAATGCCCAGCGTTTCCGCCGTCATCAGCTCCCACGGGTGATCGCTGAGCAGCAGCCATTGCCGATCCGGCGTACGCCGCATTCTAACGGCGTCGCGCATCAGGCCCAGCCGCGTGCGCGGGCAAGTCTGCCGCTCAGTCGCAATGGTCGAGCGGAAAAAATGGCCGATTCCGTATGCGTCCAATAGCTGCGCCGAAGCGTGCTTGCCGATATGGCTCAGGTAATGGCAATCGAAGCGCCCAGAGGCCGCGATATTGGCGAGAAAGCGCGTGCTGCCGGCACGTAAACGGCCCATATAGCGGCCGGTTTTATCAAAGTATCCGTTGAAGCAATTGAAGAACTGCAGGATGTGCTCGCGCTCGTCGGTGCTCAGCAACTTCGCGAATAACTGCGGCAGCGGCAGTTGCGTTTGCCGGAAGAAATCCAAACCCTCGTCGGGCATCGGCAAGCCGAACGCCGCCAATGCTTGCTTCAGGCTGTGTTCGACACCTGGACTGGTATCGATCAGCAACACTTCCGGATCCAGCATCAGATCAACACGCGCCGCGCTCAGCGCCTGTACTGCCGGCCTCATGACGGCACTCCGACGGGCCAAATTTGGCGCCCTACGAATGCCGGTGCAGCGCGAAAATTGAATCGGTAAATGACCCAGTAATGCCGCATAAAGCCTCCGAAATCAGCGATATCTTTGGCTGGCTCGCAGGACGCGTGGCTGGCTAACGGTCAAAACATATTAATGATAATGATTATCATTTGCAAATTATTTGGGGCTGGTCGCCGCCGTTTTCCGTTCTAAATTTCCGGCGTCGAAGTCTGCCGAATCTAAATTTCCCAATCTGAGTTGTGGCGGCTTGTTGGGGCGACTACGCGCCGCTGAACAGTGCAGCGTTAAGCTGAATCGGCCGATTTCCCCTGCAGCGCCAACCACCGCCACAGCGTTGTGCGCGAAACCCCGAGCAGCTTGGCGGCGGCCTCGCGATCGCCCTGGGTTTGTTGCAACGCAGCGGCGACAGTAGCGCGGTCAACGCCCCGGCGCCGCGATGGCAACGCAAGGTTTGCACGCGCTGGCGACGACGCATCTGCGCGCAGTGTCGTGCCTGCCAGTTCCGGTGCGCTGCGCAGCAAGGTATCGGCGTCGACAAGCTTTGCGTCGTTGCCGACAAACATCGGCAGGCGTTCGAGGATGTTGCGCAGCTCGCGGACGTTGCCCGGCCAGCTGTGTTGTCTTAGCAATGCCAGAGCAGCGGCGTCTAACTGCAACGGCACGCCGCTGCCGCGCTTAAGAAAATGCTGAACGAGCAGCGGCAGATCCTCACAACGCTCGGCGAGTGTCGGCAGCGCCAGATACAGCACGTTCAACCGGTAATACAGATCAAGCCGGAACTGCCGCGCCTCGACCATCTGCGCCAGATCGCAGTGCGTCGCCGCGACCACGCGGACATCCACCGGCACCGGCCGCGATGCGCCTACGCGCACCACTTCGCGCTGCTCTAGCACGCGCAGCAGCCGCGTCTGTAAGGCCAGCGGCATTTCGCCGATCTCATCAAGAAACAAGGTACCGCCGTCGGCCGATTCGATCAAGCCGACGCGGCCACCGCGGCGCGAGCCGGTGAATGCGCCGTCTTCGTAGCCAAATAATTCCGATTCCAGCAGCGATTCTGCAATCGCGCCGCAGTTCACCGCGACAAACGGCCGTGCTCGGCGCCGGCTCGCGCTGTGCAGCGCCTGCGCCGCCAGCTCTTTGCCGGTGCCGGTGGCGCCGCGAATCAAGACGGTGGCCTCGCTTGCGGCGTAGCGCCCGAGCCGCTCGCGCAACGCAGTCATTGCGGGGCTATCGCCGAGCAAATCCGTTAGTTCGTAGCGGCTGCCGCTGCCTTCTGTGCGCCGCGTATTCGCCCGCAGCGGCGGCACAGGGCTTTTGGCGCGGCCGATCACGCTGGCGAGATCCAGCGCGCGCTCGAACGCCTGGCGCACCGATTCTGCCGAGTACATCAAAATGCCGACGACGCCGGCTTGCTCGGCCAAGTCCGTAACCATGCCGGTGCCGATGATGACATCGACGCCATTCGCAACCAATTCGCCGACACAGGTGCGGGCGTCTTCGGCGGTAACAAACGCCCGCTGCTCAATCTTGAGCCGAAACGAGCGCTGAAACGCCGCGAATACCGGTAAATCGGTTTCGTGGGTGACCACGCCGATGCGCGTCGAAAGCTTGCGCGCGTGCGTCAGCGCCTGCATCAAGTCGAAGCCGCTGGTTTGGATCGGCACGACCGGCACGTCGATGCGATTTTTCAGATACGCGCCGTTCGACCCGGCGGCGACGATGACATCACAGGATTCCCGTTGCAGGCGTTGCTTGATCAAGCGCGCCGCGTCTTCAAAGCCGGCGTTCACCGCTTCGATATCGGCGCGGTGATCAAACTCCGGTGTGATGTCGTGCAATAGCTGCGAAAGCCGTGAAATGCTCACCGTCCAAATCACCGGCAAGCGGCCGCCGCCGCTATCGGCGGTCTTCGGCGCGTAGCGCCGTAGCGGTGGGCGTTCGGCTTCAGCCATAAACGGAATTTTGTTTCATTTGAAACATAATGAAACAATTTAAAACAAGAACGCAACACGATATCGATGCAGTTGGACACACTCCGCAGATGCGTACGGCGGCGGCTTCCGTCATTTAGTTTTACAATTCAATAGTTTGATGGTTACAACGGGCGTGCGCGGTCGGTAACACCGGTCCTGCTTACCCGTTGGCATAGCATTTGTTCTTTACGCTCATTCACTTCTGATCGAGAACGACTGTGACTTTCAATGCCTCCGAGACGGCCCTGACGCCGGGCGCCCGCTTCCGCTTCGCGGTTTCCGAAGAGCGGCCGTTGCAAATCGTCGGTGCGATCAATGCCTACACCGCGCGTATGGCCCAGGCCACCGGCTACAAAGCGCTGTATTTGTCCGGCGGCGGCGTTGCCGCGAACTCGCTCGGCATGCCCGATCTCGGCATCAGCTCGCTGGAAGATGTGCTGACCGACGCCCGCCGCATCACCGATGTCACAACGCTGCCGCTGCTCGTCGATATCGATACCGGTTGGGGCGGCGCGTTCAACATCGCGCGCACGGTTCGCTCGATGATCAAAGCCGGCGTCGGCGCCGTGCATATGGAAGACCAAGTCGGTACCAAGCGCTGCGGCCACCGGCCGGGCAAGGAAGTGGTCAGCAAGGATGAAATGGTCGATCGCGTTAAAGCCGCAGTCGACGCCCGTACTGATGCCAGCTTCGTAATTATGGCGCGAACCGATGCTTTGGCCGTGGAAGGGATCGACGCCGCGATTGAGCGCGCAATCGCTTACGTCGAAGCCGGCGCCGACATGATTTTCCCAGAAGCGATGACCGAACTCTGGATGTACAAGAAATTCAAGGAAGCGGTGAAAGTGCCGATCCTCGCCAACATCACCGAATTCGGCCACACGCCGCTGTTCACCGTCGAGGAGTTGCGCGGCGTTGAAGTCGATATGGTGCTGTACTGCTGCGGCGCCTACCGGGCGATGAACGCTGCGGCGCTGAAAGTCTACGAGACGATTCGCGCCGAAGGCACGCAGAAGAACGTCGTCGCGACGATGCAGACGCGCGCCGATCTTTACAAATATCTCGGCTATCACGCTTACGAAGAAAAGCTCGACGCTTTGTTCGCGAAGAAAAAATAGCCACACCGCGGACAAATAGAATACTAGGCAAGCGCAATAGAATTCTATTTAACGCCCTATAACTACAGCCACCATTCCATTGCAGGAGACGGCCATGAATGAAGCAGTTCCAGCCCCAACATTTAAACCAAAGAAGTCGGTTGCACTGAGCGGCGTCACCGCTGGCAACACGGCACTGTGCACCGTCGGCAAAACCGGCAACGATCTGCACTACCGTGGCTACGATATTCTCGACGTTGCCAACGCCTGCGAGTTCGAAGAAATCGCCCACTTGTTGGTACACGGCAAGCTGCCGACCGCCGCTGAACTGGCAGTGTATAAAACCAAATTGAAGTCGCTGCGCGGCCTGCCGTCCGCGGTGAAGGCGGCATTAGAAACCTTGCCGGCCGCTTCGCATCCGATGGACGTGATGCGCACCGGCGTTTCGGTGCTCGGCTGCGTACTGCCGGAAAAAGACGACCACAATCATCCCGGCGCGCGGGATATCGCCGATCGCTTGATGGCGTCGCTAGGTTCGATGCTCCTGTACTGGCACCACTATGCGACCAACGGCAAGCGCATTGAAGTGGAAACCGACGACGACTCCATCGGCGGTCATTTTCTCCATCTGCTACACGGTAAGAAGCCATCCGAGTTATGGGTGCGCGCGATGCACACCTCGCTGGTGCTGTACGCCGAGCATGAATTCAACGCTTCGACGTTCACCAGCCGCGTGATTGCCGGCACCGGCTCTGATATTTACTCGGCCATCGCTGGCGGCATCGGCGCGCTGCGCGGCCCGAAGCACGGCGGCGCCAATGAATTCGCGTTTGAAATTCAGAAACGCTACGACAGCCCCGACGAAGCCGAAGCTGACATCAAAGCCCGCGTTGAAAAGAAAGAAGTGGTGATCGGCTTCGGTCACCCGGTTTACACGGTTAGCGATCCACGCAATAAAGTCATCAAGGAAGTTGCCCACACGCTGTCGAAAGATGCCGGCAATACCAAGATGTTCGACATCGCCGAGCGCCTGGAAACCGTGATGTGGGACATCAAAAAGATGTTCCCGAACCTCGACTGGTTCAGCGCCGTTAGCTACCACATGATGGGCGTACCAACCGCGATGTTCACGCCGCTCTTCGTCATCGCCCGCACCAGCGGCTGGAGCGCGCACATCATCGAACAGCGCATCGACGGCAAAATCATCCGGCCGTCGGCGAACTACATCGGCCCGGACGATTTAGTTTTCGTGCCGATCCAAGACCGCAGCTAACGCTGTGCTCCGGCCAGTCGGCTGCAAGCCAGGGCGTGAGCCCGGTCTTGCAGTTTCGACGGGCGCCCAAACCGATCAACGCGCGCCGTGCGCCAGCGCCGCCGCAGCGCCTCCCCGAATCCAGTTGCCAAACCCTATGAACACTGCCTACCGCAAACCGCTGCCCGGCACGACGCTCGACTACTTCGACACCCGCGCGGCCGTTGACGCAATCGCGCCCGGCGCCTACGCCAAGCTGCCGTACACCTCGCGCGTGCATGCCGAAAATCTGGTGCGCCGCTGCGATCCAGCAACGCTAACCGCGTCGCTAAAACAGCTGATTGAACGCCGCCGCGATCTCGACTTCCCGTGGTTTCCGGCGCGCGTGGTCTGCCACGATATTCTTGGCCAAACCGCGCTGGTAGACCTCGCCGGTCTGCGCGATGCGATCGCCGATATGGGCGGTGATCCGGCGCAGGTGAACCCGGTGGTGCAGACACAGTTGATCGTCGATCACTCGCTGGCGGTCGAATACGGCGGTTTCGATAAAGACGCATTTGCAAAGAACCGCGCAATCGAAGATCGCCGCAACGAAGATCGTTTTCACTTCATCGACTGGACAAAAAAAGCGTTCAAAAACGTTGAAGTAATCCCCCCCGGCAACGGCATCATGCATCAGATTAATCTGGAGCGGATGTCGCCCGTGGTACACGCGCAAGATGGTGTCGCGTTCCCGGACACGCTGGTCGGCACCGACAGCCACACGCCGCATGTCGATGCACTCGGCGTTATCGCCATCGGCGTCGGCGGCCTGGAAGCCGAGAACGTGATGCTCGGCCGTGCTTCGTGGATGCGCCTGCCGGACATCATCGGCGTCGAACTCAGCGGCAAGCCGCAACCGAATATCACCGCGACCGACATCGTGCTCGCGCTGACCGAATTACTGCGCAAAGAGAAAGTGGTTGGCGCCTATCTGGAATTCTTCGGCGTTGGCGCTGCGGCGCTGACGCTCGGCGACCGCGCGACAATTTCAAATATGACGCCGGAGTTCGGCGCCACCGCGGCGATGTTCTACATCGACCAGCAAACTATCGACTATCTCAAACTCACCGGCCGCGACGACGCGCGCGTCAAGCTCGTTGAGCGCTACGCAAAAGAAACTGGGCTCTGGGCCGACGATCTAAAAACCGCCGAATACGAGCGCGTGCTGCGGTTTGACCTTTCCACGGTCGTCCGCAATATGGCCGGGCCGTCGAACCCGCATAAGCGCTTGCCGACCAGCGACCTCGCTGCGCGCGGCATCGCCGCCAAGTGGGAGGAGATCCCGGGCGAAATGCCCGATGGCGCTGTGATCATCGCGGCGATCACCAGCTGCACCAACACCAGCAACCCGCGCAACGTCATCGCCGCCGGCCTGATCGCACGTAACGCAAACGCCCGCGGGCTGACGCGCAAACCGTGGGTGAAGTCGTCGCTAGCGCCTGGCTCGAAAGCGGTGCAGCTGTATTTGGAAGAAGCCAAGCTGTTGCCGGAATTGGAGCAACTCGGCTTCGGCATCGTCGCGTTCGCCTGCACCACCTGCAACGGTATGAGCGGGGCGCTGGATCCGGTGATCCAAAAAGAAATCATCGACCGCGATCTGTACGCGACCGCCGTGCTATCCGGCAACCGCAATTTTGACGGCCGCATTCACCCGTACGCGAAGCAAGCCTTCCTCGCCTCGCCGCCGCTGGTTGTCGCGTACGCCATCGCCGGTACGATTCGCTTCGACATCGAAAAAGACGTACTCGGCCTCGACCAGCACGGCCAGCCGGTGATGCTAAAAGACATCTGGCCCAGCGACGAAGAAATCGACGCGATTGTCGCCAGTAGCGTCAAGCCGGAACAGTTTCGCAAAGTCTACGATCCGATGTTCACGTTCAAGATCGTCGGCGATGAAACAATCAACCCGCTTTACGACTGGCGCCCGCAGAGCACTTACATCCGCCGCCCGCCGTACTGGGAAGGTGCGCTGGCCGGTAAACGCACATTAAAAGGCTTGCGGCCGCTGGCCGTGCTGCCGGACAACATCACCACCGATCATCTCTCGCCGTCGAACGCGATTCTGCTCGATAGCGCTGCCGGCGAATACCTCGCAAAAATGGGCTTGCCGGAAGAAGACTTCAACAGCTACGCCACCCACCGGGGCGACCACCTGACCGCCCAGCGGGCAACGTTCGCCAACCCGCAGCTGGTGAATGAAATGGCGGTGGTCGATGGCAAGGTCAAGAAAGGCTCGCTGACTCGTATCGAACCGGACGGCCAAGTGGTGCGCATGTGGGAAGCCATCGAAACCTATATGACGCGCAAGCAGCCACTGATCATCGTCGCTGGCGCTGACTACGGCCAAGGCTCCTCGCGTGACTGGGCCGCAAAGGGCGTGCGCTTAGCCGGCGTGGAAGTCATCGCGGCCGAAGGCTTTGAGCGTATCCACCGCACCAACCTCATCGGCATGGGCGTGCTGCCGCTGGAGTTTCTGCCCGGCACAACGCGGCTAACACTGGACATCTATGGCACCGAAACGTTTGATGTCATCGGCGAACGCAGGCCGCGGGCAACG
>Ga0172379_10009986_pt1 | contig 11598 bp, 8 predicted proteins | sample GrowelOW334metaG_FD_119756 | JGI IMG/M metagenome (GOLD analysis project Ga0172379, IMG submission 119756) | Groundwater microbial communities from an aquifer near a municipal landfill in Southern Ontario, Canada - Groundwater well OW334 metaG | ecosystem: Environmental > Aquatic > Deep... | reverse complement strand
CAAGTTGAAAAACTAGAAAGCCAGTTCAAAAAAATCCGGTTTGATACCGAGCATATTAAAGACTTTGATTCACTGTTCGGGAACAAATAGTCAGCGTGCTTGTTAGGCAACTATATAGCTAGGCAGCTAAGCAGCTAGGCAGCTAAGCAGCTAGGCAGCAAGATAACTAGATAGCTAGCGGGATCGCTAGGAGCTAGCTATTTCGGTAAATATCGCCACGACTACACGACGTAGTACAGGAAGCCTTTTAAAAATCAACCGGCGAAGTTCCGTCTAGCTCAAGTCAGCTTGCCGAAGCAAGTAAACAGGCTAGAGCGGAACTTCGCGATTGACGAGCGATTACTTAGCATCAGGCGTCGCAATGACTGGTACTGGCGCAGGCGTAGATACTTTCTGCGTAGGGCACGCACCATCGTAGTCTCCAACTGCCGACGGCGCTTGGTTGAACTGCGAGAGCACATGCACATAGGTAGCGTGAGAAGATGAGATTCCATAACCGCGCGTGTAGATCTCAGCGATCACCTGCGCGACTGTGGAGTCTTTATCGACTGCAGCAGCAAATTCATACCAGAGAAGTTCACCAGCGCGGTGAGCCACTCCTGCTGCATAACTGGGCAAAAAGTATTCTTTGCCGCAGAGACGCTTGCATTGTAGACGCTGATAAAAAGCCAAACGACGCTTGCGCGTTGCAGTTTCATCAACGCTCAAATTAGCTTCTTTTGTCGACTCGATTTCGAGGAAAAGGCCAATCTGAGTTTGATGGTAGCTGGCTTTGAGCACCTGAATCAATTCTTTCATGTGCTTGCTACCGACACCGGATGAGCGTTTGGTCTGATCTGTGGCGATGTAAGCGAGCAACGAAAAGTTGCTCATGGGAGTGACGAGAGAGAAACACAAGAGTTCGCCAGCGGCATTTGTTGTGCGGTGCAGCAACATGGTGTTGTTGCTAATCATCGCCTGAACATCAGCCAAGGGCATTCTTTCATCTTGTGGGAAAGCAGCTTCGTAGAGCTTGCTCCAGTCACTTTCTTGACCGTTGCTGGGTTGACAGAGTAGTGCGGAGCTAGAATTTGCAGACTTATTTGCATTTGTCATATAGAGATTCCATTACCGCTTAAGTTGAGGGCGAGAGCCATCAGACAAAGGCAGTCGACCACAAGGCTCAAAACACACATATCCAAATCAATTCGAATCAAGCCAATTCCACCCCAAAAGGTAGAAGGCGAATTGAAACAGTGGTGCTTTGAGGTTTGGGGTCGTTGAGAGTAGAGAGTTTAAGGTTGGAGAAAAGAAAGGCACATCAACCTATCCCTTACGGACACTGCACTCAATAGCTCTAAAGTAAGGAAAATTTGGCACAAAACAGGCCTTCCTACTGACAATTTAAAAACACTGCGGGCCAAAGACTCAAAATGTTTGCCTAGTGGTCATCTTCAAATCGGCAGGAAAGCCCAGGCCGCCTGACAACCAAACGGCAGTGTTCGGGGGCATCCTATTAGCCGCATGTTTTCCACCATCACAGCTCGCGCAAGCTCCTGACTGCCTGGCAAAATCAGCAGCGCCAATTATTAAACTCAATATGTTTCTGCTCAGTTCTAGGAAGAGCGCAGCACAGGCCAGTATTTAGAGAAGTGTTTGCGCACTTCAGCCACACGTTCATCGACTAAGTCGCTATTGCGGTCTCCAGTGACATGTTCACTGTTACCAGCCGCACCGGGCATCAAATAAGAAGCATGCACCGTCCCGCTTTCTGATTCATCAGCGGCGTTGAGAACGCGCATGGTCGCAATGGCTGAATCTGACAGAGACCGCGTGTTGTAACCACCTTCCAGAAAGACTACTGTAGGAGCACCAACCTGACCGGACAAATCTCGTACACGCTGAGTAAGCATGGCATAACCCGAAGTCGTTATACGCTGCTGTCCTAGCGGGTCGTCTTGGTGTGCATCATAACCGGCCGAGACCATAATTAGATCGGGCTTAAAGGCATCACAAACTGGCTTAACTAGCCGATCGAAAGCGTACAAGTAACCACGGTCGCCCGTTCCCTTAGGCAATGGAATGTTCATGTTATAGCCACGACCTTCTCCGTTACCATCTTCAAGATACCAGCCAGAATCATAGGGCCAGAATGGATACTGCTGGAAGGAGACAAAGAAGACCGACGGATCGTCATAAAACGCCCATTGAGTGCCATTACCATGGTGTACATCCCAATCTATTATAAAGACCTTTTTGTAACCTATGCGCTGAGCGTAACGGGCCGAGACAGCGATATTGTTGAAGAGACAAAAACCCATGGGCTTATCAACTAAAGCATGATGGCCTGGCGGTCTTACAGAGACAAAGGCACTATCATACTCACCGCCCTTAATCGCATCTAGAGCAGTCAAACCTGCTCCAGCGGCTAATTTAGCAATATCATATGTAGCTGCGCTCATAAAAGTATCAGCATCCAACTGCACCAAATTGTGATCGGCGGCTGCCTTTAAAGCATCCTGTTGCAAATGCTCGATATAAGATTCTTTGTGAACGAAGGCAATCTCTTCTTCAACGGCTGAACGAGGCTCTAATTGACGCACCGAATTGTCGAGAGCGGCTTTGATAAAAGCGCTATCAATCGCGGCAAGTCTCTGCGGCGACTCAGGATGAGCATCGGGAGTTATGTGATTGAGAAAGCGCGCATCGCGCACGAGAGCCAATCTGGACATCTATGTTCCTCTGCAAATGAGCCACGGTAACAAGCAAATGGAATTATAACTCGCTTTGCCGGCCTTTATTTCGTCGTAGCGCTAATGCAAGTCACTTAACAATTCAAGGGGTGATTGTTAAGTAAGTGAGCTACTCCACTCTGATTGTTGGGACAACTACGCAACTGCAGAGCCTTTGCCCTTGTTCTCACCCTCACCTTTGCCTAGGTTTAGTTATATCTCTCATTTATTTACCGCTTGCAAAAGCATTTTCTGGACAAACAAATCTTTCACTAAAAACAAAACAAACATGACACTAAGCATCCTTCTGATCAGTCTCGGCACTGGTTTCAGCTATCTACTGGTAGCCGCTATCTATCTCATCGCCTGCTACATCCTGATCAAATCTTTGAAAAAACTAGGCGTCCTTTGTGCAGCGGTGCTGTGCATTCTCATGGTTCTGCAAATTTCGCACTGGTACAAACTTGAACTTGCGCGCGAACAGGTCAAGTCTGAGCTTGTTGAACGCTCGCCTGAAATCTACAGCCTATTAAGCGAAAAGTTCAAACAGTTCGACAAAAATCAAGACGGACAAATCGACTCATGGGAAATGGCGCACTACAAAACCACCTGTAGCTGCAACGCTTCAACAGTCAGTTATCTCAATGCCAATCTTGAAACCATTGGTGATTTGCGCGAAGTATCTGGTAGCGACAGCTTGATGTTCACCATCGACCGAAACGACCTTGAGAAGCTAAAGCGCAATGCCATTGAAGACTTAAGCCAGAGATAACCAGTCAGTGCAATTTCTAAAACAGAAAGTTTTTTGTGCAAAAACTTTCTGTTTTAGAATCACTAAGCGACGCACGCCATACAGGCCAATTGGCTCGCCAAAGGACTCAAGCACGACAGAAAAAGGACTTAAAACGGACTCAACAAAGACTCAAAAAATCCACTTTCTACTATATAGCTGACTAGATCACGGCAAAAAAGAATCGCGAGAGCCCCAGAGGGTCTTTCGCGATTCATAAAGATTGCCTGCTGAGATGAAACTCAGTTCGCTACAAACTAGTTAACGAAAAACTAGTCAGCCGCAAACTATCTAGCAACAAGCTCTTTTAAAAACATCATCGAGCGCTTCGCTGCTTGGGCTTAACGGCCGAAGATGTGCACCATGTCGTTGAACAGACCGTAGACCATGAGACCAATCAGCAAGGCACCAAAGATGCTGTACAGTCGGCCCTTGAGCTTGGCGTCCACAGGCTTGCCACCACGCACCTTCTCAATCAAGAAGAAGACGATGTGTCCACCATCCAAAATGGGCAAGGGCAGAATGTTCATGACCGCCAGGTTGATGGAGATTGCCACCAAGAACCAGACGAAATTGAAGACGCCCTGATTGACGGCATCGGCACCCATTTGCACAATACCGACAATACCGCGCACTTCCATATCTTGGTCTGACACCCCGACAGGCTTGTCGACGATACCCAGCATCATGCCGAAGCCCTTGAAGGTCATCGTAATCATGTTGCCGGTGATGGTTGTGGCATCGCTAGCGGCCTTGCCCACTGAAACAGGGTTGAAGACCTGCTCACCGTTGACACCAATGGCGATACCAATCTTGCCCGCAGCATCAGGAGTGAGCGAAATCGCCACCTTGTCGTTGTTGGGGCCGCGGGTAACTACGACTTCCACAGGAACGCCCTTGTTGGCTTGAATGGCCTTGGTCAGGTCTTCCGGAGTGACAATCTTGCCACCGGCCACCGAAACCACTTGGTCATTGGCCTGCAAGCCAGCATCGCGAGCGATAGTGACCTGAGTAGTGGAAACGTCCTTGATGTACGTGTTGCGCACGTTGTAGCCCGGCTCGCCGATGAAGGCAAACAAAGCAAAAAGCATGATCACAGCCGAGACGACGTTGAAGACCACACCGGCCGCAGCAACGCAAATGCGCTGCCAGACAGGAAAGACCTTCAAGTCTTTGCCACCATCAGGGTCATCCTTGAGCAGCTCGCGAGCGGTGGTCTCATCCTGAAGTTCAGGAATGGAGACATAACCGCCAGCCAGAATCGGTGCCAGGCGAAATTCGGTGTCCCAGAACTTGCCCAAGACAATCGACCACTTGCGCGGACCGAAGCCAATGGAGAATACCGGGGTTTTGAAGCCGAAAAGACGAGCCACGAACCAGTGTCCGAGCTCGTGAATGGTGATCAGTAAGCAGAGCCCCAGCACCATCACGGCAATCGAAGTGAAGCCTGAGAGTGAGGAGAGAAACATTGCAGCATCCCCGAGAACCGGTGGAACTGCAGCAGAAAGAGTTGATGTACTCATAGTTGTTCCTGGAATAAGGGGAGCGCGAACGCCCCCCTTATTGTTTTTTTGTTGTTGCAGAACTGCCTGAGGCTAGATTTTAGGCCTGGCTCGAATCCGAACCAGGTTTAGCAGATGAGACAGGCTCGGCCGCGGCCGGAGCCACAGCGTCGCCCTTCTCGCTGTCGCCAGCCTGCTCGCCAGAAGTATCGCCTTCGCTGCCAGCTTCGACAGCGTTGCGAACGATCTTGGCGATGGTCGGCGTGACAATCGGCAGCACCACCGCAGGCGGGGTGACTGCGCAGACGGTCTCGTTGCGCAGGGCGACGAATTCGAAGCCCAGCAGCGTTTCCTTCTCCATCAGCACGTCGACGATCTTCATGAAGCATTCCTTGTCGCGCAGCAGGAGGGCTTTCACCTCATCCAGGCACTCCGTGACAATGCGCTTCACTTCCACGTCGATGGCATTGGCCAGGTCAGGGCTGAGCTGGTGGCCACTGGCCATGGAACGACCGAGGAACGGATTGCCGCCGCCTTCGCCGATCGAAATCGGACCGAGGTTGGACATGCCGAATTCGGTCACCATGCGCAGAGCGATACCCCACGACTGCTTGAAGTCGTTGGACGCACCGGTGTCGATGGTGTTGAGGAAGACTTCCTGAGCCGCACGGCCGCCCATGGCCATACGGATGCGAGCACGCAGGTTCTGCTCGGTCATGCCGTAGCTGTCACCAACAGGCATAGCCATGGTGTAGCCGAGGGCACGGGCGCGCGGAACGATGGTGATCTTGGTGACCGGGTAGCCACCCAGTTCACGCTCGAACTGGTCCTGAGAAACCCAGGCGTGACCCAGTTCGTGGACAGCGGTGTTGAGCATGTCGAGACGCGACATGCGCTTGGCGCGGCCTTCCTTGGCGGGGCCCATCTGAACGCGGTCAGCGGCCTCATCCAGGTCGTGCAGGCTGATCAGCTCGGGCACTTGCTTGCTAGCTTCGGCCTTGCTGATCTTCTTCGCTTCCATCAGAGCGAGAATTTCCTTCTCGATGCGGCGGTCGGCCACACGAGTCGCTTCGTTCATCAGCTCAGCCAGCTGGGCGCCGCTGAAGCCGGGAGTGTTGCTGGCGATCATGTCGAGGGAGACACCGGGAGCCAGCTTCTTGCCCTTGGCGTGCACCTTGAGGATGCCTTCGCGACCGAACTTGTCGGGCGAGTCAACCAGCACGTGCAGACCGAAACGACCAGGACGCGTCAGCGCCGGGTCAAGAATGTCGGGACGGTTGGTGGCGGCCATGAAGATGATGCCTTCATTGTCGTTGAAACCGTCCATTTCAACCAGGATCTGGTTGAGGGTCTGTTCGCGCTCGTCGTTACCGCCACCAACACCGGTGCCACGCTGGCGACCGACGGCGTCGATTTCGTCGATGAAGACCACCGAGGGACGCTTGGCGCGCGCCTTGGCGAACAGTTCGCGAACACGAGCGGCACCAACGCCGACGTACATTTCGACGAAGTCAGAGCCTGAAACCATGTGGAACTCTGCATCGGCCTCGCCTGCAACAGCCTTGGCGATAAGGGTTTTACCGTTGCCGGGGTCACCGATCAACAGCACGCCGGACGGCGCCTTACCACCAAGTCGCTTGAGGCGACCGGGATTGCGGAGATAGCTGACGACTTCCATCAGCTCCTGTTTGGCTTCATCAGCACCAGCAACGTCAGCGAAGGTAACGCGCTGGGTCGACTTCTGCTGTTCTTTGATCTGGCTCAGCTGGTTGCGCTGAGCGCCGGCAGCATTGCGCTGGGCGCGGATGAACCAGATGAAGAGACCGACCATGAGCAGCATGGGCAGCCAACCGATCAGGCCGTCCAAGAAGGTACGGTCATCGGCGCGGTTCTTGGTGTCGTTGGCGACATTACCCTTGGTGGCAGCATCGAGCAGCTGAGCTGCACCGGCCTGACCAGGGATCTCGACGCGCACCTTGCGACCGTCTTTGTAGTCAGCGTTGACGTACTGGACGTTGCCAGCTTCGTCTTTGACGAACTGGAGCTTGCTTACCGCAGACGGCGTCGTGCTGAGGTCGCGATAGAGCGTGTCGTAGCTCATCGGCACCGGCTTGGCGTCGGCTGCATTGGTGTTGGTCGTGCCGTTCCCGTTGGGGACGGCCTTTCCATCGGCGGGGGTGCCACCAGGCTGAACCTGAGTGACATTGGGAGGGTTGGATGCATTCTGGATTCCGGAAATCGGACCCCAGAGCATCGCGGCGACGACGGCGATCACTACAATCACCATCAGATTCTTGAATTTCATATTGTTATTCTCTTGTTAGAGGTTGGGAGAATGGCTTCTCCAGGACTTTGCAGAGAGGGGCAAGGCACTAGCACAGTTGCTTTCTGACCGTCCACGTCTAGTGAACATTCAGTTGCGGGCGACTAATGCACCAAATGCCCCTCTCCAGAAAGAAAGGAAATGATGGTGCCTTAAGCGACTTCGTCAGCCTTGGGCTTGCGAATGACGCCGTACTTGATCATCTTGTTGCGGGTCACTTCTTCAGCAGACTTGTTGCCCCACTCGCGCGCGGCGGTGAGCTGCTGGAAGAGTGACTGCTCGATGGGCTGACCCACCTTAGCCCAGTCGGCGATAGTCGAGCCGTAGGGCTTGTCGCTGTCACCGTGAAGGCGTACGCCCTTCGCAGTGAGGTAAGCTTCGCCCGTGGTCACGTTGAACGTGTACTCGATGCGGTCGCTGGTGAGCGCTTCGAGTTCGTCCTTGGTGGCGCGCAGAGCGATCGATGCCAGGCGAGCAGGCTTGCCGATGGCTGCCCACTGCTGACGCGTGCGTTCGGTGCCAGCGACGACACTGCCGTCGGAAGCTAGAACGATGCGAGCAAAGGCGGCGTCTGCATCGACAGTGTAGCGATACTCGCCGGCGCTCTTGCGGTGGCCATTGGCCATCTCGAGAGCTTTGATGTGCGACTTCAGTCCGAAGACCATGAAGCCTTTTTCTTTCTTCAAGACTTTGTCAGCGTCGACCTTCGCGTGAGGAAGATTGCTGCGATTGCCGTTGGCTTGTGAGGATGTACTGTTCATGTGGATTCCTGTTCTGTTTGTTGTTCGATAGGTTGAAAGCGTCTACCGCTGGTCTATCAACCGGCGGAAGCGTGGTTAGATTTTGAGAAACGCACTCTTCTTCAATTCGTTTCAAGGCTTGAGCGCAATTGCGGTCATACCATCTGGCTACGCAGTGACACTGAGTTCGCAAATGAGAACTCGCGTTTCACGTTTGGCAATCAACCCGAGCAGGAATGCACGGTCGACGCTGAACAGAAAGCATTAATGGTGTCAGGAAGAAAGCTTCATAGTCGAAGCGGATTGGTTGCTGGATGGCTGCAATAACCCAGGACTCTCTCGCGGAATCATTCCCAAAGGTAATTAAGGCGTAGGTGCTGAAATTTAGAGCTTTGGGAGACCAGAGAGATTAAAGGGGAAGAAGAGTATTCAAGAAACTAGTAAGAAAGAGCTTCTAGTTCAAGATGAAACTGATAAGTTGAATTAAAGGGTCGCGCGCGCGAGGCTGAAACCGACGTAACCTTGACACAGAGCCGAACGCTTGCCACGTTGTCATTAGAAAGCAGAGCGCAAGGAAGCAAATAGCAGAGCCCAGTCAGCTTGACATCAAATGGCTTTTTTCTCACGATAAGAGGCAGTCACATTCGCCGGCTCAAACCCTGATTTGGTCGGCTTAGCTGCTAAATTAGCAAGGATAAAACGCTCCCGGCTGTCAAGAGCTAGTGGCAGCGCTGTAACCCGAGTTACGCCCAGCACTACTATCTGAGTTACATCTAGAACTAATATCTAAGTTACGTCCAGCACTACATCAGTCCCCAACGAAAAGTGCACAAAAGTAAGAGGCAAAAAAGAAGCAATGCTCAAAGAATTATTCGGCACTGAAAAACCTGTAATCGGCGTCGTGCACTTAATGCCCCTACCTGGCTCTCCTCGATATTCTGGCGATCTAGAGACCGTGCTTTTAAGAGCAGAGCAAGAAGCCACCGCCTTATCTAGTGGTGGCGCCAACGGTATCATTATTGAAAATTTCTTTGATGCTCCCTTTACTAAAAATCGTGTAGACACAGCCACTGCTTGCGCAATGACCCTTGCAATTAAGCGCATTTCAACCATTTGTGATTTACCAATAGGCGTCAACGTTTTGCGCAACGATGGCCTCACCGCCCTGGCAATCGCCGCCACCTCTGGCGCTCAGTTCATTCGCGTCAATGTCCTAAGTGGTGCCATGGTCACAGACCAAGGTCTAATCGAAGGCGAAGCGCACGATCTTCATATGTACAGACGGCAACTTTCGGCGCAAAATTCAGTACGCATTTTAGCTGACGTCATGGTCAAACATGCCTCCCCACTGGGTCAAGACAACGACATTGCCCAATCAGCCAAAGACACCGTATTGCGCGGTCTAGCTGACGGAGTGATTGTCAGCGGTGCAGCCACCGGCTCACCGCCAAACTGGGACGACCTGAAAAAAGTACGCGAAGCACTACCCAACACGCCAATTATGATCGGCAGTGGTTCAAGCGCTGAAAATTGCGCCGCCCTCCTCGCCATCGCCGATGGTATCATCGTCGCCAGCTCACTTAAACGTCAAGGACTGGTGGAAAACCCAATAGATGTAGAGCGCGTGCGCAGCCTGGTAAAAGCCGTGCAAGTAGCCCAAGCAGAATAGAGCTAAAGCACAAGTTTTAATCGAACAGGCCATAGCTGCTGGCGTCATAGCCACGGCCCCTCGCCTAAAATAGCATGCTTAAATGTCTTGCTTAAATATCTTGGCCAGGCGGACTCTTAGAACTACCAAAATCACCAGAAGCCGCCTGCAAAGGCGCTTTAATTTCGCCCAAGGCCCGGTCTAAATCGGCATCGGCCTGATACATCCAGCATTTAACCCGGTCGACCCAAATAACCATATCGACTATGGCATGGGAAAGATCCACGTTATCTTGCTTCAAGCGCGCCACCACCCAATCGGGCAAACTGACCTGATTCTCTTTGGTGGCATTAACTGGAGTAACCATCTCCGCCAGCCCCTCAGAAAGCCAAATAGCAATGGTGTGCACACAATCTCTGCGGGAAAAATTCAAATTAGCCAGAGCATCAGCCAGAGTTCTCACTCCGTCTAAGCGCTCTAAGCCCGGGTTTATCATTAGAGTGGAAGCATAGTTACCGGTAGAGGCAAGCGAACGCAAGACGGTCTTAGGCGAAACACCAAGTGAATCTAGGTAATACTTGTCGTCTGAATAACTCAAGCCTTCTTTGATCATGCGTTCAAAAGTTTGCTCAGCACTGTTGAGCGAAATGGTACGTGGCAGTCCATCGATAGAACCTTCACTAAAGCCAAAACTACCGCTTTGCCAGAGAAAAAGTTCGTATAGCGCTTCAATACCTGTCATTCCCTCCATTTCTACGTGGATGGGTTGGCCGCGCTCAATAACGATAGCGGCGATACGCGCGCCCTGGGTCAGGGAGATTTTTCCGGTCAGCCCGCCGCTCCTGACAAGCTGCAACAAGTTAGAAAAACTAACTTTTGATAGCTCACCTGATAACTGCATCTCTGTCCACCGGCTTAACTAGCTGACTGTGCCTGAGGTTGCAAGCAATCTCAAGCCTGTTAAGTATACTCGAAGCTTTACTTAACAGGCAGCCGCGCAACAGTTCTCGGCCCCCCTGCAATTGTTATACTGAGCCCCTTATCATATGTGTGTAGGAGCTAACGAAGTGGCCGCTCAAAAGAACGTGCAAGAAGAAGTCAAGCAAAACCAGTATCAAGGTGAAGATGAAGAACAAGATGACAAATTGTTCGAAGGTGACCGCTCCCGCTGGTACACCGACACCGTGCTTAACGCTGAGTTAGCAGACTACGCCCCAGTCAAAGGCTGCATGGTAATCCGACCTTACGGCTACGCTTTGTGGGAAAACATCAAAGACGCCCTCGATGGCATGATCAAAGAAACAGGCCACCAGAATGCCTATTTCCCGCTTCTCATCCCCGAATCTTTCATGACCAAAGAAGCCCAGCACGTTGAAGGCTTCGCACCAGAATGCGCAGTCGTTACCCACGGCGGCGGCAAGAAATTAGAAGAGCCGCTCTTCATCAGACCAACATCAGAAACCATTATCAACTTCATGTTCGCTAAATGGGTGCAGTCTTGGCGCGACTTGCCACTCTTGATCAACCAATGGGCTAACGTTGTTCGCTGGGAAATGCGCACAAGACTATTCTTGCGCACAGCTGAATTTCTCTGGCAGGAAGGTCACACTGCACATGCCACTGAAATTGAAGCCGAAGAAGAAGCAAGAAAAATGCTTGAAGTTTATCGTTCGCTAGCTGAAGATTGGCTCGCTTTGCCAGTTATCACGGGCGAAAAGACCGACCGCGAGCGTTTTGCCGGAGCTGTCAGAACCTATTGCATCGAAGCCATGATGCGCGATGGTAAGGCTTTGCAAGCAGGAACATCACACTTCTTAGGTCAGAACTTTGCCAAGGCTTTTGATATCAAATTCCAAAGCCAAGCCGGAGAACTCGAATATGCCT
>Ga0172379_10009985_pt1 | contig 11598 bp, 9 predicted proteins | sample GrowelOW334metaG_FD_119756 | JGI IMG/M metagenome (GOLD analysis project Ga0172379, IMG submission 119756) | Groundwater microbial communities from an aquifer near a municipal landfill in Southern Ontario, Canada - Groundwater well OW334 metaG | ecosystem: Environmental > Aquatic > Deep... | reverse complement strand
GATAAAGAGACTCTGCCGCAGAATATCATCGAGCCTTCCGGCGCTTTCAAGCATCGCCTTCTGAAAAGCGCAGCGATTTACGGCGCCAACGCTTCCGGAAAATCGAACTTCATAAAAGCGATTGAGTTTATGACAGCATTTGTTAGAGAGTCAGTCGTTGGAGATAACAACACGAGAATTGATGTAACACCTTTCGCATTCGACAACGAATGCGCCGGGAAACCCAGTCTCTTTGAGGCTGATTTCATTCATGAAGGCATCAGGTATGTTTACGGATTCACGGTTGACGCGGAAAGAGTTCATGAGGAATGGCTATATTCTTTCCCGAAAGGTCAGCAGGCTACTCTGTTTGAAAGGTTTTTAGACGAACAACATAAACCTCAGTATAAATTCAACCGGAGTTTATCAAAATCGAAAGACCTTGTCGGAAAAACACGGCACAACAGCTTGTTCTTAACGGTAGCGACGCAATTTAATGTTGATTTTGCTGGGAAAATCAACGAATGGTTTTACCTATTTCGACCGCTCCCTTCTATAGAATATTCCATGCCGGTGATTACTTCAAAAATGGTTCTTAATGACAACAACAATAAGAATCTTATTGTTGATTTTTTAAAGAAAGCTGACTTGGAAATCTCAGACTTTGAAGTCGAAGAGAAAACAATTGAGGTGGATGAAACTTCAATAAAGATGTTGCGAACTTTGTTGAAAAATTTGGACAAAAACGGCAATGTTTTTAAGCCGCCGCCAAGCGAAGCGCCCAAAATGCTTAGTGAATTTATGATCAAATTTCATCACAGAATAAGAACTTCACAAGGCGAAGAAACTTTCATGCCTATGGATTTTAAAAATGAATCTGATGGCACACAGAGGCTTTTTCAACTCGCCGGACATATTATTTCTACACTCAACTACCAATTAAATGTATTTTCCGACGAATTGGATTTGCGGTTACATCCCCTTCTTTCAGAATGGCTTTTGGAGTTCTTCCATAACTATAAAAAAGATTCAACTGCTCAAATGCTTTTCACAACTCACAATACCGAACTTTTAAATCCGGAGTTATTTCGCAGAGACCAGATATGGTTTGCGGAAAAAGGCCACTCCGATGGAGCGTCAAGTCTTTTCTCGCTTTCAGACTATAAGGCGCGAAAAGGCGAAAATTTCAGAAAGAATTACTTGGACGGACGATATGGAGCTATTCCAATTCTACAAAAGTTTGATATGCACAAATAGAGGGAAATAAGCTTACTATGTCGAAGCCTCGTTATAAAAAAGGAAAGCCCCTTAGAAGGACTGATTTCAAGTCCCAGAAACCGGTTATTCTAATCGTTTGCGAAGGAAAGAAAACAGAGCCGAATTATCTCACAAGTATAAAACAAGAGTGGCGGCTGACATCCATGGATATTGAAATAGTTGGGGGAGATGAATGTGGAACCGACCCCAAGGGAATTGTGGATTTTGCAAAGAGTAGAGCGAGGCAACTCAGAACAAATAAGAGAGAAATCAAAAATGAAAATGTCTGGTGCGTTTTTGACAGAGATCAACACCTCACTTGCGATGCCGCTATTATAATGGCAAACGATAATGGATTCGGCGTTGCGTTTTCCAATCCGTGCATCGAGTTATGGTATCTTCTGCATTTTCAGGACCAGACTGCCTATCTTGAAAGGGATGCCGCCAAAAGAGAACTTAAAAATCACATGCCTGATTATGAAAAGAGCATGGCAGGAATATTCAGGGAATTAGAAAGCGGGCTAATAGGCGCTGAACTGAGAGCAAATAATCTGAGAATCAGACATGTCGGCAATGGTTATCCCGAGAATCATAATCCATCAACAAGTGTAGATAAACTTATAAAACATCTAAGAAATATCCGCGAAGCAGATACAACCGAAAATGGTTGTTCCTGAAACTAAATTACCTCTTCCACGCCGATATAAAATTGACGTCAAATATCTGATTGCGCCCTGTCGCGAGCGGTTAATCTTGCGGGCGGGGCGTCGGCATGATACTATCAATAACGGCGGACGCGCCGACTTTAACGAAAACGAGTGAAACGATGGTATCTGTCGAACTGAAGAATGTTGTGAAGCGGTACGGCGAGACGACGGCTGTCGGCGGCGTGTCGCTGACGATAGGAAAGGGCGAGTTGTTTTTTCTGCTCGGCCCGTCCGGATGCGGGAAGACGACCGCGCTGCGGATGGTGGCGGGTTTCATCACGCCGGACGAAGGGGAGATTTTATTCGACGGGCGGGACATCTCGCGCACGCCGCCGCACAAGCGGAACGTGGGGATGGTGTTCCAGACGTACGCGCTGTTTCCGCACATGACGGTGGCGCAGAACATATCGTATGGGTTGCGGTTCCGCAAGCTCGAAGCGGCGGAGAAGAAACGGCGTCTCGATGACGTGATGGAGCGGACGCGGCTGGGCGGGCTCGGGGCGCGTGTCCCGGCGGAGCTTTCAGGCGGCCAGCAGCAGCGGGTGGCGCTCGCGCGGGCGCTCGTCATTCAGCCGGATGCGCTTCTGCTGGACGAGCCTCTGAGCAATCTCGACACGAAGCTGCGCGTCGAGGTGCGCGAGGAGATAAAACGTATCCACGATGAATTCAAGATAACGGCGCTGTACGTGACGCACGATCAGGACGAGGCGCTGTCGCTGGCGGACCGGCTGGCGATTATGAAGGACGGCGCGATAGTTCAGATCGGGACGCCGGAGGAGATCTACGCGCGACCGCGGAGCGCGTTCGTGGCGAGCTTCGTCGGCGAGACGAACCTGCTCGAAGCGAGGGCGGCCGCGCGGGACGGGCGGCAGGGTTTCGACACTCCTGCCGGCTGGATTCCGGCGCCGGCCGGCGGCGGCAAACCGGAAAAAGCGCTGATCTCGGTGAGACCGGAGTCGGTGCGTCTCGGTTCGCCGGATGGCGCGGCAGTGACCGGCAAGGCGCGCAGCGTGAAGTTCTTCGGCGGGACGGTGAAGATCGAGCTCGAACTGGAGGGCGGCGCGACGCTGACGGCGGCGGCGCCGGGGGCGAGCGCGGCGGGCCGCTGGAAGAAGGGCGACACAGCCGGAATAACATTGGAGGAACGGGATGTCGTTATCCTCGAGTGAGCGGTCGGGCGCGGGAGTTTATATCGGAACCGGCCTGATCGCCGCGTTCTTCGCTCTGTTCCTGTTTTACCCCTTATATTACGTATTCAAAAAATCGCTGATGCCCGAGGGGGCGTTTTCGCTTTCTTTTTTCAAGCTGCTGTTCAGCAACCCGGTTATGGCGCGCAGCATTGTGAACAGCCTGCTGATCGCCATGAACGTGACTCTGCTGTCCGGCGCGCTGGGATTTATTTTCGCGACGCTGACGGTGAAGACGGACCTGCCGGCGAAGAATTTCTGGGGCAACATGTTTCTGATTCCGATGATTCTGCCGCCGTTCGTGGGCGCGATCGGAGTGAAGTATATTCTGGGCCGTTTCGGGATGGTTAACACGCTGTTGATGCATTGGGGCGTTATCGGCGCGAGGAACCCGATAGACTGGCTGGGCGCTCCGTTCTGGGGCGTCGTGATTCTGGAGACGCTGCACCTTTTTCCGATTATGTATCTTAATGTCGTCGGGTCGTATGCGCTGATGGACCCGTCGCTGGAGGAAGCTGCGCGCGGGCTCGGGGCGCGCGGCCTGTCTCTGTTCCGCTCCGTGAAGGCGCCGCTGCTGGCGCCCGGATTCTTCGCGGGCGCGTCGGTGGTTTTCATCTGGGCGATGACCGACCTCGGCACGCCGCTGCTGTTCGAGTATCGCGCGGTGATTCCGGTTCAGATTTTCAACAGCCTTCAGGAATCCAAGGAGAATCTGCTCGGCTACGCGCTGGTGGTTGTCGCGCTTGCTATCACGGCGGTGTTTTTCGTGGCGTCGAAATATCTGTTCGCGCGCCGCAAGGTGGAGATGGCGGCGTTCGGGCGCACATCGGGCCGCCTGATAAAGCTCGGGCTGCCGGGCAAGATTCTGATCACGGCGGCGCTTGCGGTTTTCATCGCGCTCGCGCTCGTGCCGCACATAAGCGTGGCGCTCGTGTCGCTGTCGAAGGAATGGTTCATGACCGCGCTGCCTGAGGCGTGGACGTTCGAATATTACGGAAAAGTTTTCACGCATCCGATGTCGTTTTCGTCGGTTAAGAACAGTCTGGCGTTCAGCGGGCTGGCGGTAGTGGCGACGCTGATCACTGGCGGCGCGATAGCGTATATGATATCGAGAAAGCGGTTTCGCGGCCGCTGGATACTGGATGTGTGCGCAATGATGCCGCTGGCGGTTCCGGGCGTAGTTCTGGCGTTCGGATACGTGCAGGTTTTTTTCGGGACGTTTCTGGACCCGCGGGTTAACCCGGTGGCGTTGTTGGTGATCAGCTACGCGGTGAGGCGTCTGCCGCTGGTGGTGCGGGCGCTGTACGCGGGGTTTCAGCAGACGAGCGTGACGCTGGAGGAGGCGTCGGCGAGCCTCGGGGCTTCGCCGGCGACGACGCTGCGGCGGGTGACGTTTCCGCTGATCCGGGCGAACATGCTCGGGGCGGCGATACTCGCGTTCGCGTTCAGCATGCTCGAGGTGAGCGACAGCCTGATATTGGCGATGGAGGAGAAGTTCTATCCGATGACGAAGGCGATCTACATGCTGATGGGGCGGCTCGAGGACGGCGGCATGATAGCGAGCGCGATGGGCGTGCTGGGAGTCGCGCTGCTGGCGGCGTCGCTGGCGGTTGCGCAGAGGTTGCTCGGCCGCAAAATGGGCGATCTGTTCCGGGCGTGACCGCCGGGAGTTGACAAAGGGCGCGCCTGACGCGCGGAGCGCTATTGACGAGGCCGCGAAAACAAATAGGATTATTCACTATAAGGAATGATGAATAAAAACGGCGATAAAAAAAAGAAGCAGATTTCGTTGCGCGAATTTTTCCGCAAGTATCCGACGCTGTTCATGCTCGCGGCGGTCGCGGTCGCCGCGAACGCATGCTACACGGCGATAATTCCCCTTGTGCCGTTTTATTTCCGCGCGCAGTTCCACGACCCCGCGCAATCCGGGCTGATCTTCGATATATTGAAAGGCTTCCGGCATTCGGAGGCGCTGATCGGGTTTCTGAAGGGCTTGGGCCACTCGGACATGCTGATCGGGCTCGCCTACTCGGCATACGTGTTCACGGAGATGTGCTTCAAGCCGGTTGCCGGAGCGCTCGGGGACAGGTTCCGGCGCACACGGCTGGTTCAGATTGGATTGGGGCTTGGGATAGTCACGCCGTTTCTGCTGGCGCGCGCGATGTCGGCGGACACATTCATACTTGTGCGTCTTGTGGACGGAGTAGGGGCGGCGATGGTGTGGCCGGCGATGATAGCGCTGTTCGCCGACATGACGGATGAAGAGGACCGCGCGACGGCGATGAGCGTTTTCACGATGTGCCTGATGGCCGGAATGGGCGCAGGAGTGACGCTCAGCCCGTTCCTGAAAGCGTGGCTCGGGGAATATAAATATGTGTTCATGGTGATGTCGGCGCTGATGGCAGTCGGATTCGTAGTGATGCTGATATCGGGAAATAAGATCGGGGCGGCGGCAAAGAAGCAGCATACGAAGTCGCATCCGGACGGAAGCGGCACATTCAAGGAGAATCTTAAAAAAATAATGTCGAACCGGGCGGTCGCGGGGCAACTCGTGACGCTCGTTATTCTTGCGTTTATGCAGATGCTGGGGACGAGCATGCTGACGCCGACGACGTTTTTGTTCGCGGCGGACGAGCTTGGCTGGGCTGAAAAGCAGGTTTGGAGGGCGTTTCTGGTGGCTGGAGCGGTGATAGCGTTAATGGCGCTGCCGGCCGGCAGGCTCGCGGACCGCGTTGGAAAAGAGAACGCGGTGAAGATAGGGATGACGCTGGCGTCGATCTGCCTGCTGACGATGTCGGTTGTGAGGCAGCCGTGGACGCTGGCGCTGGCGGTGATTGGATATGCGATAAGCTTCGTGATCGGCGCGCCGTCGTGGATGGCGCTTGTGACGCGCGGAGAGTGGTCCGGGATGCGCGGCACGGTGCTCGGAATGGTGACGGCGTTTCAGGGGGCGGGTGTTGTGTTCGGCCCGACGATAGGAACTCTTGTCTGGAATGACTACGGACACTATGCGCCGTTCGCGGTCTGCGCGGTGATTCTCGCGGTCTGCGCGCTTGTCTCTTTTGTCGGTCTGCGTCCGATAAAAGCCGCCGCGGCGCCATGACGGGCGTTAGCGCGGCAAAAAAAATATTATTCAAAAACACGGTTCTAAATCTTTGACAGCATTATTTACGTATGATATCATTACCGGAGTTCACCGACACACGTCGTGCGGTTGTGTGCGAAAGCGTGTTCAAGGCGGTTAAAAAATTGTCCGGTCTGATGACTCTTAAAGATATAGCGCACCAGCTTGGCGTTCCCGAAAGCTCGCTCAGGAAGTACCGCGAGATATTCGAGGCGTTCATCCCGTCGGTTGGCAGCGGGCGCGCGCGGCGTTACCGCGAGGATGCGATCGGGATTTTGCAGGAGATACGGCATCTGCGCGAAGAAATGCACATGCCGTGGGACGCCATCACGGACGCTCTGGCGAAAAAGTATCCGATAGACGCGACTCCGGCGTCGCCGCAGACATCGTCGCAGATGCAGATGCCGCTCCAGCCGCAACAGCAGGATTCATATGCAATGGAGCCCCCGGCGGCTCAGCCGATGGCCGCTCGCCCGGCTCCCGCGCAGGCGGTTGCGATTCAGCAGCCCGACAACCAGATTTTCAAAAAGATGATAGCCGTCACCGAACGGCAGACGATGCTTGTGAACGCGCTCGCGCTCGAAATGATGCGCAGCGTCGAAAAGGTTCGCGCCGATAACCGGAGCGATCTCGCGCGCCTCGAAACGAAGATGACGGGCGTTCTGAACACGCTCTATAACTCGATCGGGACTTACAGCCAGCACGAACGGGCGCTGCTCCGCGACGTTCAGGCGCGGCTGGACGCGGTGGACAAGTCGCTCGCGGCGTTCGCCGCAGTCGGCGATCAGGCCGCGCAGGCGATCCAGATGAAGGAACAGTTGAAGATAATCAGCGAAAAGCTGGCTGTGCGCGAAAGAGCGATTCAGGACTATAAAAAGAATTTTGATGTTCTCAAGAAGGAAAACACCGATCTGCGGGAGTTCAAGCATCGCCACACGGAAAACGCCATGGAACATGTCCGGGAAGTAAAAGGACAGCGGGCGGGACTCAAAAAGTTTTTCAAATTCAAAGCGTAAAACAATTCACGGAAAAAATTCGGATTCGTAATAAAAAGTCAGGCGCCTGTTTTTTCGCGCGCTATTTCGGCGATGCTGTCGACGACCTGCTCGATTGAGAGCGGGTCCGTGTCGACGATAACGGCGTCCGCCGCGGGATGGAGCGGGGAGTCGGCGCGGGTGGAGTCGCGGTGGTCGCGCTCGCGGATTTCGGCGAGAGTGCGCTCGTAGTCGGAGGATTTTCCTTTTTCGGTGAATTCGAGGTGCCTGCGTCCGGCGCGCACCTCGGCGGAGGCGGTGAGGAAAATTTTTACCTCGGCGAGGGGGAGAACGACATTGCAGATGTCGCGGCCCTCCATGACTACGCCGCCCTGGGCGCCCATCAGTTTCTGTTTGGCAACGAGGGCGCGGCGCACGCCGCTGAGGGCGGAGACGGACGAGGCGAGCGAAGAGATTTCCGGCTCTCTCACGGCGTCGGTGACGTCCTCGCCGTTAAGCGAGACGCGGTTGAGGAGTTTGTCCGGGCTCGGGTCCATCTCGAAATGGAACCCGGCCCGTTCGGCGATGGATGCGAGGGCCTCTTCGTTGGCGGGGTCGATGGAATTGCGGCGGCACAGAAGCGCCACGCCGCGGTACATGGCGCCTGTGTCGACGTATGACAACCCGAAGCGCCGGGCGAGCAGCATTGCGATCGTGCTTTTGCCCGCGCCGGCGGGGCCGTCGATGGCTATCGAAAAGAGGCGCCCGCCGGTCACGGCAGAACCGTTTCGAGCGCGTTGATGAAGCGCGCGTTGTCCGCCGCCGTTCCGATGGTGACGCGGAGGCAGGTTGGGAATCCGAGGAAAGCGCCTGGTCGCACGATGACGCCTTTCTTGAGAAGTTCTTCGAAGACCTTCTGGGAGTTCAGGCCGGTGTCGACAAGAACGAAGTTCGCCTCGGACGGCGCGTATTTCAGGCCCATGCGGTCGAATTCCTTATAGAGCTGTTTTCTGCCGGCGGAGTTCAGTCCGGCGACGCGGCGCGCGTTTTCGTCGTCATCGAGCGCGACGAGGGCGGCGGCCTGCGCGAGCGAATTCACGTTGAACGGGTTGCGGACCCTGTGCAGGACTCCGGCGAGCTCCTCGTTCATGAAGCCGTAGCCGACGCGCAACCCGGCGAGTCCGTGTATCTTTGAGAAAGTGCGGAACACGACAACGTCGCGCCCCTGTTTGAAGTATTCCATGGTCTGCGGGTAGTCCGCGTCTTCGACGAATTCGTAATAGGCTTCGTCGAAAACAACGAGAACGTGTTCGGGGATATTCTTCATTAGAAAATCGATATCGGCTTTTTTGATGATCGTGCCGGTGGGGTTGTTCGGGTTGCAGACGAACAAAAGTTTTGTTCGATCCGTGACGCGGTCGAGCATGGCCGGAATGTCGTGCATATAGTCGTCTTTGAGAGGCACGGCGACAAGAGAGGACCCTGTGACCATGGCGGAGATTTTGTACATGACGAATGACGGATCGGCGAAGACAACTTCATCGCCGGGCCCGAGCACGGAAACGCACAGAAGGCGCAGGAGCTCGTCAACGCCGCTGCCCGCCACGACGCAGTTCCGCGCAACGCCGAATTTTTTCGCGATCGCCTCGCGCAGATAATAGCAGTCGCCGTCAGGATAGAAGTTGATATCTGCCGCGGCTTTCTTAACCGCTTCAATTACCTTCGGCGAAGCGCCGAATAGGTTCTCGTTCGAAGCGAGTTTGACGACGTCGTCTATGCCCAGTTCCCGTTTTACTTCCTCGATCGGTTTGCCGGGAACGTAGGGTTTGATGTCGAAAAGATGAGGCAGGGCGAGTTTCTTGTAATCCATGGCTGCATTCTCCTTTGCGCTAATCGCGCATGCCGCGGCGTCGCGGCCGCAAGTAATATGATAGTTTGCCGCCGCCGACCGGTCAATCGCTCATTTTTCGGAACCTATTGTTCTATACAAGGGTTGATTAGGGTATGATACTCAATAAGCAATATTAGGAGGCGGCAGGCATGAAGCTCGGGATATTGTCCGACACCCACGACCATTTGCCGCGCATCACGGCGGCGGCCGCCGAGTTCAGGAAGCGCGGAATAACGCGCTTGATACACTGCGGCGATATCGTGGCCCCGTTCGCTTTGTTTCCGCTTAAGGAAGCTAAGTTCGAGGAGTGCGTGGGCGTGTACGGCAACAACGACGGCGAGTGGCGGATGCTTCGCGAGGTGTTTAAGAACATAGGCATGATACACAAGCCTCCATATTTTGAAGAGATCGCCGGGCGGAGATTCGCTATTCTGCACGAACCGCAGCCGGACGATGTTATGGCGTCGATGCCCGTGGATGTCGTTCTGTTCGGGCACACGCACGAGATTGTCATTCGGCCCGGCAAGCAGGGCGGCGGGCCGCTCGTGCTCAATCCCGGCGAGGGTTGCGGCTATCTGAATAATCGCGCGACAGTCGCCGCGCTGGATACGGAAACGCTCGAGGTCGAGTTGATAGAACTGCCGTGAAAGACGGGTGACGGAAAATGAAAAAAACAATCAAAATAATCGCCATTGCGTCGATTATGCTTATAGCTCTGAGCGCGGGCGCATACGCGGTGTTGCCGGATAAGCGGGGGCCGACGGAGGTTGACGCGGCGGAGAACAATCCGGAAATGATCGAGTTGTTCCGGGTGCGTTTCGAGAACAAGCTCGGCGGCAAGGTGGAGACGACGCTCGACGCGGGCGCGGCGGGCTGGCGGCAGCTCGGCAAGGTTTTGCTGCCGGCGGGAAATGTAGCCGGCAAAGGATACACGGCGAGCAGTTGGGCGCCGGAAGGCTGCATAGCGGCGACCGCGGTGAACGCGATCCATGTTAAGGTGCGGCTTGAGGAAGGTCGGGGCGTTACGCTGAGTTTCCTGCCGAAGGAATTATACGAAGAGCCGAAAAATTACAATTCATATTACGCGCGAAGCGCGTCGATCGTTACGGATATTCCATCCGGAACGCTGTTTTTCGGCGGGCGGGAGAGTCCGCTGATCGGCAACAAAATATTAGTGTCGCGCGGCGGCGGCGAAGCGGCTCCGATGGCGAAGGACTATAAGCCGGCGGAAGGCGACACGCTGACGGTGGTCGTCGAGCGGCCGAAGCGCTACCCGGCGGAGATCGAGTTCGAGAACCGTTTCGGCGGCTTCGTGACGCTGCGTTATCCCGACGGCGAGAGCAAGGTGATCGCGCAGGTTTTGAAGCCGGTGGCGGGCGTCGGGCGGTTCGGCGGCTCGATGTATGCCGACGTAGGCCGCATACGAGCTAACCACACAGGCGTGATCTGCATTTCAACTTCTCCGCTCGGCGTGATCGGCGGCTTCCAGATTCTGCCTGACAATCACGGGATGAGCGAGGAGATGTTCAACGCGAGGCTGCTGACTCAGTGGATGGTGATAGGGCCGACGAGCGTATTCGATCCGTCTCTCGAGGGCGTGGCGCCGTTCTTCAGATATTTCATCCGCCCGGTTTATATAGAGGAAGGCCCGGCCGGAAGAACGATCGGTGAGATGATGCAGCAGTTCATCGTTCAGGTCAGGATCAAGAACGGCGACTGGGAACGGATGCCGACAGCGGCGGGCAGAGTGGACGACGCCTTGAAGGATGTGACGCACGTAAGAATATTATTTCCGCTGGAATGGCTGAAAGACTGAACGAAGCGGCGAGCGGCCGGTAGCGGGAACATAGCGAAAAGATAAAAACAAAGGCGAAAACAGGGATTGGCAGTTAGGGATAGGGGAAAGACATCATTCTGAAGCGGGGCAAAAGGGGGAAGCATGGACATATTGTCATTGCTGATGGGCAACCGGTTAGCGCGCGGATTCGCGTCGAAAAAAGGATACACGAGCGACATACTCGATATACTGGAGGCGGTAGGGAAGGTCGGGCAGCCGTCGGACCCGGCGTTTCCGTCGGAGATGTTCCCGATGGGGGCGCAGCTTTACGGGCGCGGGATGTACACGCTTCTTGCGGTTCAGCCTAACCGGGACTGGATCTGGCCGTTCTTCATAGAAAGGCAGTTCGACCCGCATCACAAGGATTTCGTGGGGCGCGGGCACTCGCTGATGGCGCTGAACACGACGCACCGGAACTGGACGGCGGTGGGCTGCATCGGATCCGACCGCGAAGCGGTTGTGGACAACCGGGGTCTGGTCACGCCGCGCTTCAACGGGTGGTCGGTGGACACTTGGTTGCGGGAAGGCGACAAGCTGTACGCGCCTTCGAAGATGGATTCCTTGCGCCAGTACAATGTGTCGCGCCTGCCGATCGTGCGCACGGTGTTCGTGGCGGGCGACCACGAGGTTCAATCAGAGGTT
>Ga0172379_10009984_pt1 | contig 11599 bp, 10 predicted proteins | sample GrowelOW334metaG_FD_119756 | JGI IMG/M metagenome (GOLD analysis project Ga0172379, IMG submission 119756) | Groundwater microbial communities from an aquifer near a municipal landfill in Southern Ontario, Canada - Groundwater well OW334 metaG | ecosystem: Environmental > Aquatic > Deep... | reverse complement strand
GGTCAAAGGTTGCTCGGCACCTCACCGTGACTTATCGCAGCCAAGCTACGTCCTTCATCGCCTCTTAGAGTCAAGGCATCCACCATATGCTCTTACTTTCCTATTAGGAAAGTTAAAAACCACAAGATCGTTTTCCCACCGCTGGGCCGAACGATCTTCATACTTACTTTTTTGATTTACCTGCTCCACCACCCGCTCGGCTAGAGGGAGTGGTGGGCTTGCTTCTGTCTACGGGGCGAAAAAACCCGACCATGAAGCTTGCGCCTCATGGCTATTGTCTAATACCCGCGACAGGATTCCGTTGTCAAAAAACTTTACCGGTTCAGTCAATTTAGAAAAAAATCGCCGGAAGGCGACCGAGCAATACTTTGGTACTGCCTAAGCCACCCCTATGGGAAAATTAATTTCTTTTTCATACAGCGTGATACCCATTATATACAAAACAAATTCTATGTCAACACCCAATAATGTGGCTATAATGAATGATATTTTAAGACTGCAAAAAAAGTGTGGAAAAAAGAGAAAAAAATTAAGGATGAAAATAGAAAATAGAAAATCGAGAATAGAATAAACGACGTCGTTATTTCTATTCTCGATTTTCTATTTTCTATTCTCTCTTTACTCGTTATCCGTTTACTTCGTTCCGCTTTTTTACTATCATTAGAAGATGGAAAATGTACAAAAGGTTCTCATCGTCGAAGACGACAATTTTCTTGGCGACCTTCTTATAGATCATCTGAAAAGAGAAGGGATAAAAGCATCCGTTGCAAAAGATGCGGAGACGGCTTTAAAAATGATCCATCAAGAAGTACCTTCGCTGGTGCTTTTAGATCTATTACTGCCCGGCATGAGCGGTCTCGAATTACTCGAAGTATTACAGAACGAAGATATCGTTCCCGGCCTCTGCGTGGTTATCCTTTCCAATTTGTCTCAATCGGAAAAAATTGAACAAGCGATCAACCTCGGTGCGAAGGATTTTTTAGTGAAATCGAGTTTCGATCTTAATGAGATAACGGAAAAAGTGAAAGAGAATCTCGGCGTTCAGGACAGATCCGCTCCGCTGCCTCCGGCGAACGCGGATAATAATAAAACATAAAGAATTCATCACAATCACATACATGAAAAAAAACGTCATTACCATTGCCGAAGGAGTGCTTGCGGGCGGTATCATGGGAATTATTTTTCTTTGGGTTTTCTACGCATTTTTCGGAAAGTTCCCCTCTTTATATTTCTACGAAGAGACAACGCTGTTTCTTTTCATTCTTCTCGGCATTTCCCTGTCCTTCATGCTTTCCTATAAAAAACGATCTGAACTCGACGAAGAAGTTATTGCAAAACATAAAGATGATAACAAATCCAAAGATGACATGATCTCAATGACGCTCCATCACATAAGAACCCCTTTGACCGGAATGATGTGGAGTACAAAAGAACTCACCGTCGAAACGCCCGCGGACCATCCTCAGAAGAACCGCATTGAAAAGCTTCATGATGAAACGGTTCGCGTCTTGGGAACGGTTGAAAAGCTTTTAAAGACGGCGCGAGAGAACACGGGACGGTCATCATATTGTTTTGAACTCTATTCCTCGGAAAAACTTGAGCGCCTCATTTCAGAAAGTATTTCAAAAATGAAACCTGCGGCGTACGCGAAAGATATATCAGTCGAAACAGAGACCTCCCCCCTTTCGCTCAAAAGCGCGAAGATCGACAGCGACAAGATCATCACCGTCGTACAAACGCTTTTTGAGAACGCCATTCATTATACGAAATCCGGCGGAGGAATTAAAATACATATGGAGGAGAAAGGAGACAATTTCTTTTTTCACATCAGCGACACGGGGATAGGTATTCCATCCGACGAACAAAGCAGAATTTTCACTCAATTTTATCGAAGCACGAACGCCAAACGCGTGCGCTCGGACGGGCTCGGCATCGGCTTGTACCTCGCAAAATCTTTTGTTGATGCACATGGGGGAACTTTGTCTTTTGTTTCGACACCGCACGGCACGACCTTTACGGTTCGAATTTCTCTCGTTGAGCCAAGCCAAGTTGGAATATCACCGAAAGCGCAGGAAACGAAGGCTGCTAGTATCTAGTATTGGTATTTAATATCCGCAGACAACACGACGAAAAAAACATTTTCACATGAATGCGAAAATGTTTTTTTGTCGTAGTGATAGATACTAATACTCTTACGTTATTTTCTCCAATTCGTCCTTTAATTTTTTTGTAATGTCGTCCAAGTCAAAGTTGGATTTCCCGAGAAAATCCTTTACGCCGAGATCGATCCCCTCTTGAATTTTTTCGGTTTGAGAAAGGTTGGAAAGCACGATAACAGAAATTTGAGAAAGGATGTTCAATTCTTTTAATTTTCGAAGCAGCGCGTAGCCATCCATACCGGGCAAAAGGAGATCTGTGAGAAGAAGTGCGGGAGGATCTTTTTTGATCGACTCGAGAGCGGTTTCTGCATCTCGACACAAAGAAGCGTTAATTCCGCTTTTCGTCACATGATCTAAAAGAAGATCGCCGAGGAAATTATCATCCTCAATGATGAGAACTTTTTTTATCTTTTGCGTTTCGTCTGCCATATATTTCAGTTATCCCAATAAACTAAATTACCGGTATTGATATTTTCTATTCTATCATGCACATTTCAAAAAAGCGAACATAAGGTGTGGAATAAAATAGTCTATAAAGTCAAAAGTCCATAAAGTCCGTAAAGTCACGACGACCTTATCGCCGGTTCTCAATCTAGAATATCGGCAAGAAAAAGAAAACAAGCAAATAATAACTTTTGCAATACAGACAATAACGGTTCGAACAATCGCACTTGACGAACTTTAAACTTTATGAGCTTGATAAACTCCGTGGGCTTGCCCCGCAAAGAAGCATTGCGAAAATACGACATCATATAAAATCAATCCTATGTGCGAAATATTGAATAATCTCCTTCTTCTGCGGGGCTTGCTTTATTTTTCAAAATTGCTATAATGGAAAGTAATGAATTTTATCGCCAACATTCTTCCGTGGGTCCAGATAGTTCTCTCTGTCTTAATGACCATACTCATACTTCTTCAGCGAAGCGACGCAAGTCTCGGGAGCGCTTTCGGCGGGACCGATGGAACGACCGTCTACACGAGGCGAGGTGCGGAAAAGATCCTTTTTTATCTGACCATTGCCGTCTCGGTTCTCTTTGCTTTGTCTGCTCTTGCAGCACTGGTGATTTCTTCAAAATAATCTCTTAACTATAATCGTAGAAACATAGCGTTTCGTCCGCTTTTTCCGCCTTATCGGCGTTTAAGCTTTGTTTGTTTCGTTTGAGATCTTAACGACAGAAGATCAAAAACTTCAGGGCGAACGCGGTGTCTCTTCATATTTTTGTGGAAAACAATAATAATATTTTAGAAAAAATTCGAGCGCACAGAACGCAGTTTTACTCTTTTGGTGAAAAAGTTTCGCTTGCCTTGCGTTCATTTTCAAAAAAAGAAAAACTCTTATTCGGTTTTTTCATCGTCGTCGCCGTTTTAAGCGGAATGACTATCATCTCAAGGATCAATCGCTCGCAGATGATCGATATTCCCGCATATGGCGGTTCATTCGTCGAGGGTGTGGATGGAACCACTCCGCGTTTTATAAATCCCGTTCTGTCGCTGCCTGATTCCACTTCGGAAAAAGATCTCATTAATTTGATCTACTCCGGATTGATGCGCATCTCAAAGAATGGAAATTTGATTCCCGACATGGCGCAGTCCTATACGGTCTCTGAAGATAATAGAGAATATACTTTCACCTTGAAGAAGGAACTGACGTGGAGCGACGGTAAACCGATCACGGCCGATGATATCGTTTTCACGATAAAAACCATACAAGACCCTGCTATTCGGAGTCCCCAAAAAAACGCATGGGATGGCGTTACCGTCGAAAAGATCGATACTCACAAAGTAAAGTTTACTCTGTCGCAGCCTTACGCTCCATTTCTGGAAAATACGACCGTTGGGATCCTGCCCAAACATATATGGGGGGGTCTGCCGCCTGAACAATTCGTTTATAGTTCGTACAATGGAAAACCGATCGGTTCCGGACCCTTTAAGATCTCCGAAATAAAACAAAATGCTTCCGGCATACCCGAATCATACACGCTCGTGCCATTTGAAAATTTTGCTCTCGGAAAACCATATTTGGGAAGTATTGTTTTTAAATTCTATCCGAATTACGAGCAGCTTATCGCAGCATATAACGCGGGTGAATTCAGTTCCGTAGCGGCTATCTCCCCCGAAAGCGCACAGATGTTGAAGAAACAGAATGTGCAGATCGTATCTACGCCGCTTCCCCGCATATTCTCGGTCTTCTTCAACCAAAACCAGCAAGAACTGTTTCTGAATGAAGCCGTACGGCAAGCCCTTGATCTGTCTACTGATAAAGACCGGATCGTCAAAGATGTATTCTTCGGTTATGCGACGAAGATCGATGGTCCGCTTCCGCCGAACACCCTGGGATTCAAAGATATTGAGCGAGATGAGGAAGAAGGGATAACCGCCCGCACAGAACGGGCAAAAAACATTCTTGCGAAGAACGGCTGGACTCTGAACGAAAAGACGGGCATCCTCGAAAAGATCGTGAAGAAGAAACCTACTCAAACTCTGGAATTTTCCCTTTCCATTTCGAATCATCCAGAGATAAAGAAAGTCGCTGAGATCCTTAAAGAAGATTGGGGAAAATTGGGGGCGAAGGTTACCATCAAAACCTATGAAGAAGGCGATCTTCTGCAGGCGGTAATACGTCCCCGAAAATATGATTCGCTTCTCTCCGGCGAGATAATCGGACACGATCCCGATCTTTATGCCTACTGGCATTCATCGCAAAGAATGGATCCGGGACTTAATATGTCGCTATATGCCAGCGTTGAGACCGACAAACTGCTCGAAAAAGCCCGCAAGGAGTCCGACAAAGAAAAGCGGGCCGAGATATATGCAGAATTTGTTGATACCATTCGAGAAGACAGCCCTGCGGTTTTTCTTTACAGCCCAAACTTTATTTATGTTTTACCGAGAGATATCCACGGAGTAAATCTTTCGGGAATTTCGATCTTATCCGACCGATTCGCGAATGCCCATGAATGGTATTCAAGAACTCAAAAAGTGTGGCCGATGTTTACGCCACAAAAATAAGATGGATCAATCGATCTCATTTAAAAAATAAATTTACTATTTAACTGAACCAAAAAGTAAAATTTAAAAACGAAAAATTAAAAACGATAATTAAGAAGTAAAAAGGACTCGAATAAGTGTCAATTTTTAATTCTACCTTGTGGTTTTTAATTTTTCATTTTTACTTTTAATTTAAATTATTCATGTCTCAAGAACACAACGATAACAGAGAAAGAGGCCAAAACCCTTTTCACTCGAAGCCTCAAGGTTTTTCCTTGAGAAAAATTCCCCCAATGAAGCGGCGTCCAAAAACGTCCGTGGGTGAACCAATGAAGAGGATCGAATCGAATCGACCCGTCACGCAAAATAAAGAGAACCGCGATCACTTTTCCAAACGCGGATACAGGAATCCTGACGAAGGCTGGACCCTTCAGATGCCCCCTGCTTCGCTGAAAGCTACGCAGGGCAAGCCCTCCTTTTCGCAAGCCAAGTCCGAGAAAAGAACTCCCGGAATCGGCGCGGGAGATAATAAACGCCGTCAAAAATCGGGGATAAAACGCCTTCGAAATCCGGGGAAAAGACCGGTGCCTACTTCTGCGCATACGTCGGTAAAGAAAAGCTCGCGCATACCGGAAATGCGAGATGATGTGATCCGCATCATCCCTCTCGGAGGAGTAGAAGAGATCGGAAAGAATATGACGATCTTTGAGACAAAAGATGATATCTTTGTCGTCGACATAGGACTTCAATTCCACGACGAAGATACGCCGGGTGTTGATTTTATACTTCCCAATACAAAATATTTAGAAGAACGGAAAGAGAAGATTCGCGGGGTCTTTATCACGCACGGACACCTCGACCATATCGGCGGCATATCCTTCATCATGCCGAAGATCGGTAATCCCCCGATCTACGCGAGAAATCTCACCGCAGTTCTGATACAAAAGCGGCAGCTCGAATTCCCCCACTTCCCCGCTCTCGACATCCGCGTCGTAGAAAAAAATGAGCGGATCAAAGTCGGAAAAACGCACATCGAATTTTTCGCCGTAAGCCATTCCATTCCCGATGCCATGGGTATTATCATCGAAACGCCGTATGGCGACATTGTACACACCGGAGATCTTCGCGTAGACAATAACGCCGGTATTCCGACGGATGCCGAACATGAAGTGTTCGCACGCTTTGCAAAAAAACCGCCCATGCTTCTTCTTTCGGATTCCACGAACGCCGATTCGCCCGGTTTCTCTCTTTCAGAAACGGTGGTCCTCAAAAATATCGAGGAGATCATCCGAAGTACGAAGGGCCGCCTTATTATCGGAACCTTCGCCTCTCAACTCGAACGTATCATCAGCATCATCCATCTCTGCGAACGTTTCGGGAAAAAAGTGGTGATCGAAGGCCGCAGCATGAAAGTGAATATCGAAGTCGCAAAAGAAGTCGGACTGCTCAAGATCAATAAAGACACCATCATTTCATCCGATCAAATGGAACAATATCCGGCGAACAAGATCGTCGCTGTTGTCACCGGCTCACAGGGCGAGGAGTTCGCAGCACTTATGCGGATGTCGAATAAAACGCACAAAAATTTCAAGATCACCAAACACGATACCGTCCTTCTTTCTTCTTCCATCATTCCCGGTAATGAGATGGGCGTTCAAAAGATCAAAGATAATCTTTCCCGCCAAGGAGCCAAGATCATTCATTCCAAGATGTCGGATGTTCACGCGTCCGGACACGCCAACGGCGATGAGATCGGGTGGATACATCGCCAAGTGAGAGAAAAATTCTTTATACCCATCCATGGTTTCCACTATAAGCTCCGCTCGAATGCCGACCTCGCCATTGCCGCAGGTGTAAAAGAAGAAAACGTCATTGTGCCCGACAATGGAATGATGATAGAAATTGAACGGGGAGAAAAGATGATCGCTCTTAAAGAAAAAGTGGTCTCCGGTCTCGTTCTCGTCGACGGATTTTCCATCGGCGACATGCAGGAAGTCGTTATGAGAGACCGCCAGGCTCTCGCACAGGACGGCATGTTTATTATTGTGGCCGTCATCGATATCAGCACGAGAAAACTCAAAAAATCTCCCGACATTCTCTCCCGCGGTTTTGTCTATCTGAGGGAATCGCAAGATCTGTTGCGGCAATCAAGATATATCATCAAAAAAACCATTGAAGATTCGACGGAAAGCATGAATCCGATCAATTTCGATTATCTCAAAACCATCGTGACCGATACGCTTGGAAGATTCCTCTTCCAACAAACCGCCAAGAGACCAATAATACTTCCGGTAATATTGGGCGTCTAGAATATTCATAACAAAGCAAGATAAAAGCCGACAAAAAGTCGGCTTTGTCTGTAAGTGTCCACACCTATAAAAACTAATAATTGATTACCCAGACAGAGCTTATACTTTACTTCTGGAAGCACGCGATATCGCAGGCGATTATGACATTCCGGGTTTTGCAGAACGAAAAGCAAAAATTCTTGATAGGATAATTGCAACCGACGGAACGCTTGGAAAAAATCAATAAGAACCTACCCGCCCTCGAACGAAGTGTTCGGGGGTTTTCTATTCCCGATTGACAAATATGCGTAATAGTGTACACTGCTTTTTAGATGTTCAGAGATAGAACTCATAATAAAGGCAGAAACAAACGGAAGTTTTTATGACCACATATCGGAGAAAAAACATGCAGAAAAAACCGCCAGCGAACGGAGACAAAACACAGAATAAAGAGCAGGAAATTATCGAACGTCGCAGTCCGCACCGAGATCCCTATGCATTCATTCCGGGACACGGAGGAAGCAAAAAATGCGGCAAATGCGGACGATTATATCCCGCCACTGACTCAGAATGCACCAACCCTGCTTGCAAACCCTCGTAACGGAAATTCGGGCGATACAGTACTGTATCGCTCTTTTTTACATCACATCAAAGCTTTCCGTTTTCGCCTTCTCTAGAGCCTCTCGAGCTTTCTTAAATCGGAATCCTTTATTTCCCTGCATCTTTTTCTCCATATCCTCCATCTGAGAAACCAGCCAAGTCAAGCGGTTCCAAAATAGCGGCTCCTTTCTCTCCATCGGCACAGAATCCCAATGAATAATATCGGGATCGGCATCTACCAAATATATCTGCGAATCTTTATCGCCCGGAACTTTTCCAAACACAAACTGAGGATTTTTTGCATCGCACCAGAAATATTCTCCGCTCTTATACGACCCGATCAGGTCGGATATGATCCTTGAGTATAGATCATCTACCATATCGGCCACGCGTTCATCAAGGATGCTTAATTCACTTAAATTCTTGCCTTCTACACGTTCCGTAGCGCCAAACAGAGCAACGGTTCCGGGCGTACTTTCTGCGATGACATAATCCGTCTTTGCCATCGGGATTCCGAGCCGATCAACGATTTTTTTGAATTCTAGTGATTTTTTTTTCAAATACTCAGCCTTTTCATGAGCCGCCATCTTCTTCGCGTCTTCAGCCGAAAATTCCGAAAGACCTTTCATGATCTCGTCGTCCTTATCGCGGGGGACATCCACAAAAGATTTTCGGATGACCATATCTTCATGCCCCGGAACACGGTAAAGTTTCGACTGAACTCCTTGAAATTCCGAATCCTGAAGATCAGTAAACGGATGCTTTTCTATTTTTTCCATATATTGCATTTGTAATCTAAAACAATAATACCATTATTCTACCACAAACCGCTTCTGTCGTCGTGTCAGCTTTTCCCGAGCAAAAATACCAAGTATGAGGTATAATGGATGTAAGGAAATTTATTATTTTTCCCGCTCGCTAGCGGGACCCCGCCTGCGGGCGGTGGCTATTTTCTAATTCTATGCTCTGGCGTCCATCACATAAAATACAAGGTTTGTTACCAAGCGTATACCTCGCTACTTTTTTTCTGTCGCTCCACTATTCCATCGGGCTCTACGTCGACTCATCTTATCTGGCGCAATTCTTTGGCGATACCAATATCAACGTTATATATTTCATGGGTTCACTCGCCACGATGCTTGCGCTTATCGTCGCTCCGAAATTTCTTCGAAGATTCGGAAATTATACGATGGCGATCATGGTTTCCATTCTCGAGATCGTATCGCTTTTGTCGCTCGCTCTCGTCGACTCGCCATTCTTGGTTGTCATTATTTTCGTATGCCACGTCATGGCAGTCAGCATATTATCTTATAATCTCGATATCTTCATAGAGCACGGTTCGGAAAATGAAACGACCGGTGAGACCAGAGGTCTTTTTTTGACCATAATGAATCTCGCGGTCTTCTTTGGTCCGATCAGCGCCGGCTTCATCCTTTCCGATCATCAATTTTGGAAGATTTACGTTATTTCAGCGATCTTGATCCTTCCGGCGCTTTTTATCATCGCGCGAAAACTTTCACAATTTTGCGACCCGGAATATAAAGATATATCCCTCACGGAAATGTTCACCATTGCGTGGAAAAACAAAAATATCCGGTATATTTCCATCGCCAACTTTCTCCTTCAATTTTTCTACTCGTGGATGATCATCTATATGGCCATCTATCTTTCCGGCTACATGCACTTTAAATGGGAAGAGATCGGTCTCATCTTCGGTATAATGCTCCTGCCTTTTATTTTTCTGCAATTCCCTCTTGGTGAAATTGCCGACCGCCGTTTCGGAGAAAAAGAGATATTGGTTATCGGTTTTCTCGTGACGGCTTTTTCGACCGCGTCCCTCTCATTTCTCGTACAAGACACATCCATACTGATCTGGGCGACGATACTCTTCATCACAAGAGTGGGTGCCGCTGCGATCGAAATAATGACAGAAACCTATTTCTTCAAGCAAATAGAGGCAAGCGAAATGTGCCTTATCAGTTTTTTTCGCCACACGCGGCCTCTCTCATTCATAACCGGCACCGCTTCCGCGTCCATCTTTCTCTATTTTTTCGACATTCAATATCTTTTCGTCACTCTCGGCGTAATAATGCTCTCCGGCATATATTTCGCGCTCCAGATCGAGGATACGATGTAAAGTTAAAAGTCAAGAAAAAGTAAAAAGTTGACGGCGACGGTTTGACGAAATTTCATTTGAGTGATAGGATAACGACGGAACAAAGACCCTAGAGGAGGATCTTATGAAAATAAAGCTGAATAGAGAAGACAAGATCATACCGGCAGCAGCCTGTATTCTTGGTTTTGTACTAATTACGCTCTTAGTTTGGCACCCTGGCTATGTTGTCTCACTTCAAGAGACCATAGTAAATTGGATCGCAACGTTATAATCGCAATTATTTTTTTGGAGAAGATATCATGTTTGACTGGACGGGCATAGTAATACTTTTAGTCGTAGTACTACTGCTGTATGCATTTGTGAAATTTTTCGCTCGCTGCCTAAATTGCGGGTCGGTTCGCGAGGAAGTAACGACCTATAGCGAATACGAAAAAGATGAATTCACCGGAGAAAAAATTCACTGGGAAATCACAACGACCACATGCAAAGATTGCGGTTTGTATAAAAACAGCGTAACGATAAAGAAGATAATTTGAAGCAAAAAACCACGCCATAAGTCGTGGTTTTTTTATTTGTAAATCTTTAAATCTGTAAATCCGTTAATCCTTTTTATCTCCTTCCTTAAAATCAGCATCGCGCACATTATCATCTTTCTTTTCATCCTTCGGCTCGGCTTGTTCTCCTGCGGGGGCGGGAGGAGTTTCAGATTTCGCCATCGCATCGCCGATCTTCATCAACTCTTCCGAAAGCTCATCCACCGCTTTTTTGATCGCGTCTTTATCCGTGCTCTCCTTCAATCCTTTGAGCGCTTCCACTTTTCCTTCCACCGCGGTTTTAACTTCAGCGGGAACTTTATCGCCGGCATCCTTGATAGCTTTTTCAGCCGTGTAAATCAGCGTTTCGGTATGATTTTTGAGCTCGATCAATTCCTGCTTCTGTTTGTCGGCCTCCGCGTATAGTTCCGCATCTTTCTTCATTTTTTCGATATCTTCTTTGGAAATTCCCGATGATGCCGTAATCCGGATCGATTGCACTTTGCCCGTTGTTTTTTCCATCGCTTTGACAGAGAGAATGCCGTTCACATCGATGTCAAACGTCACCTCCACCTGCGGCATACCGCGATGCGCCGGCGGAATTCCATCCAAAATGAATCTTCCTAACGATTTGTTGTCGGCAACCATCGGACGTTCGCCTTGTACGATATGAATTTCCACCGAGGTCTGATTGTCGGCAGCCGTCGAAAATATCTGCGATTTGGAAGCCGGAATGGTCGTGTTTCTTTCGATCAGTTTCGTCGCCACGCCTCCCAGCGTTTCAATACCCAAAGAAAGCGGAATTACATCGAGCAATAACACATCCTTTACATCGCCCTGCATAATTCCTCCCTGAATGGCCGCCCCCACAGCAACAACCTCGTCGGGATTGATCGTGCGATTCGGCTCTTTGTT
>Ga0172379_10009983_pt1 | contig 11599 bp, 7 predicted proteins | sample GrowelOW334metaG_FD_119756 | JGI IMG/M metagenome (GOLD analysis project Ga0172379, IMG submission 119756) | Groundwater microbial communities from an aquifer near a municipal landfill in Southern Ontario, Canada - Groundwater well OW334 metaG | ecosystem: Environmental > Aquatic > Deep... | reverse complement strand
CTAAAATGTAATAAATTTAATTCTTAAGTAAAAAACAAACTCAAAAACAAAAATAACTATCTGGAAATCAAAAACGACCACATTCACCATATTCGTTGCACCGTTTGCCTATCCAAAACTATTTGATTAAATTGGTTTATATAGAGCAAAGCCTAATTTTACTTAAGTGTTTTATTTATTGGAAATACATGAATTTTAAAAGCCACTACATTATACTTATTTTTTTAATTTTTGCTGGATGCAGCAATTCAAATAATCAATTAGTGCATTCAGTTATTTTTCAAAACACATCACAAAGCAATATTCAAAGTAATAAACACACATTAATCGTCTTTGTTCACGGCACAATTCTTCCACTTCCCTCACCCACTTGTCTATTGTCTTCACTAAAAGACGGTTTCAAAAAAAGTCGCACGGAGGGAAAGGCCTGGGCCGATTATTACTATGAAGAGTTGAGATACAAAACTTTGTTTAAATGCCAACCAAGAGCAAATTTTGGACTTGAAAACATAAGCGATTTATCGCTTAAAGATACCCAAAGGTATCCCTACACAAAGTTATCTGCAGACTTATATAAAAATAGTTACGATTTTGCCAATCAAGAAAATTCTTCCAATCTGCATTTTTATACATTTGGGTGGGATGGATATTTAAGCCAAAAAAGTCGTCTTAGCAGTGCAAAAGTACTTTACTCAAGTCTTATAAATGAAATAAGTAAAATAAAAAGTAACCTTAATTTTAAAGATACTGATTTAGAACTCATTTTAATTGGCCACAGCCATGGTGGCAATGTGCTACTAAACCTTGCAAAAATAAATAAAGAAATTAATGGTAATTTAAAAATCGATAAATTAATTTTATTCGGAACCCCTGTTCAAAGTGAAACTGAAGAATTAGTCAACGATGAAATGTTTAGAAAAATTTATAGTCTTTATTCAACCGACGACATGGTCCAAGTAATGGACATTATTTCAACACATGATTCAATTTCAAAACGACGTTACAAGAACACAAATATAACATCCAAGCTTGTGCAAATCGAACTAGAAATTGGCAATAAGAGACCCTGTCATAACGAACTCTGGCTATTTGGAGATCCGTGTAATATTGTTTACAGAAAAAATCTTGCCATATATCCTCTACCCGTATTTATTTTTGCTCCCGTTATAATAAATGAACTTGATACCAAATATTCGGATGCATCTGAAATACTTGCTCACATTGATAAAAATAAAAACACTCAATGCTTTACAATAAAATTAAAAGATAAAGTATTCGATAAAAATCAAACACTAACATCAATGCCAACTCAAATTCTGGCATTTAATTAAAACCAAAGTCGATAAGCAAAAAACGGTTTAAAAACTCCAAACACCATAACTTTGTTAAACTATTTGGGTTGAGAAAATATTTGTGTTAAATTAAACTGTCCATTTTCAGAAGTACCTATAATTTATATTAGATCCTGAATCAAGTTCAGGATGACAAACAGATGGGATAAATAATGATAGCACAAATTCTTGCCAAAATTTTTGGTTCACAAAACGAACGTGAATTAAAAAAAATACGCCCTATTGTTGCACGCATCAACGAGCTTGAATCTAAGATTTCACAACTCACAGATGAGCAATTAACTTTACAAACAAATGATTTTAGACAAAGAATTTCGCAAGGCGAAACTCTTGATTCAATACTTCCCGAAGCTTTTGCCACAGTAAGAGAAACAAGTAAAAGACTACGCGGTGAACGTCATTTTGATGTTCAGATGATTGGCGGAATCGTGCTTCATCAGGGTAAAATTGCAGAAATGAAAACTGGTGAAGGAAAAACACTTGTAGCCACTTTGCCACTCTACCTCAATGCACTTGAGGGAAAGGGCACGCATCTTATAACTGTTAATGATTACCTGGCAAGTTATCACGCCGAATTGATGGGCGTAATTTATAAACACCTCGGGCTTGAAGTTGGCGTTATTCAAAATTACATGAATGATGAAGAGAGAAAAAAAGCATATAACGCAGATATAACATACGGAACAAATAACGAATTTGGTTTCGATTATCTCCGTGATAACATGAAATTTGATTTAAATGAACTTGCTCAACGAAAGCTAAATTTTGCAATCGTTGACGAAGTTGACTCAATCTTAATCGACGAAGCGCGAACCCCACTGATCATTTCCGGACCGGCTGAAAAAGGTAGTAATCTATACAAAGAAGCTGACAGCGCTATTTTGAAATTGCGACGAGAAGATTACGATATTGATGAGAAAGAGCGCTCAGTACAGTTGGGAGAAAGCGGTGTTGATAAAATTGAAGAACTGTTCCATATCAAAAATTTATACGCTCCTGAAAATATCCTAACACTTCATCACGTAACCCAGGCCCTGCGAGCACATACATTATTTAAAATAGACGTCGACTACGTTGTGCGAGATAACGAAGTCTTGATTGTTGATGAATTTACTGGACGAATTCTTCCAGGACGACGTTATAGTGACGGACTGCACCAAGCGCTTGAAGCCAAAGAAAATGTCAAAGTCGAACGCGAAAACCAAACACTTGCAACAATCACATTGCAAAATTATTTCAGACTTTATGGCAAACTTGCAGGTATGACGGGTACCGCAGAAACAGAAGCAGCCGAGTTTTGGAAAATTTATAAATTGGCAGTGGTGGTAATTCCAACAAACAAGCCAATGATCAGATTAGATCAACCTGATATTATTTTCTTAACCAGAAATGATAAATATAATGCCGTAATTGATGACATAAAAGATTGCTACAAACGAGGCCAACCTGTTCTTATCGGTACAATTTCAATTGAAACATCTGAACTTTTAAGTTATAAACTTGCACAAGCAGGAATTCCACATAATGTTTTAAATGCAAAACAACACGCCAGAGAAGCAGAAATTGTTAAAGAGGCCGGAGAGAAACACAAACTAACAATTGCAACAAACATGGCCGGTCGTGGAACCGATATTAAACTTGGAGATGGCGTTCGCGAACTCGGTGGACTGCGAATTATAGGAACAGAACGACACGAAAGTCGTCGTATCGACAATCAGCTAAGAGGACGTGCAGGACGTCAAGGCGATCCTGGATCTTCAAAATTTTATATCTCACTTGAAGATGACTTAATGCGTATTTTTGGCGGTGAACGCTTGAAAAAAACAATGGAACGCATTGGAATGAAAGAAGGCGAAAGCATTGAACACCGCATGGTTTCGCGAAGCATTGAAAAGGCTCAAGAAAAAGTCGAAAAACATAACTTTGATATTCGTAAACATCTGATTGAATACGATGACGTGATGAATCAGCAACGTAATGTGATTTATCAATATCGTCGAAACATTCTTGATGGTGGAGACAATTCAATCGGATTAATAAAAGACATGATCGCTGACGTTGTCCACGGCCTTTTTGAAATTCATTGCCCAAACAGCGCTTATTCCGAAGAAAACAAACGTGAAGTTTTTCAATCTATTGAAAAACTTACAGGGATTAAACCGGATATTTTTGAATCAGTAGAATTTAAACAAAGAAACAGCGGCAACTTGGAAGAAGCAGTTTGTGAATTTTTAATTTACCTGTATGAACAATTCAGAAAATCAATTCCTGTGGATTTTGTTGATAAAGCAGAAAAATGGGTTCTACTTGAGACCATTGATCACGCATGGAAACAGCACCTTTTAAATATCGATCATTTAAAAGAGGGAATTGGATTACGCGGCTATGGCCAAAAGAATCCACTTATCGAATACAAAAAAGAATCATTCTCTGCGTTCCAAATAATGATTGATGAAATCAAATGGGATATCACACAACGCATATTTAGAATGAAACCTGATAACTCAACAATTGAAATGATTGAAGAGATTGAAGAAGAAAAAGAAAAAGAACTTGATTCACTACAGCTTGGAGGAGCCAGCGAAGACTCCAGACCGCAGCCGGCCAAACGCGCTGCACCAAAAGTTGGACGTAACGAACCTTGCACCTGTGGATCCGGAAAGAAATTCAAGCACTGTTGCGGGAAGTAAAATAAAAAAGAGATAAAAGGAGAGTGGAAATGCAAAAAAAAGTAATATCTTTTTGTTGCCTAATTTTAATTATTTTATCTGGCCTAAACGCCGCTGTTCCAAATCTTAAACAACAACTTGGAACGCTCAAATCAAATCTTGGAAGCTTAAAGCTGAAGCTAGAGACGCTAAATGGAAAATTAGGAACACTAAAAGATACTCTAAATCCTCAAATTATAAATCTAGATTACATTAGAGATAATATCTTAGGACAAAAGGATTGGCATGACCTCACCTCTAAAGAACAACAAGCCATTTTAGCACTCACGCCTGAGCAAATAAAGCAATTAGACCAGTTAAAACAAATAGCCCTAAATGCTTTATTAAAGCAAGCAAAGCCCAAAGAAAAGGAACTTTCTTTTGAAGAACTTCTAAAAACCATAAATGAAATCATATCAAATCAACCGGGCAAGCTGGATCAAAAGCAAGAAATTTGCCTTAGAGAGTTTTTAAAAATAGCAGACAGAAAAATGTCCACTCTTTCAAAAAAAGAGCTAGAATCCATAGAAAAACTTAACATAAAAAATATTAAAGGTTATTTAGAAAAAAAATCTTACAAAAAATTGAAAGATTTTCATGGAGGTATTCCAACGTATTTATCAGCATTAGAAGCAGGAACACCCCAAGAAGGTCCCGACGACGAATCCAGGCCTAAACCGGGCAAGGAAGGATCATCAGATGTTGGAGCACTTATACTATTACAAAAAAAACAAGCATTCATTGAAAAATTGAAGCAAATAGAAACTGGGAACACTGATCAACCAATTATGGCAGATGAAATTGAACAATTTAGTGACTTAATAATAGGTAGTATATCCAAGTGGGATTTAGCCAAGATCAATAAAATCAAACTACTCTATACTAAAAAAAGTCCTTCTCCATCAATTCAAAAAACAATAGCTAAAATTGAATTAATTAAATTACAGAAAAATGCTAAATATATCATTACACCTAATTATGAATCTTACGTTTTAGATATATTACAAAATGAGTCTAAGGAATTTGACCAATTAAAGGATATCCCTACACTAGAAAAAATTTATGTGTTAACAATCAAGCAAGAACATTTAACCAAATACCCAAACCTGCAAACCGCTATACAAGATAAAATAACACTATTAACATTCAATGAATTTACAAAAAACAAAACCATATTTAATGGCACAAAAATAGCGGGGCAAGAAAATGATGTACGTATACTGGAATATTTAAATACTACACCTAAAGAAATAGCAAAAAAAATATCTGAATTAAAAGACGATGCCACCAAAGAACTAGTTTACAAAAAAGCGAAAAAAGAACAGGCCAAATATCCCAACTTGGTAATTTACTTCATTAATCAAAAGTTTATTGCCTTTATTACTGATAATGACCTTAACAAGCATTTTACAGATAACTGGGAAAAAGAGTATCTTGTTATTTTATTAAAAAACGAAGAAAATTTTAATAAAATAAAAGACAATATAGACTCATTGCAACAAATACATAATTTTTTTTCGGATCATAAAAATCTTGAAACCAAATATGCTATTGTGTTCGCTAAACTTAACAATGCAATTGATTCCATAATCGGCCAAATAATATCAGAATTAGAAAAATGGCAAAGTCATACAGCTATAATTGATGTAAAAAATTTGAAATATATATATGAAAATAAAGAATTTAAACTAAGACTTGCAACCAAAATCAAAGATTATTTCTTATCAAAGAAAATAGATTGTGTAAGTCTATCCCTGAAAATTTTGACCCCAATAAATGATAAATTGGAAACCAAATTGGAAAAGGAAGAAAAAAATATTCTCGAATGGCTAAAATCAATTCTGGAACCTCTGGCTAATCCACACAAGAAATAATCTAAAAGAGGGCCCTTACTTCTAAGGGCCCTCTTTTTTAATACCCAAATAAGACTCCACTATTTTAAAGTGATGGGTTAAAATTGTTATAGAACAAGCGATTTAGATTTAAAAAAACCAAAAATGCAATTAACTCAAATTTTTTCTCCACAGATCTTGCTTCTTACATAATCGCCTATATAAACCACACATAAAAAATCCATACACAATTACGACTTGCTTATTTTAAAGTAATAGTTTAGTATAGACAGAATTGACAACTCTAGGCTTAAATAGCCACATATAGCACGTTATAACTTTATAATATTTATCACACCTGCATAACATGCGGTGCACAAAAGGTTGATTACGCTGAACTTACTTCAACGTCCTGCTTAATAATTAACCTTATTATTACACTTTTTTCATAAGTTCATTGGAACACGTTTTAATAAAAGAAAGGGCCTGCCATGCCACTGACCCAAATTTCGATCTCATTTTAGTCTTGTAAAAATTAATCTGAAATTCTGAATTTTTAATCTCAAAAAGTTTTTACTTTCGCTTGTTCAACTATTTTAAGGCGATAGTTAAGAGTAGTACAAATTCGCTTTTAAATAAAAGAAAGGATACTCATGCATTTAATTGAAATTTTTTCCCCACAGATATTGGTGTGGCTGGCAATGATGTTATATACATTGTCATTTTTGCCACAAATCATAGAAAATTATCGGCTCAAATCAGGTACGGGATTGAGTGATTACTTTTTATTGGCTTACCTAAATACGTACATAACACTTATTTATTACATATTCTGTCTAAATCTACCAATTGCATATAAAATCGCATGTCCGGCACAGGGTATCGCAACATTAATCTTGATATGGCAGAGACTTTATTACAATCATTCGTCCGATTCAAAATTTTATGGAACAATTTATATTACAAATTTTCTTATTTCATTAATCTTCATTCCGTTAGCCATTATGAGCCCAACACACATCGGCCACATTTTTGGTTGGATTTCGTTTATTTTAATTCTTTTAAACCAGATGCCTCAGGTTTTAAGAGTAATTTCAACAAAAAGCGTAGCCGGATTCAGCTACATGTTTATTCTAATAATGGCATTTGCGGCGGCCATAGAAACCTACACTGCACTGGCTCTTGGATTGCCAATGCAGACAATTTTGTCAGCAGTACGTGGACTGATTTATTTCGCAATATTCAGCGTGCTATTTTTGATGTATAAAGAATGAAACTTAAATGTTAGATCGAAATAAGATAGCCAAAGAGCTTGAAAAATTAAGCACCAATATTTTTACTTATGACGACAAGCAGTTCAACACTGCATACAACAAATGGGAAGAAATCACGCACAAACCTGATTTTAAGAAGCAGGTCATAACGTCAAAAAGCTCTTTTTTGTTGCCGAGCTGGCAAGGCAAATTAACAGACGTATTTGAAATTAAACCTGAACTTAAAAATTATTCCGTGCTGGCCGTTGACGGCTCACAGGTTTATCCGGATAGGCACATCTCCGGCATCAACTGTTTTTTGATCAACATTGGACAGAGCCACATGGAGTATGGACAACCAAGCAAGGCAAACCTGTCTTCTCAGCCGTATGTTTTTACGCCAGATAATGTGTTCGGCGATCCTTCGATACGATTTGCGATGCAGCACGCTGCTACGCAAATCACTCAGGATGAGCGGGAAGAAGAACCAACTCGTGGAGCATTCGACAAACTCAGAACGGGAGGCGAACCATTACAACAGGTTATTGATTTTGGAAATTTCTCACCCGACGTGGTTGATTTAAAACGAGAAGAGCTTGAACTTGAAGCATCATTTAAAACAGCGCATGAATTAAATCAAAAATACTTAACTCAAAACACACCGTTTGCCGTTCTTGTAGATGGAAGTTTAATTTTCTGGCAACTGGAAAGTAAATCTCCTGAGATTAAAAAATATTTTTTGAATAAATACTTCGAGCACTTGAACAGTTTTTATGAAAAGAATATTCCAATTGCGGGATATATAAGCATGCCAAAAAGTCGCGAGCTAATAAATTTATTAAAAATTGGGCTGTGTAGATTTGAAATTGCCAACTGCATCTCCTGCCACAGCTTGCACAGTACTTTTCCATGCAAAGACGTTGATCACGTGCTGGACACACAAATTGCCTCAACATTTTTGAATCAAAATTTTAGATCAACAATTTTTTATAGCAATTCAAAAGTCGTAGATCTTTATCCCGAACACTTGAAGCCATGTTTTGTTTACTTAAATATCGGAAAAGAGATTATTCGACTCGAATTCCCCATTTGGATGACCCAGCCGTCGCTCAAGGCTATGGCGGGCACGGCCCAAAAACCAACTTATCTGGATCTAATCTGTAAAATTGCAATTGATCAGTCAATCAAAGGCCAGGGATACCCGGTGGTCTTATCAGAAGCTCATGAACAAGCCGTAATAAAAAATTATGATAAAGATTTTTTTTATCAGTTAATTTGTAAAAAAGGCGTTGAGCAAAATCAACGAATTTTACTTTCCCCGAAAAGTATTAAAAAGCATAACGTTAGTATCTAACGCAAACTCGATAATTAGAAATCTACTTATATATTCGACTGGAAAATTGCTTTCACTAGAGCCATTTGTCATCCTGAACTCGTTTCAGGATCCATGGATTAATAAAATTCCATAAATTTTTATGCTATAATTTCAAAAAAAATAATGTGTAATTAATTTTATTGAAAAACATAATCCGCAATGGATTGACCTGTATGAAGTAATTTTTGGGTCTGAAGAATAAGGTTTGCTGATTAATTCATGGATCCTGAAACAAGTTCAGGATGACACAACTCTTATCAGGAGCCATTTTCGCGAACAAGCAAGACTTATGGACTACTGTAAAATAAATTCAGGAGACAAATCTCTAATCGAAAGTGACTTTAGACAGACGCAGCCCTTTAAATAATTCTCAAGCTCGCGATATTTAGATACTAACGTATTTAAATACCAAGCATCTTCGCATAAATTTTCGGCATAAATTGCTGCATTATTTCAGCAACTTTTTCATAATCTTCAGGATCAACCGGCAAGACTTTATGCTTCTGTTTTGCCGAATGAGATTTATGTTTATCAATAAATCTACCAATCTCATCCAATGCAAGGGGCGGAGTCTTCCAATAAGCTCCTAAAATATCAATTTTTGGAACGTTATTATCATAGCAAAGCACAAAAATAATACGCATTGTTGGATCGTAAGGTATGCCATCAGCAACAACTGTCTTTGATGCCGCAAACTCTTCAACTAAACAATGATTACTTTTATTCGTAAGCCAATACGATAAATTTTTATCTTTAGATTTAGTTTTTTTACCCTTTCTCAGAACAAACGACAATGTTTTTTGTAGATCTTTATCCTTAACAAATAAAATACCTTGTCCCATTGTTCCATTAACGGGCTTTATAACATAATAATTAACTTTTTTATCTGCCAAAATTTGCTCCGTAGCACTTTGAACATACACCTGGTAATAATCAGTAGCACTTTGATCATATGCACGGGAATATGGCGAAACAGGTTCCCTTTTAACAAGCCATGCTTTTGGGCGATACTTAGCAAACTCATCATCTTCAAAAAGTAGCGCTGTTCTATATTTGCTGTTTACATAAGAGGCTGCTCCAAGATCCCAAATTAAAACATTTGGAAATTTTTCTCTAAATTCTTTGACAACTTCATTAGAATTTTTCACGCAAATGATAGCTTTATAATTTGAAATGGACTGTTTGTTTTCTATATAACCATGTCCAACCCAATTTAAAAAATTTCTATTTTTTTTGAGTGAACCAAAAGAATCAATAAGTCTTCCACCGCATTCGACAAATGTATCATAAGAAATTTCATCTTTAAATTTTTGATTATTAGGTGATCCCACGTACCAAATTGGTAAATTAAACTGACTCAAATAAATCCAAAACAACTCCCAAGCCTTACCTGTTCCATATAATTTATTAAAACCACGAAATTTAGAATGACACCCTTCCCCAAACTCGCAAATTTTTAAATTATGACCATCAAACTTTAGGTCAGCAATACAAAATGATATATCAACAGGAAGAGGTTCACTCAGTCCTAAATCAATACCACGAAAATTAAAATCATTTTCGTCAAAAACTGGTTCTGAAAATGTATCTGCTGATAAAAATGCATAACAAAATATCAAAAATAAAATGCACTGACAACACAATATGCTAACTTTTTTTAACTTCATGCTAACACGCCCCCTCTTTCCATTAACCCATAACATTTAAATAAAAATTAATTATCTTTTTAAGTCCTATTTCCGGTAAAAAATTTTCACACACAAAATCAAATGCATTATCTGTAAGCTTCTTTTGCAACTTAGTATCTTTTAATAATTTTTCGATTTTATCAGCCAAATCTTGCACATCACCCTTTTTAAAAAGCAATCCGGTTTTGCCATGTTTTATAACATTTTCCATTCCCGTTCCAGCTGTTCCGATCAATGGGCAGTGCATTAAAGCAGCCTCAAGTAATACTATACCAAATGCCTCACTCTTACTGGCAAGCACTTTCATATTTGAATGATAAAATAGTTCAGGAATAAGATCTGTTCTACCAAGAAAATGAACATTTTTACTAACACTTAACTGCTTGGCAAGGCTTTTAATTTTTTCAAGATATGGTCCCTGCCCGGCAAGCATTACTTGAATATTAATATTTCGCTTGTGAACAAGTTCTGCAACAGCATGCAATAACGCTGGATGATCTTTATATTTAGAATCATCCAAAAAGTTTGCAACCATTGTTATAATTGGAGCATCTGTAAGATCTATTCCAAACTCCTGTTTAAAGAAAGTTTTTTTATCTCGAGTAGATTTAAAATTAAAAAATTTTTCCGAATTAAAAAATGGAGCAGTCCATTCGATATTTTTTATGCCAAGTTTTTTCGTCTTATTTTGCATTTCAACCTGATCTGCAATGTGTGGGCTCACAGCCAAGACCCCATCTACTAGCTTCAAAAATGATCCCGAATAAGAACCTTCAATATGCATTGTCAGAACAGTTTTTAAATCAAACTCTTTTGCCAGTAAAGTTGCCACTTTAACTTCTGAAATCTTATTGCAATTAATCAAACCTATATTCTGATCTTTACATATTTTTCTTAAATTTTGATGAACTTGTTCCCAGAAACTCTCATTTTTTGTGGTTTTTTCAATATCACAAGCGTAGTAAAACAATCCAAGCCCATCAAGATCCGCCCTAACATCAGGGTTATTTACAATAAAAAATCCAACATTAAAACCCATTTCTGTAAGATTTTTATACAGGCTTAACTTGTAAGATCTTGTTCCGCCAAGCGTTCCCTGGCCTGTGTAAAGAAGCAACACTTTTTTATTATTAAAACTGGTACCAGGTAATACAGAAAAATAAAAGCTTGGCAGTGCCACAAACAAATAACATACAAATTTAAAACTAAACTTCATAACAAACTCCTTCAACTTTTTTTATAATATTACTCGAAAATAATATCACTTGAAAAAAGCAATTTAACAATTTATTCTGAGTCTATCAAAATAAAGGAGATCCATGAAAAAGTTTTTTTTGTTAGTCGTAGTTTTTTATTCCACCATTGATGCAGTCAATATTCTAAATAAATTT
>Ga0172379_10009982_pt1 | contig 11600 bp, 8 predicted proteins | sample GrowelOW334metaG_FD_119756 | JGI IMG/M metagenome (GOLD analysis project Ga0172379, IMG submission 119756) | Groundwater microbial communities from an aquifer near a municipal landfill in Southern Ontario, Canada - Groundwater well OW334 metaG | ecosystem: Environmental > Aquatic > Deep... | reverse complement strand
CGGCGGCGGAGTAAATACTACTGCTGCTTCCGGTGCACTTGACTCAGGGTTAGGTGCAAAAGTAACAGTAGGATGATTGGCGTAAAGCAGGGCTATTGTTGCTCTGTCTCGCTTGGTCGGCATGCCTGTTTGCTTAGGGAAGGCGCGGAAATACATAACATCGTAGATGCAATTTGAATGATCGAGTCCTAATGCATGGCCAATCTCGTGCATGGTAACAGAAGCCATGGCTCCGTTCTTAACGAATGTTCCAGGGGTGAATGGGTCGGTTGTACGCAAATTCACTACTGCCAAACTTAGCTCGTGATCTATAGGAGTGAGGTTTGTCACACCGGCTGATACCCTTACTTCTGAGTCTGAATTGAGGACATCAGGTGTCCACCGAACTTTTATGTCAGCGTCAGCTTGATCTTTCACTATTATGTATTTGAGTTTTTTGCCAGATGCTTCACACCAAGTATCCAATGCCTTAATTACATAGTTGCGAAAGACTGGTCGATAGCCGGAGATGCCTTTTGCCGGGCTAATGAATATTTTGATTGGCAGCTTTTTGCACGACCAATTCCAGACACGATCTTTTTCTTGCAAGAGCTCTAAGTAGTCTGGACGATTGTTATTAGAGCTTTTAAGTTTTTTGCGATCTTCTTTTAGTTCTGATATCAATTGTTCGGCCTGAGAGCGCCGGCTTGAGTCGCTCTCTAGTTCGAGGTAGCGCCGCAGCCACGATATTGCTGCATCAAAATCGGCCTGGTCTTGATAGCTAATGGCTAAGTTGTAGGTGACGTTTGCATCTTTACCGTCATATTGCAGAGCTTTCTTGCCTTCGGTGATTGCTCTGTCTAGCTGTCCGTTTTGGCGATAGGCGAAACACAGGTTGGCATGAACACAAGCTGAATTCGATGACGGGTCGGCTGTGCTCGCCAGTTCGAGATATTTGATTGCTTCCTTTAACTGACCGGCGCGAAGCTTGACTGCGCCTTGCTTGGTGCAATCATAAGATTTGACACGAGCGCTCAGCTCTCTTGCTTGAGCGCGACCGGCGCTGTCGGCCACAGCAATATATTGGTCTAGAGTGGCGAGGCAGAGATCAATTTTTTCAGTTTCATAATAAATTAGAGCCCTCATGTAGAGAGCGTTTGTTTGGGTGGGGTCAAAATTGTAGGCGGCTTTGGTCTCGGCGATAGCTTGTTCGTAGTTTTTCAGTTTTTCATAGCAATCGGCTAGGCTGAGGTGAATTCTCCCCGAATAACTAGTGGGGTCATGGCTCGCGGCCTGCAGTAATACTGACAAGGCTTTTGCATAGTTACCTTGTCTTGACAGCTCTTCGCCGGTAGCTAGATTTTTGTAAGCCTGGTTCTCGATTTCATAGCTGTTAGTGAGACCGCGACTTATGGCTGGAAGTACAGTTGCTGTTGACCAAGTGGCCAGCGCGAGGCAGATTAATGCAGCGGTAAGCTGGGTTGACCGATTGACTTTCATTTTGTTTTCATGTCGCTTTTCTTGTCGCCCCTGGCTCTGACTAGCACAATGATTTTATACCTTTGCAAGGATAGTATTACTGGCAAGTCGGGGCTACACTAGATAAGATTGCAAATCTGTGGGGGTTCAAATGGCAGATAAGCCGGTTGTGCAGGCTGTTAAACAGAAAGGCAATGAGCTGGTGAAAGCTATGCTTGATTTGCTTATTCTTGCTTTGCTCATGGGTGGCTCGGGCTTTGGTGGATATTTTCTAGGCATTCACGAGCGTTTGGCTCCAGTGCTTAGTGTGCCACCTGGAACAGCCAATGCTATTCCTCCAGCATTAGCTGTTGCTGCCCCGACAGCTAAGAACGATAGCAAAGCTGAACCGCCAAAAGAGAGCAGTAACGCCGTGAAGAGCAAAGTTAAGTACTGGATTTCATCATCTGGTGTTGACTATACGGGCTATTCTATTACCGTCAAAATTAACGATACCCCGGTCGATAACTTCTTTGGGCCTGGCAAGAACGTTGATATTACGCGCTTTGTCAAAGAAGGCGACAACGAAGTCACCTTCGAGTCGAAGGCGCTCGGTGCTCAGTACAACAAGCATCCTGGTGATGCAGCTTCAATCTTAACTGTACAGCTCGTTTCGGGGGCCCATGTGCAAGAGAATTTCGAGCCTTCTGCCGTGATCTTGAGTTATGCTCGCAATGCCTCAGAGAAAGACGATGTTAATGACACCAAACACTTCACTGCGAAATAGGCATGAAAGCTAAGGGACGATTTATTTCATTTCTGCTTGTGGTCGACACTTTCTTTGTGGCGTATGCCTATGGCTTTCATAGTCGCCAAGTTTTAGTGGTTGATCCGAAGCTGCCACCACTGGTAGTGAAAGTGGTAAAACCTGCCGCTCCTGTAAGTAATTCCGGGCCAGCTAAGGGCGTAGTTTCTAAAGAAAAGAAACCTGGAAAACTAGTAACTCAAAAGACACTGAAGAACACCGGTTTAAAAAAGACGCCAGCAAAATCGGCTGCTACTGCTTCTTCTCATGCGGCAATCATAAAGACGAGCAAGGCGCTCAAGAAAACAACGAGAGCCGCTGCCAAGCCAGCAGATTAATTGAGCTAATGGCCAAAAGTCAGACATAATTTGGCGCTTTACTGGATTGGTATCCCGATGAGAGTGCCGCCAGTGGATAAGCATTTTGAGCAAGCAAGAAGTGAGGGTAGCGATGCCGCTCGGCAGCTTCTCAGTCAGGAGTTCGCTAGTCATGCTAGACAGGTCGTAAAAACCAGCAGTAACGATACTGCTAGCCAAGACAAGTTGAAGAAAGACCTGCTCGAGAAGTATGGCGTAGAGCGCACCGTCGAAGACGGCCTCGCTCGTTATCGCTTGCCTGGCTCTGCTGATGGTAAGGTACTATTTGAGACTAAGGCCGGCCCCACAGAGCTAATTCAGTCAAGAGAAAAACTTGACAGCATGGTGCAGGGCAAGCTGCACCAACTTTATGAGCAATATCACGTCACCTTTGGTAAAGAGGGGGAGGACGCTGTTCGACCGCGCATACTTAGTAAGAACAAGGCAGGTCAGTTAGTAGATGGACCCATGGCGCACTCACGTGTGCCCCGCTTGAGCGAGCTTATGGGGGTTGAGGCTGCACTATATTCGTCACAGCCTAGTCAGTTTACCGATGCCAAAAATCATGGTCTCAAATTTTACTTTCTCAAAGATCCGATGTTTGGTCATAGAACCAATACTGCAGCCCTTTATGCATCTGACTTGAGAAGCAAGATGGCTGTGTTCTTTGAACCTGATTTGCAGCCATATAGGCCGATTACTGCAGAAGACTCAGTGAAGCGCCAAGAAGATGTAAAAAGCAGTATTGAATCTCTGGCTTCTCACGAGATTGCTCACAATGGCGAGCGCAACATGGCTACGTGGAATTTGGAGAAGTTTAAGCCTACAGCTGAAAAATTAGGGTGGACTCTGTCTTCCGATTCGCGCTATTGGCTAATTAAAGGGCGGGAAGAAGAACTGTATCGCCTCACTGGCGACGGTATGAGTAGCGGTAAGTGTTGGATTCGCTGTGATATTAAGGGTGGTGCCCTAGATGAGCAAGGAAAAGCAGTTGCAGATGTTAAGGATGCTCCTCGCTTTACTAACAGAGAAGTGCGGGAGAAGGCTCTGATCAAGCCACCTACGAGCTATTTTACTAACCCAGATGAGATGCTTGCTGACTCATTGATGTTGTATCGGGTGGGTGAGGAAGGTCGTAAAATTCTTTTGAAGAGCGGTTCGCAGTTGTTTGACGCTGTTCGTGAATTCGACCAAGCCGAAATTGATCTGCGTTTCGGTAAGACTGCCACTGGTTTGTCCAAGAAAGTTAGACAAGAAGATGGCAAGTTAGTAGACAACCAATAGCTAAATACTAGCAAAAGAGCAGATCAGCTGCTGCTATCTGATTGCAGGGCACAGGCCTCTAAAGCCGTGGCGTCGCCCGCCAATGCTAAAGCTGGTTCTGGTTTCGGTCCGCTCTGAGTAATGAGCCAGACTGCTGCCAAAATCACTCCAGCGCCAATGAATGTTTGCATGCTAATAGTTTCGCCAGCGAGCCACCAGCCTAAAAATATTGCCACCACCGGATTGACATATGCATATGTGGAGACATGGGCTGGATTGACCTGTTTTAGGAGCCAGATATAGACCGAGAAGGCAAGCATTGAGCCGAAAACCATGAGGTAGAGCCACGAAAGACCAGATACTAATGATATGTGTAGTTGTGCCAGCGCACTTGGGTTGAATTCACCGGCACAGGCAGAGCAAATAAATAGTACCAATCCGGCAAAAAGCATTTCCATACCGGCTGCTAGTTGTTGCGAATCAGGTAGATGTGCCGATCTCGAGTAAATGGCACCGGCCGCTGAACCCAAGCATCCAAGTAGAACGAAGCTTACTCCTACTAGATCGATGCTTTCGGCTCCAGCAAATTTTTGTGGTTCAATGAGAAAGACAAGGCCGCTGACTCCTGTAATTAATCCCAGTATGACTCGCTTGGTTGGTTTGATTCCTTGGGGCTTTAACCATTGCAGCAGTACAATAAATACAGGCACCATAGCCACAAGTAGTGACACCATCCCCGATGGCACAGTCTTTTCTGCGAGCACCACTCCCATGCTTCCCACAACTAACAATAAACAGCCGAGGGTGAGTGTGGGCAATATATGGCTGCGTTTTGGCAGTGCTGCTCCGCGAAAGAGCATCCAGCCGCACATGAGAATTCCCGCAGTGAAAAAGCGAGAAGCACCCATCAAGAAAGGTGGAAAGCTCTCTAAAGCAAATTTGATAGCAATGTAGGTGGAGCCCCAGATCAAATAGATTGTCAGAAAAGCCAGAATTATGCGAATTTTGTTTGGCTTGTGAGATTCCAAAATGCTACCTTTTTGTTCATTGCTCATTGTTCATCTAGAACTTGGTCAAAAGAAAAGCAGAGAAAAAACGAGTCTTTCTCTGCTCTATATATTACTAGATTGCTGAAATTAAGCCGCTGAACTCTTAGCTAGATGCTGAGAGAAGCGAACTCAATTTATTCGATGATTGCGAATCTTCTTTATCATTAGTGTCTGACGAACCAGGTTCTAAGTCATGACCAGACAACCAGCCATTGGCGGCAACGATTGCACTTCTCAATCCATCTGGTTTGGTGTCGTCTAAGGCAACTTCTTTATAGAGTGAAAGTAGTTGCATGGTGGTCATTAGGCAGACATTTTTCTTGGCAGCATATTCGGCCAATTCTAGTTCTTCAACAGACGAACCGACACCGGTTGGGGCCTGATCGCTGATTTTGCTGACAATCAAGATGCCTTTAGGTTCGGTACCTTTTTCGCACCAGTAACGTGTCTGCGAAATTGAAAGCTGGCCAAGGTGCGAGCGTTCTGCTTGGGTGGTGGTCCAAATAACACGTGCGATACAAACATGTTTGTCATCAACTTCTAGTCTTAATTCATGTTTGTCATCAGCAGCAATAGTTACCTTCCAGCCGATTAAGCTGAGAACTTTGCCGCAGGCCTCAACCAGTTCGTCACCGGTTGTTGTCAGCAGAGTATTACGCACCCCTTTGGTGAGAGCAACACGGGTTTCAACATCGCGAATTTTTTGTTGCGCGAGTTTCACCTGTTCGTTCAGTTCATCGAGCTCTGTATTGAGCTTTGCGATTTCATCTGAGAAATATCGTTTTGTCCAATCCGGCACGTCAGTAGCCCCCGCTCGTAGTGTCATTGCGTCATCTAAATTGATAGAACCTAGATCTAAGCTAGAAGACCCACCCAATTGTTTGGTAGTTCCCGAACCATTAGATCCTGATTCCCCACTGATTTCAGCGTTAAGTGGCGATAAGGTAGAACTTTCGGCCACGGCGACTTCTGGCTCAGCTTGTGCCAATTCGGCTTCGGTTTCCTTTTCGGCATCCTCTTGATTGTCTGCGGCTGCTTTTGCCGTAGATTGTTCAGTTTCATCAGCTACCGCAGTAATTGATTCGGCCTCGGCAGCAACTTCCTCTTGATTAGAAAGAAGGTCTCCTAAAGCAACTTTTGCCTCACCCTGCGGCACTTCAGTTTCGGCCGCGGATGCACTGACTTCTGAATCATCGCTTTCTGCACTTGTCTCTGTGCTAGATTCAGCTTTGTTGCCCAGTGATGATGCCAAGCCTGTGGGTTGGAGAGCTTCGAGGGTAACAGTGTCGCTCGGTTTGTTCAGTATTTTAGGTGGCAAGCTTCCGCTACCATTGCTGTCGGCTGTTGCGTCAATGGCAGAATCTTCTACATTATCTGAAGCTGCACTAGCCTCTGTGTCTGCGCTGGCAGATTCTGAAGCATCAGAATATTTGTATTCACCAAGGCTCCCCAGTGCTTCTTCGGCAGGTGCCTCGGCGGCAACTTCGGTATCGGCAGCAGAATCAGTTGTAGAAGAAGTCTCTAAGTCTTCTAGCATCTCTTTATCTTGGGCTGCTAGCTTGGCTTTTACTGCATCTTCATTGCTTTGCACAACTTCTGTAGCGAGGGGTTGTAACAAAGAGGCAAGTGAGGCTTTAGGAGCGTCTGGTTTCGGTTCAATCTGAATCGAATTGGCCGCTTCCTCCATTTTGTCGAGCATTTTGGTATCAGGCATTGCCATTTCTTGTGTGGCAGACTTAGAAGAGCCATCATCTACAGCCTTGAGGTTGACGCTAGTGTCGGTCATAGGGGAGCCATCTGACACAGGCATTGGATGGCCTTTGACCGTAATGCCTACGCCGTCTGAACGCTCACCACTAATTGCTGCCACTGTTGGCGGATTAACTGGTTCAGAACCCGGTGCCTGTACCGCTTCAACTACGAACCAAAAGAGGGACACACCTACTTTTAATACGTCGCCGTCTTTAATATTTTCTGGGCTGGTGATCTGGTTGCCGTTTAAGAATGTGCCGTGACGGCTCTTAGCATCCTGCACCGTAAACTCGTCGTTCTCATAACTAATGATGAAATGAAAGCGCGAAATTGACTGATCGCCACTAATAACGATGTCGTTCAAGTCGTCGCGGCCGACTCGACATCTAGGGGTAGCGACTGGGATCTTCCGGTTGGAGACCAGGTCGACTAGAAATGCAGTTGGAGTGTTGTTTCCTTCTTCGTTGCCCATTTTGCTGCTTTCTTCTGGAGTTGATTTGATACCTAAGGATGACCACATTTAATCTGTGGTCTCTATGAATGTTCCACACCCAAGAGAATATTAACGCCCAACTCGCATCTGCTTATACACTTGCGACAATTTAGTTTGATTATCAGCCTCACTCTTAATATTATTTCCACTGATTACAACTGGTGATATGGGTAAATTAGTTACAGCTATCAACTGGGAGCATCACTTGAAATGACCGATTTTGTTGACTCGCAAGCCGCTTATGTGGGCACTGAGTTCGTTCAGTATCTGAAAACGTTGCCTTGGTGTCGCCAAGAGAGCGGGCATCTTGTCGCAGTTCATAAACTTACTTCTGAGATCATTGAAGTAGTACGCGAGAGCGAAGTGAAACTTTACCCAGGCGGCATGGTAGTCAAGCTGCCCCGCTCTGTTTTGATGGGTTTGCAAAAGAGTAGTGATGATGGTCAACCACTTCCTGCTGTTTTGGTTTGGAAGGTCGAGGGTGTTGAAATTTGGTTTCGTCGCCAAAAGAGCGCTGATTTTCCTTATGACACTTGGACAGACCCGGCTGCTCTGACAATTGAACGAGAGCGGGCCATGGTCTTAGCCGAGAAGCTTGGAAGTGATTCGGCTACAGCTTTTGCTGAAATGTCCGAGAAGGCAAAAGAATGCCCAGCTATGATTCCAGCTTATTAGGCTGATTTGATTTAACTAGATTGAGCTAGCGCCAGAAATAATGCCAGCTGTAATCGACGTTTACCGTTTTGCCTGGCTGAATTGTCTCGGTGAACGTGAACTTGCCAATACCATTCATATACGACCACCAACCGGGCCAGCTGTAATAGCCCCACCAAATTGGCAAATCACTGCCTTTCATTTCGTCGATGGTGTTGGTCATCGTCATACTGCCGCCCTTTGAGGCGCTGTCTAAGCGGCCCAACACCTTTCTGGTTATCTCAACTGTGATCGGTTTGTTCATATAGTTGGTTAGGGCGATGGAGCCCGCCAGATTGACTCTTGCATATTTGTTGTCTTGCCAGGTGATGGCATCGGGAGTTCTACTTGTTTCCTTCTCTTCTTTCTTTGCTTTGATGTCGATGGCATTTGTCAGGGTGAGATCGGCATTGCTACCAGGTGACGCGTAGGTCATCATGCCCTGCGCTAATACTTCGCCGTCGCTGGCAAAACTATTTTTTTCAGTGCCTTTGTCGTTGTTGGCGCTTGCCACCACTATCAGTGCCGGTGCTGTAGTGAACGGCTGCTTGCTACTATTGAACAGTCGGATTTTGTGAATTACTTTGTTGCTCTCTGTCAGCTTCTGTTCTTCTTGCCCAGAATGCACGTGACTATTTTGGTTCTGCACTTCTGGTGGTGGCGCAAATGCTAAATCTAGAGTATAGAGATCTTTGTACTCAACAGCATATTCTTGTACGGGCACTACCATGCGTTCGCCCTTCTTTAAGGTCAAATGCTTCAAGTTAAAAACAAAGAGATCCTCATTTTTAGTTGATTCTGTCTTTGTCTGTGTGTCACCACTTTTGTCGTCACTATCTCTAGCATAGCCAACCGATTGCGACATAATAGAATTGCTAAAACTGTTTCTCAGCCTCGAGTCTTGACCTGCATACGAGGCAACCTGAGCAATGGTTTCTGACAGAGAAATTGGATCGACATCGCCTTTGAAGGCAAATGAAGGCACTCCCACGACCAAATTGCAGTTGACGTCTTTCAAGTCTGTAAGGTCGTTTACTAGAGTGGCCTGCAACTTCACTTTGGCATGGCCTTGGCCATCGATGGTGACTTTGTAATTGGGTATCCAGCGAATACCTTTCTCCAAATACATCATGCCAACTTTGGCTTTTGAGTTGCCGCTCTTCTGCCAATCGAGCGCCATGGTCATGGTATTGCGAATATACTCATCTTTGAGCTGGCCGTCAGGTTCTGTTTTAAAAGACAGTGTTTGAATACGTTCTATTGGAACATAACTGATTCCGGTATCGGTTTTGAGTTTAACTAGGTTGCTTTTTTGGGGCAAAATTAGAGCAGCATCAACGCTCTCTTGGCCGGCTCTGGCAAGTTCTTCGGCTGAACGGGTAGGAATGCCAATTATTTTGGCGTCATACGAAACTATTTTGGCACTTTCGCCGACACCGATTAGTTCATCAATGTGCACCAACGCCCCGGCATTGGCGGCAACCAACTCGGCAACTGTAAGGGCCGTTTGGCTGTTGGTGATTTTTCTTCGGCCGGCAGTCACCGCGGTGAGTTTGGCCTGTGGCTCTAGGCTATAAGGAAAGAAGGTGCCAAGCACTGGTTTGGGTAGGTCTTCAAGAACTACATCGCCGCTGGCTGTGAGTGGCATCTGGCCTTCGTGTATGAGCAGGGCATGGCCGTCTTTGAAGACTGTTACTTCTTTTACAGGCATATGAGCCAGGCTGTGAACTGTGTCTGCTTTCTGCTCAGATTTTAGATCTGCTCTTAGGGCCTCCGCAGCGGGATGGCTTTCGTTTTGCTCTATTTTTGCGGCCTTTACATCACCCGCCCTCGCGGCAGGTGTGAGCCCGGGGGTGGCAAATGTTGTCGCTGTTGTGGTCAAATATAGGGCCAAGAGGCATGGCAGCGAACGTGGTCTTGAAGATGGATTCATTGCTTGCCTCACTAGGTGCTTACCCGATTAAATCACCAGCCCTATTGTTGCACCTCAGTAATAACCCTGAACTTGCTTGTACTGCGCTTTAATTTCCTCTTCTGCTGGACCAACAATGACCATTGATATTGCTGCTCAAAGAAAATATGAAGAGCTTTCAGCCAAAGCGTTGCATGGAGACTTAGCGGCAAAGACTCAACAAGGCTTGATGCTAGTTAAGGGCGAGGGAATTGAGCGCAACCTGGTGTTGGCTCGTGAGTGTTATCTAGCGGCAGCAGAAGCCGGTTATAGTGTGGCTCAATACAATTTAGGCTCATTGTATTTGAATGGTTTGGGAGTAGAGCGTGATTATGTCCAGGCCTTGCACTGGTTTCAGCTGGCTGCCGACCAGGGCGATTGTGACGGACAGTTCAATGTTGCTTATATGCACGACCGCGGCTGGGGTGTTGCACAAAGTGATGCTGAAGCATTCAAATGGTATGAAGCAGCGGCTAAGAATGGCTCGGCCAGAGGCCAGTTTGATTTGGCCGCTTGTTATCAGCATGGCAAGTTTGTCGCAGTGGATCTAGAACAGGCTCTTTATTGGTATCGTCAAGCAGACGCTTCAGGAGTGGCGCGAGCTGCAGCAGCGTTGCGAGAACTGGAAATTGGCGCCAAATAAATGAATGAGACCATGGTCTGTAAATTTAGAATCGTCGCTGCTGCCTTAATGGTGTGCTTTGTGCAACAGTCTATTTTTGCATTGCCTGCCAGTGCTTCGCTAGATGAAGTGGAAGAGCTAAATCGACAGATACTTCTGAAGGAAGTAGAGCTAGAGCGCTTCAGTATCAACTTTCGCAAATACAATAATATTCAAGGCCGCTGGCGGGGCTGGCGCTATTTCGCCTTTCAAGAGGCGAATGCCGGAATGACTGCGGCCGGACTGACAACACAGCTTGTCGATCGCCAACGAGTTATCCGCAACGCCAATGTCTTTAACGTAAATAGTAGTGGCAAAATCAGCTATGAGCCAAATGGTGTCAACCGAGTCACACAAGAAAAAGGTTTGATTTTGCAGATGGTCGGTCAGACAGTGGGAGCAGTTGGCTCTGGTATTGAACTTGGTATCAATCTTCATCATGGGCACGCAGCCCATAAGAAAGGTTATGGATCAAAAGAGAGTATTACTTTTGTTCTTGCTCTGCGAGATCAGATTAATGCACTTTTTGAAAAACGCGCTGCTGCTGTTACTGCTGCGCATCTAGAGAGCGACGAGCTAGCTATCGCTCAAGCCGAAGAAGCTGTTCTGCGCGATATTACCGATATGGGCTTGCAAGAATATGCTGACTATCATGTCGCTGCCAAAAGATTCAGAGCGTTTCAAGACTCGCTCTATGTCTTTGATATCGCTAAAAATACTACTGGTGCCGTGGGCAATCTTGTAAACGTGGTGCAGACTCACGAGCGTCGGCCCCATTTGTCTGGCGGGGCTGGTGTGCTGACACTCACTTCTGGTGCTTTGATTATGTTTACCCCCCTTCTTGCTCAAGGTGTAGGAAAACTGGTCGCTTCTTCTCACAAGCGTGCTTTGCGGCAAGTTGTTGCTGGTATTTCACCACATACAGTGGATGAGTTAGAAGTGCACCGCCGTGAGCTGAATGCTTTGCTCAATAAGAGTCCTCATTCCGATCAATCAATCGCTAGTTCGAGCAAGTCGGTGGCGCTTCTGTCAGCCTACGATCTTGAAGCCTCTCAGCGGCGCAAGCAATTTGCTCTCTCCACCCGCGAAATTCGTGCTGGCACAAGGTCGGCCACAGAGAATGTCAGAGCCGGTTTGTTT
>Ga0172379_10009981_pt1 | contig 11601 bp, 4 predicted proteins | sample GrowelOW334metaG_FD_119756 | JGI IMG/M metagenome (GOLD analysis project Ga0172379, IMG submission 119756) | Groundwater microbial communities from an aquifer near a municipal landfill in Southern Ontario, Canada - Groundwater well OW334 metaG | ecosystem: Environmental > Aquatic > Deep... | reverse complement strand
GGTCGGAGCGACATTTTAAGAATGTAGATATAGATATGGGAGTGTATTACAAGACTTCCGGAGTAAACACAAATCCAACGACAGAAGATCAGAAGTGGAATGTAAGTTATTCATTCTACCGTGAAGATGGAACGTTGATCGGAGAGAAGAAATTCGCCTTAGATCAGAGTGTAGCAAGTTCAACCGGCTGGAAGTTAGCAGAGACAGCCGTAGGTGAGATCAGCTTACCGGAAGATGCATTCAAAACGATCATCAGATTTGTAGGCGGAAAAGATGCAACGGGTACAGTCTGGGCAGATGACTTTATCTTGAATGGAAGAGGAGGCTGGTTAGGTCAAGATTGGAACACGCAAGTAGGAGTTCCGACAGGCTGGTTTTACTGGCTGCCGCCAAACGGAGGCAATGACGGACAATTGGATGCCGGTTATGAGAACACAAGAATAACCGATGAGCAAGCACATCAAGGATTATATTCGCTTAAGTTTGAAAACTTAGCGGGAACCCATGATGGATTTGTCGGAACAAAAAAATATCCATTAAGTGGAGTTGTTCCGGGTGATATCGTAAGAGTAAGTGTATGGATAAAAGGAATGAACTTGAAACCGGATTCAGCAGCAGCAGTAGGAGATCAATGGAGTGTAGCGATTACGCCGATCTTCCATAACACAATCGGAAACAATGCAGGCTGGGGAGAATTTTGGTCAAGAGACATTCCATTGAAATTTGCAAATGTAACCTCATTTGATTGGACACAGTTTTATGTTGATGTTCCGGTACAGGATGGAGCAGTTTCAATGTCAGTAAGATTACATCCATTAGGAAGGTTCCAAGGAACCGTTTATATGGATGAATTGAAAGTAGAAAAATTAGAAGTAGCCTCACTGAATGAGATAGGCAGTTTTGAACAAGACTTGCCGTCATATTGGACGAAGGGAGCCGAACCAAGCGGAGCCACGTTAAGCTGGGCGAAAGACGATTCACATTCGATGGGCAGATCACTAAAAATTACGAAGGCGACAACATCGGAAGTAGCGATGTGGGAGTCGGAGAATATGGTGGACTTGTGGTCGGAGCGACATTTTAAGAATGTAGATATAGATATGGGAGTGTACTACAAGACTTCCGGAGTAAACACAAATCCAACGACAGAAGATCAGAAGTGGAATGTAAGTTATTCATTCTACCGTGAAGATGGAACGTTGATCGGAGAGAAGAAGTTCGACTTAGATCAGAGTGTAGCAAGTTCAACCGGCTGGAAGTTAGCAGAGACAGCCGTAGGTGCGATTAGCTTACCGGAAGATGCATTCAAAACGATCATCAGGTTTGTAGGCGGAAAAGATGCAACGGGTACAGTCTGGGCAGATGACTTTATTTTGAATGGAAGAGGAGGCTGGTTAGGCCAAGATTGGAACACGCAAGTAGGAGTTCCGACAGGCTGGTTTTACTGGCTGCCGCCAAACGGAGGCAATGACGGACAATTAGATGCCGGTTATGAGAACACAAGAATAACCGATGAGCAAGCACATCAAGGATTATATTCGCTTAAGTTTGAAAACTTAGCGGGAACCCATGATGGATTTGTTGGAACAAAAAAATATCCATTAAACAGCGGGACAAAAGCTTCAGCACGTGCAGCTTCTTCAAATGTACCGCAAGATATAACCGCATTAAATGGTATAGTACCCGGTGATATACTCAGAGTAAGTGTATGGATAAAAGGAATGAATTTGAAACCGGATTCAGCAGCAGCAGTAGGAGATCAATGGAGTGTAGCAATTACGCCGATCTTCCATAACACAATCGGAAACAATGCAGGCTGGGGAGAATTTTGGTCAAGAGACATTCCATTAAAATTCCCAAATGCAACCTCATTTGATTGGAAACAATTTTATGTTGATGTCCCGGTACAGGATGGAGCAATTTCAATGTCGGTGAGATTACATCCGTTAGGAAGATTTCAGGGAACAGTTTATATGGATGAACTACAAATAACGAAAAATGGAGTTACAGATATAACTAAGGATACAAAAACTCCAACTGATTATAGTTTATCTCAAAACTATCCGAATCCTTTTAACCCGAGTACGATAATTAATTATTCACTCCCAACAAATTCATATGTTAAGTTAATAATTTATGATTTGCTCGGACGTGAAGTAAAAACCTTGATCAATAATGAACAAAATCCCGGAACTTATAAAGTTCAATGGGATGGCGATAATAATTTCGGATCAAAGGTTTCCAGCGGAACGTACATTTATTCAATTAGAACTAGCGACTTTTATCAAGCAAGAAAACTGATTCTTTTGAAGTAAATTATTTTGACGAGGGCACCTAGTGAAGGTGCCCTTTTTTTAATCTCAATTTTTAATTAATAAATATTTTTTTAATGTAATAATAGGTGGATGTAGTGTTCACTTTTACTAATTGTAATAAAGTTTTAGTTTCATCGATCGGTCTTTTCATTTTTTTCTTAGGAACACTGGGTTATGCCGGAACCACTGGAAAAATTGCGGGTAAAATAATTGATAAAACTACTCGCGAAGCACTAATAGGGACAAATATTTTAGTCGTCGGTACCTCGATGGGAGCTTCTTCAGACTTAGATGGTAATTATTTCATAATTAATCTTCCTCCCGGAGAATATCAATTAAAAGCTTCGATGGTTGGCTATGCTTCATTTATAGTTCAGAAGGTCAGGGTATCTGTAGATCAGACTACAAAAATTGATTTTGAATTAAATCCGGAATCAATGGAATTAGCCGATGTAATTGTAACAGCCGAAAAACATTTAGTCAGAAAAGATCTCACATCTACTGAAGCGACTATAAGCAGTGATAATATTTCCATGCTTCCATTAGAAGATGTTGCGGCAGTTGTAAATTTACAAGCCGGTGTTGTTGATGGACATTTTAGAGGCGGCAGAGGTAATGAAGTAAAATATCTAATTGATGGTGTTCCCGTTAATGATGTTTATTCCGGGCAATCATCTTTATCGGCGGAAGTAAATAGTATTGAAGAAATTCAAGTGCTTACCGGTACATTTAACGCCGAATATGGAGAAGCGCTTTCAGGCGTCGTTAATCAAGTGACGAAAATTGCAGGTGATAAATTAGATGGAAATTTCTCTTTTTATTCCGGTGATTACGTCAGCACACATAAAAATATTTTCACAAATATAAATCATATTAGTCCTACCAATGTTTATAATGTTCAAGGAAATGTTAGCGGACCGGTACCGGGTTTGGGAAATTTATTAAAGTTCTTTTTATCCGGTCGTTATAATTATGATGAAGGTTCAATTTATGGGCGAAGGATTTTTAATCCATCGGATTCTTCCAACTTCTCTGCTAACAACCCGGCAGATTGGCATGTCGGAGCTACAGGTGACAGCGCCTATGTACCAATGAACTTCAATCGGAAGTTATCTTTGCAAGGGAAATTGGCTATTAATGTTGGTGGTGGTAAAGGAATTGTACTTTCCGGATTATATCAGGATAATAAATACAGAGACTATGATCATATTTATAAACTTAATCCTGATGGTGATTATAAAAAGTATCAAAAAAGTTTTTTAGGGATTATAAGTTATACGCTGATGTTGAATAATTCGGCATTTATAGATTTTTCCGCTTCGGCTCTCAGATCAGAGTTTAAACAATATGTTTACGAAGATCCTCTTGATCCTCGGTATGTAGATCCAATCAGAAAGAGCGACGTGAGCGGGAATTCATTCCTGACCGGTGGTACGCAGAACTGGCATTTTAATCATACCACAACAAGCTATACCGGTAAATCAGATTTTACATGGCAGATTGATAATATAAATCAAATTAAATCTGGAGTTGAGTTTACATATCATGATCTGATGTACAAAGATTTTCAAATAATGATTGATGCTGCTTCAAACTTTAAACCGAAGATACCGGAATCAGGAGCATTTAATTACAACACTTATCAAGCTAATCCTTATCAGTTTGCATATTACATTCAAGACAAGATAGAGATTGATTATTTAATAGTTAATGTTGGTCTTAGGTTTGACTATTTTGAACCGGACGGTAAATATTTAAAAGACCCTAATAAAATTAATCTTATAGATGAACTTCAACCTCCGTTTCCTGACTCATTACTAACAAAGGCTAAAGCTAAATCTCAAATTAGTCCACGCATAGGATTGTCTTATCCTATTTCGGATAGAGGTGCAATTCATATTTCATACGGTCATTTTTTCCAGATACCTCCGTTCGAAAATTTGTACCGTAATCCTAATTTCAGAATTCCGTTAACGGGAGATTTCCCTGAGAATATCGGCAACACTATTGGTAATGCTGATCTTCAGCCGCAGCAAACTATTATGTATGAAATAGGTTTGCAACAAGCCTTAACAGATGAATTGGGAATTACAGTTACAGGTTATTATAAAGATATAAGAAATTTACTGGCATCGGAAATATTTATTAAAAATGAATTTAGAAAATTCAGTAAACTCATCAATAAAGATTATGGTTCTGTAAAGGGGATAACACTATCCTTTGAAAAAAGATTTACCAATGGTTTAGGGGCAACGGTAGATTATACTTTCCAAATTGCAAAAGGGAGCGCATCGGATCCGAATGCCGCATTTAACAATGCGCAATCTAATCCGCCGATAGAGGCGAATAAACAGCTCGTTCCATTGGATTGGGATAGAACCCACTCACTTAATTTTACGCTAACGCTTGGTGAACCTGGAAATTATATAGCAAGTTTTATTGGAAGACTTGGATCAGGTTTACCTTATACACCATCTTTGCAAAATCAAAGAACAGGTTTGGAAAACAGCGACAACAGACCGGCGTTTTACGATGTTGATTTTTATTTGACTAAGTATTTTGAATTAGCAACTCATCGAGTTTCAATATTTATGAAGATTTTTAATTTATTTGATACTCTAAATGAAGTAAATGTTTTCGGCGATACCGGAAGAGCCGGAGATACATTGGAGCTTACTCGAAATCAAACAGCGCCGAGAGGTGTAAATACTATTAAAGAATTTTTTACCAGACCGGATTTTTATTCATCACCCCGGCAAATTGTTATTGGGGCTGATTTTTCATTTTAGGTTGTCTTTTTATTGGAGTAAAAATGTTGATAACAAAAAATAATTTCGGTTTTATAATTTTAATTGCGGCAGCATTTATTATTAATTCCGACCTGACTTTCGGCCAGAGAGTTGTCGATAAAAACAAAGGGGACCACAATCAAACCAGAAAAGGATTCATGGATGGTAACCTTGCTGCAACCGTTTACTATAACTTTGGTGAAATTGCAGACTGGAAGAATGAACCAAGCAGAAGCGGAGTTTGGCCAAAGGGAACTAACCACACGTATGTGGATGGCGTCGCAATCATTGTTCAAGCGGAAGCGAAAGACCCGGCAGGAAAACTGATTCATCCGCTGGAATCGAACTACTACGAGTTTACCCGGTACAATAGTGCAACGGGTGTTACATACGGATGGTGGCCCTTGTCCGGCTATTCGGCAACTTACAGCAGCACACCGGCAAGGAGCGATGTTCCATCCACCTGGCCAGAGAAATGGCCCGACAGAACTTCGGATTGGAATGGAAACTGGAATGGATTTTTCGGAAAAGGAATCTTCAATGCAGACGTTGAAACGTATTTTGTGTTCGATGATAATGAAGATAGAGAATACCTGCTGAAGAATAATTTTACTCCTGACACCGAAGATCCAACAAGAGGAGGACTGGGCATGCAGGTTAGAGCCCGCGGTTTTCAGTGGTCGCAGGTGCTTGCTGAAGATGTAATCTTCTGGTATTACGAGATTACTAACATGGGAACTTATGATTATCAAAAAACTTTATTTGCGCAATATGTGGATTGGGGAATTGGCGGACATGATAATTCCTCGAATAACGCAGGTGATTATAATGAACTACTTGATATGTCTTATGCGTGGTCAGTCGTACCTTTCGGCAACCCTGGAAATTGGAGTCCGGTAGGACTTGCCGGTTACGCCTTCCTTGAAAGCCCCGGTGTTCCGGATGATCAAATAGATAACGACTCTGACGGACTAACTGATGAGAAAAGAAATAACAACGCGACTTTTTTTGTAACTAATCCTAATCAAGATCCGTTTTTAAAAAATGCTTTTCAGGATACTACAAAATTTTTTCAGTTTTACGGTTATTCGTGGAAAGAACATTGGGATGCTGATGAGAATGCTAATTGGAAATCGTACGCCGATCTAAACAATAATGGTCTATGGGATTCAGGCGAACCTCTTAATAATGATGTCGGCTCCGATGGTATTGGTCCATTTGATGCAGGCTATTCCGGACCTGATGTTGATGGAACAGAAGCAAATGGAAAACCAGACCAGGGAGAACCGAACTTCGGCATACTTGATAAAGATGAATCCGATCAGTTAGGTCTTACAGGTTTTAAGATTTATGCAGTTCATACTTATGAGCTTGACAATGATGAGGAGAATTGGACCGTACTTTCCGGTTTACCATCTCCGCACGGTCAATCACTTGTTGGCGTAAACCTTGCAAATTATTTTTCAAGTTATCTTTTCAGCATGAATGGAAGGAATACTTATTCAACAGTCACCGGGGAGAATCAAGGTGAAGGTGAGACGGAAAGATTTTCTATGTCGATGGTCTTCGGAATAAACCAAGACGATCTGTTCAGAAGAAAAAAGACGGTGCAGCAAATCTACAATGCAAATTATCGTTTTGCCAAACCACCGGAAAAACCAATTCTAACTGCCGTTCCTGGAGATCATAAAGTAATTCTGTATTGGGATGACAGAGCCGAGAAGACATTCGATGAATTTTATCAGCGAATAAATTTTGAAGGATACAGAATTTACAGATCAACTGAACCGAATTTTCTGGAGAACAAAATAATTACGGATGCGTACGGTAAACCTATTTTCAGATCTCCGATAGCACAGTTCGATGTGATTGATGGTGTTACCGGACTTCATCCGATAAATGTGAACGGCGCAATGTTCTATCTCGGAAATGATTCGGGATTAAAGCATTCCTTCATTGATACAACAGTGCAAAACGGTCAAACTTACTACTATGCAGTTGCAGCTTATGATAGAGGATATGAAACAACTACTATCGAAGGAAATTTTGAAGGCATACCTCCTTCAGAGACAACAACTATTCTGAAGAAAGATATTAACGGTAATATCACCACAGATATAAATACAGCGGTTATTACTCCGAGAGCGCCTGCTGCGGGTTATCTCGCACCGGAGGTCGCATCTTTCGAAGGAAGCGGACCAGGCACAGGAAACATTTCGATATCGATACTCAATCCGGATTCCATTAAGAATTTTAATACGTATCGTCTGGAGTTCAATGATAACGTCCTTTATCATAATTCTGCTAATCCGGAGTATTCGCTTATTAACATAGCAGCAGGGGACACGATGTTAAACAAACAGAAAATAACCGGTGTTGAAGGGCAGACTCCTGTCCTTGACGGATTTACGGTTAATATGAAGAGTGATACCTCTGTAGCAATTGACGTTGACAAGACTAAATGGATCACCGGAAACAGCAACTATATTGTGCAGGTGGGTTTTGATTCAAGATATCAAGCGGCTTATCTAGGAAAGAAAATAGATTATCCTGCCGACTTTGAAATAAAACTTTTGGAGCCAGGTAAGGGCGATTTATCATTCCCGGCTACATCTTTCAGCCAACCTATACAGACGAATATTGTTGTGAATAATCTTACCGAAAGGATAGAACATTTCCAGTTCATTTTTAGGGACAAAAATTCGGATAAGATATTTAACGATAGTGATGCAATCTTTATAGTATTTGGAGATTCTCTTGGTAAAAAAGCTACTAATTTTTCTGATCTGCATGTAAGTTGGTCTATCACCTTTATAAAAGACACCACTATTGCTGAAGATAAGCAGAGACCTCCTCAGTATGGGGATATTTTTAAAGTGGTAAATAAGAAACCTTTCAGAAAAGGAGAGTTCTACCAGTTCACTTTAAAAGGAAAAGGATTTGACAAGGTCAAAGCCGAGTCGGATATAAATAATGTGTCGGTTGTTCCTAATCCATATGTTGGAGCAGCGTCATGGGAACCGCTTTCAAGTAATGTCGGACGCGGTGAAAGGCGTATTTACTTTACGCATCTGCCGAGTCAATGCACAATCAGCATCTACACTTTGAGCGGAAAACTTGTGGATTCGTTTCAGCATTCCGGTACGTTATCAGACGGACAGGAAAGTTGGGATTTAGTTTCCAAGGATGGAATGGATATAGCTTACGGAGTTTATGTTTATCATATTGACGCTCCGGGTGTTGGGAAAAAGATTGGAAAGTTTGCGGTAATAAAATGATGAAATTACAAAAGTATAAATTATTGCAGAATGCTATGGATAATATAACTCGTATAAAAATGTTTTTATTAATTCTGATTTTCTTTTCAGTAAATCAATCACTCTATTCCCAAAATGTTTCGAAGACCGGCACAACCGCAGCATCCTTTCTGGAGATAGGCGTTGGCGCTCGCGCAAACTCAATGGGAGGGGCATTCGTGGGGCTCGCAAATGACGCATCAACATTGTATTGGAATGTCGGCGGAATAGCTGGTCTCAATCAGTATGAAGCAGTACTGGCGCATACGGATTGGATCGCGGATACAAAATTCGATTACGCCGGGCTGGCGATTCCTTTAGGAGATTTTGGAAATCTCGGTTTTAGTTTTACATCTCTCACCATGGGAGACATGAAAGTTACTACCGTTGAACAACCCGATGGAACCGGAGAAAATTTCAGCGCTGCGGATATCTCGCTTGCATTATCTTTTGCAAGAAAATTTACTGATAGGTTTTCAATTGGAATCACGGCTAAATATATCAAGCAAACCATCTGGCATATGAGCTCGTCTGCGTTCGCAATTGATGCCGGCACCATTTTAAGAACCGATCTTTTCGGAGGAATGACTATCGGCGCAGTGATGTCAAATTTCGGAACCTCAATGCGTTTAGACGGAAGAGATACGAGAAATTTTATCCGGATTGACGAAACTAAACAAGGTTCAAACGAAAGAATACCAACAAATATTGAACTTGATTCGTGGGATTTGCCTCTTATTTTCCAGATAGGCGTTTCAACTCCTGCATTCCAATATGAAAGCTATAAATTAACTGTATCCGCTGATGCCATTGTTCCGAATAATGATTACCAGAGTTTAAATGTTGGTACGGAGTTTTCTTTTCTGGATTTCTTCTCGGTGCGAGGAGGATATAATTCATTGTTTCTCAAAGATGCCGAAGGAGGACTTTCATTTGGCGCCGGTGTTGATTCTAAGATGCTGTTAAGTTCAGCAATTATAAAATTTGATTATGCTTTTCGAGATTTTGGGAAACTAAAAAATGTTCATAGTTTTTCAATAGGGATAAAATTCTAATAGTTAAATTTGTAAAAATTCCGAATCGTCGTTTAAAGAAGAATTTGAAAAAAACCTTACTCATATTGCTGTTTTTCTGTTTGAGCAAAAGCTATTCGCAAAATATATTTTTTGAAGGGAATGAAAATTCAAAAATCAAAAATGAAATTGTAGCTCAAGTCGGATCAGTTAAAATTACAGCGGAAGAATTTATCTACAGTTATGAATTTGGACCGGCTTTCCCGAAAAGAGAAAAAAATTCTAAGTTGATCTACCTTAATTATATGATCAACGAAAAACTGCTTGCTCTTGAAGGATATGAAAAAGGTGTAATGAAAAATGAATTAAGGAAAGGACTTTACGCAGATATCGAATCTGATTTGGCATCTGAAGAAATGTTCAAGAAAGAAATTGTGCCGAAGGTTAAAATAAATGATGTCGAGATCAAGAAGGTTATTGAAAAGAAACAAACTGAATATCAACTGAGATGGTTACACGCTAATGATTCTCCGGCTTTGAAAGATTATTTAACTCAATTAAAAAATGGAATTTCGTTTGACTCTTTATTCACAGCACAATTAAGTGATTCAGTCCTGGTTGATGATAGACAACTAACAACCAGTCTATACAACATATATATGAAAAATCCGCAGTTTGCTTTAATTGTGGATACATTGAAAGCCGGAAAGATTTCTGATCCCATTCACACTGATGACGGATGGTACATCATTAAGATTGATAATATTATTAAAAGCATGATCACCGGTGAAGCGGAATATAACAAACTGAAATCCGAAGCGGTTGAAGCGATTACCAAAAGCAAAATGGATTTATTATCGGATCAATATGTGAAAGGATTATTTGAAGATGAAAATCCAATTATAAAACGTGATGTGTTTAATGTGCTTCGATCTTATCTTGGGAAATTTATTCTTACACCTGAAAATTATTCCGAATGGAAATTAGATGACAAATTGGAAGTTGCATTATCCAATCTCGGATTAAAAAGAGGAGAGAAGTACACCGGTTTAACGTTGGTTGAATGCAAGAACCGTAAAATATCTCTAGACGAATTTATCATCTGGTTTAGGAACCGTGAGCAATACGTAAAATTCTCTAAAAATGAATTAATAGCATTCTCGAAATCTTTAGAAGATTTGGTTTGGGTTATGGTGAGAGATAAATTGTTGACTGATGAAGCGTACCAAAAAGGTTATAACAAATCCGATTGGGTAAAAAAGCAATCAACCTGGTGGAAAGATAAAATATCATACAGCGCGTACAGAAACGAATTAGCGAATTTCATCACGTTAAATTCCGAAGAGCAGCGTTTGGTAAGTGAGAAGAAACAATCTCAGTCCGAAATTATGAGTGCAGAACTTTCGAAAAAAATATTGCACAAAATTCTTGAGTTGAAGAAAAAATATAAAATCGTTATAAATGAAGTTCTGCTTAACAAGATAAAAGTTTCAACCGAAAATGATAAAAAAGCAATCGAAATGTTCATCGCTAAACGAGGCAATCTAATTCCAAGACCTGCATTTCCTTCAATTGATAACGATTGGGTAAACTGGGAATAAAAAATAGTGAATAGACTTTTTATAAATATTGCTTTACTGATTTTGATTTGGCTTCCGCTACAGTCATGTAATTCTGGCAATCAAAGTTCCGAAACGAACTTGATCTACTGGTGTTCCAACAATAGTTATGAAATTCAGTTCGCAAAACAATTAACGGAAAAGTGGAATAAAAATAACCAAAATGTTTCAGTTAAATATCAACCGGTTCCTGAAGGAAGATCGAGTGAAGAGATTATTCTTGCTGCGGTGGTAGGCAAAACTACTCCCGATATCTATTCAAACATGTGGCAGGGCGATGTCGAAGCTTATGCGGAAGCCGGCGTGTTAGTTGCACTTGATACGCTTAAAGGATTTATGGATTTTCTTAACGAAAGATGTGACAGTGAAGTGATTGAGGAAATCAGGTCACTCGATGGACATATCTATCAAATTCCGTGGAAGATTAATCCGATCATGCTCATCTACAATGAAAAGATGATGATGGATTTGGGTTCATCTACGTCACCTCAAACATATTCTGATTTTTTTAGATTCTCCGCGAAATTTCAGAAAGATGTTAACGGTGATGGTTACGTAGACCGATGGTT
>Ga0172379_10009980_pt1 | contig 11601 bp, 9 predicted proteins | sample GrowelOW334metaG_FD_119756 | JGI IMG/M metagenome (GOLD analysis project Ga0172379, IMG submission 119756) | Groundwater microbial communities from an aquifer near a municipal landfill in Southern Ontario, Canada - Groundwater well OW334 metaG | ecosystem: Environmental > Aquatic > Deep... | reverse complement strand
GGCCTTCGGCGACACCCCGCACGAGAACCTCGAGATCCTGATCGGCCAGATGGTCAACCTGGTCCAGGACGGCGAGCCGCTGCGGATGTCGAAGCGGGCCGGCACGGTCGTCACGATCGACGACCTCGTCGACGCGATCGGGGTCGACGCGTCGCGCTACGCCCTGGCTCGCTACAGCTCCGACTCGACCATCGACATCGACCTGGGTCTGTGGACCAAGCAGTCCAGCGACAACCCGGTGTTCTACGTCCAGTACGCGCACGCCCGGGTCGCGTCGATCCTGCGCAACGGCGCCCAGCTGGGTCTCGAGCCCGCCGGCGACGAGTTCGACCCGGCGCTGCTCTCCGACGAGAAGGAGGGCGAGCTGCTCCGGGCGCTCGCTGACTTCCCTCGTGTCATCACCGCTGCCGCCCAGCTGCGCGAGCCGCACCGCGTGGCCCGCTACCTCGAGTCGCTCGCCGGGCACTACCACCGGTTCTACGACAACTGCCGGGTGCTGCCGATGGGCGACGAGGAACCGAACGACCTGCACCGTGCCCGGCTGCTGCTGGTCGCCGCCACCCGCACCGTGCTCGCCAACGGGCTCGCGCTGCTGGGTGTCTCCGCACCCGAGAGAATGTGACCGGGTGACCCACGAAGCCGGCTGGGCCCACGCCCCGGGCGCCCTGCGGGGGCCGTCCTGGCTGCGCGAGCCCGCCGACCCCAACGCCCTGGTGCCGCTGCTGTGGTCCAGCACCGCCCGCAAGACCGACGGCGACCTGACCGTCGGGGGAGTGGCGCTCGCCGACCTGGTCGCGGAGTTCAACACCCCGGCCTACGTCCTCGACGAGGAGGACTTCCGCGCCCGCGCCCGCGCCTTCCGCGACGCCTTCGCCGCCTACGACGTCTTCTACGCCGGCAAGGCCTTCCTCTGCACTGCGGTCGCGCGCTGGGTCGCCGAGGAGGGCCTCAACCTCGACGTCTGCTCCTCCGGAGAGCTCACCGTCGCGCTCAAGGCGGGCTTCGACCCGGCCCGGATCGGCTACCACGGCAACAACAAGACCTACCCGGAGCTGCGCCGCGCCGTCGCCGCCGGCGTCGGGCGGATCATCGTCGACAGCTTCGCGGAGATCGAGCGTCTCGCCCAGGTCGCCGCCGACCTCGGCACCAGCACCCGGGTCATGGTGCGGGTGACCGCCGGCGTCGAGGCCCACACCCACGAATACATCGCCACCGCCCACGAGGACCAGAAGTTCGGCTTCTCGATCACCTCCGGTGACGCCCTCGAGGCCGTACGCCGCGTGGTCGCCGCCGACGGGCTCGAGCTGCTGGGCCTGCACTCCCACATCGGCAGCCAGATCTTCGACTCCTCCGGTTTCGAGGTGGCGGCGCGCCGGGTGCTGGCGCTCCACGCGACCGTGTCGACCGAGGTCGGGGTGACGATGCCCGAGATGGACCTCGGTGGGGGCTTCGGCATCGCCTACACGACCCAGGACGACCCGTCGGACCCCGCGCAGCTCGCGACCGAGATGAGCAAGATCGTCGAGCACGAGTGCCGCGCCCTCGGCATCGCCGAGCCCAGGCTGTCGATCGAGCCCGGCCGCGCGATCGTCGGCCCCTCGATGTGCACCGTCTACACCATCGGCACGGTCAAGCCGGTCGCCCTCGACGGCGGCGCGGTCCGCACCTACGTCTCGGTCGACGGCGGGATGAGCGACAACATCCGCACCGCCCTCTACGACGCCGACTACTCCTGCACCCTCGCCTCCCGCGAGTCCCAGGCGCCGCCGATGCTGACCCGGGTCGTCGGCAAGCATTGCGAAGCGGGCGACATCGTGGTCAAGGACGAGTTCCTGCCCTCCGACGTCGCTCCTGGTGATCTACTGGCGGTCCCGGGCACCGGCGCCTACTGCCGGTCGATGGCGTCCAACTACAACCACGCGCTGCGGCCTCCGGTGATCGCGGTACGGGACGGTGTCGCACGGGTGATCGTGCGGCGCGAGACTGAGGACGACTTGTTGGCAACGGACGTTGGTGCGTGATGTTTGAAGGTCAGAAGCCGCTCAAGGTGGCAGTTCTCGGCTGTGGTTCGGTCGGCTCGCAGGTGGTGCGGCTGCTCACCGAGCAGGCCGGCGACCTCGCGGCCCGGGTCGGCACGCGCGTCGAGCTCGCCGGGGTCGCCGTACGCCGGATCGACGCGCCGCGGGAGGTCGACGTACCCGAGGGGCTGCTGACCACCGACGCCGCGGGGCTGGTCAGCCGCGACGACGTCGACCTGGTGATCGAGGTGATCGGGGGCATCGAGCCGGCCCGGTCGCTGATCCTCTCCGCGCTCGAGCACGGCGCCTCGGTGGTCACCGCCAACAAGGCGCTGCTCGCCGAGGACGGCCCGACCCTCTTCGAGGCGGCCGAGAAGGCCGGTCGCGACCTCTACTACGAGGCCGCCGTAGCCGGGGCGATCCCGATCCTGCGCCCGCTGCGCGAGTCGCTCGCCGGCGACAAGGTGACCCGGGTCCTGGGCATCGTCAACGGCACCACCAACTTCATCCTCGACAAGATGGACAGCTCGGGGGCCGGCTTCGCCGAGGCGCTCGAGGAGGCTCAGGAGCTCGGCTACGCCGAGGCCGACCCGACCGCCGACATCGAGGGGTTCGACGCCGCCGCCAAGGCCGCGATCCTGGCCTCGCTGGCGTTCCACAGCCGGGTGACCGCCGCCGACGTGCACCGCGAGGGCATCTCCGAGGTCACCGCCGCCGACGTCCAGTCGGCCCGCGACATGGGGAGCGTGGTCAAGCTGCTCGCGATCGCCGAGCTCCGGCCCGGCCCCGACGGCGACGCCGTGTCGGTCCGGGTGCACCCCGCCATGATCCCGCGCTCGCACCCGCTGGCCAGCGTGCGCGAGGCCTACAACGCGGTCTTCGTCGAGTCCGAGGCCGCGGGCCAGCTGATGTTCTACGGCCCCGGCGCCGGCGGGTCCCCGACCGCCTCGGCCGTCCTCGGTGACCTGGTGACGGTGGCCCGCAACCGTCTCGCCGGCACCCGCGGCCCCGGTGAGTCGGCCTACGCCGACCGTGCGGTGCTGCCGATGGGGGAGACCCGCACCCGCTACCACGTCGCCATCGACGTCGACGACCGCGCCGGCGTGCTGGCCTCGGTCGCTCAGGCCTTCGCCGAGCACGACGTGTCGATCCAGACGGTGCGCCAGGAAGGACGCGGCGACGACGCCCAGCTCGTCGTCGTCTCCCACGAGGCCACCGACGCCCAGCTCAGCGCCACCGTCGAGCACCTGCGCCGCATGGAGATCGTCCGCGAGGTCACCTCGGTGATGCGGGTCGAAGGAGACACCGAATGAGCCTCGAACGGACCGCGGCCCGCACCCACCAGTGGCGCGGCGTCATCGAGGAGTACCGCGAGCTGCTGGAGATCCCGGAGGGGATCCCGGCGGTCACCCTGCGCGAGGGCGGGACCCCGCTGGTCTTCTCCGAGTGGCTCTCCGGCCTCACCGGGGCGGAGGTGTGGCTCAAGGTCGAGGGCAACAACCCGACCGGCTCGTTCAAGGACCGCGGGATGACCACGGCCATCTCCGTCGCGAAGGCCGACGGCGCCGAGGCCGTGGTGTGCGCCTCGACCGGCAACACGTCCGCGTCGATGGCCGCCTACGCCGCCAAGGCCGGGCTCAAGCCGCTGGTGCTGGTGCCGGAGGGCAAGATCTCCGCCGGCAAGATGGCGCAGGCGATCCTCCACGGCGGCCAGGTGCTGATGGTCCGGGGCAACTTCGACCACTGCCTCGCCCTCGCGCGGCAGCTGGCCTGGGAGTACCCCGTCGCGCTGGTCAACTCGGTCAACCCCGCGCGCCTCGAGGGGCAGAAGACGGCGGCCTTCGAGATCGTCGACTTCATCGGCGACGCCCCCGACTACCACCTGCTGCCGGTCGGCAACGCGGGCAACATCGCGGCGTACTGGATGGGCTACACGCAGTACCACCGGATCGGTGAGTCGACGAAGACGCCCGTGATGCGCGGCTTCCAGGCCGAGGGGGCCGCACCCCTGGTGACCGGTGAGCCGTTCCCCGATCCCGAGACCAAGGCCACCGCCATCCGGATCGGCAACCCCGCGTCGTGGAAGCTGGCCGAGGCCGCACGCAACGAGTCGGGCGGGCGCTTCGCGGCGGTCTCCGACGACCAGATCCTGTCCGCCCAGCGCGAGCTCGCCTGCCGTGACGGCGTCTTCGTGGAGCCGGCGTCGGCAGCGGGCATCGCCGGGCTGCTCCAGGAGCTGGCCCAGGGCGAGTCCTACGCCGGTTCGACCGTGGCGATCACGGTCACCGGCCACGGGCTCAAGGACACCGTCACCGCGCTCGAGGGCTTCACCAGCTCGGGCCAGAGCATCGTCGACACCGTGATCGACGCGGACGTCACCGAGGCGGCACGCGCCGCCGGCCTCGCCTGATGGTGCGTTTCGTCGAGGGGCCGGTCCGAGTCTCGGTCCCGGCCACCTCGGCCAACCTCGGCCCCGGCTTCGACTCCCTGGGCCTGGCCCTGGACCTGCGCGACCGGCTCGAGGCCGAGGTGCTGCCCGACGGGCTCGTGGTCGAGGTGCAGGGCGCCGGCGCGGACGCCGTACCTCTCGACGAGTCGCACCTGGTCGTGCGCGCCATGCGCGTCGGGTTCGAGGAGCTGGGCGGCCAGCCGGACGGGCTGCGGCTGTCCTGCACCAACGTCATCCCGCACACCCGCGGCCTCGGCTCGTCGTCGGCGGCGATCGTGGGCGGACTGGCCCTGGCCCGCGCGCTGGTCGTCGACGGAGACACGCTGCTCGGTGACGACGCCCTGTTCCGCGTCGCGGCCCGCCTCGAGGGGCACCCCGACAACGTGGCGCCGGCTCTCTACGGCGGCTTCGTCATCTCTGGGCACGAGGGCGCTGAGTTCTACGCGGTCGGCTCGTCGGTCGACCCGCGCGTCAGCGTCGTGGTCTTCGTCCCGCCCACGGGGGTGTCCACCGAGGTGGCCCGCGGGTTGTTGCCGGCGGAGGTGCCGCACGCGGACGCAGCCGCGGACGCCGGGCGTACGGCGTTGCTGGTCGCTGCGCTCGCCGGCCGCCCCGAGCAGCTGTGGCGGGGGACCCGCGACTACCTCCACCAGGACTACCGCCGCCCGGCGATGCCCGACTCGCTGGCGCTGGTCGACGGGCTGCGCGCCGACGGCGTCGCCGCCGTGGTCTCCGGAGCCGGTCCGACCGTGCTGGCGTTCTGCGGCTGGCCGGACGCCGTGGACACGAACGCCCTGCTCGCACGCGCTCCGGAGGGCTGGGCCGCGCAGGCCCTGGCGATCGACCAGGACGGGGTCCTGCTCGCCTGACGGTGTGCTGCCGGGACCGGTGAGACGGGTGATACATTGACGCCGCGCCAGAATCGTAGGCGTTGCGCCTAGTGTGACTGCCCTCCAGGTCAGTCATCCCCGTGGTGCGAAACCCCATCCTTGGACCATGCGGAGCATCTCCGCACCCGCCAGCCCTCCTGAGGGTGTGCGTTGGCGTCGAGGCTGGGCATTGACCAGGCGGCCGGCGGTGGTCTCCACCGCAACGGCACTGATACGTGGGAAGGACCTCACGTGACGGAAACGACCGAATCCACCACTGACGCCCCCGAGGCCGCTGCGGCCCCGAAGAAGCGCGGTGGCGGGCTCAACTCCCTGCTGCTCGCCGACCTCAAGTCGATGGCTGGTGGCATGGGGATCTCGGGTGCCGGCGCCATGAAGAAGGCGCAGCTCGTCGAGGCGATCAAGGCGGCTCAGGGCGGCCAGGCCAGTCAGGGCAAGCCGAGCGCCCCCGAGGCCAAGGCCAAGGCTCCCCGCGCGGAGAAGCGCGAGGGCAAGCGTGAGGACCAGCCCGAGGAGGCCCGCGAGCCGGAGGCCGCCCCACAGCAGAGCGCGGGCGACACCCGCCAGGACGCCGCCCGTGAGGACGGCGCCGCACGTGAGGGCAACCGCGAGCAGCACCAGCGCAACCCCCAGGGAGAGCGCACCCGCACCCGCGACCGCGTCCACCAGGGCGGCAACCAGGACCGGGCGAACCAGGACCGGGCGAACCAGGGCGGCAACCAGGACCGGGCCAACCAGGACCGCGCCAACCAGGACCGCGCCAACCAGGACCGCGCCAACCAGGACCGCACCGAAGAGGGCGGCGGGCGTAACCGCCGCCGCCGCGGACGCGACCGTGCCAACCGGCCCGGTGCGCCTGCAGGCGCCACTGGTGGCGCCGGCGGCCAGCGCCACGAGCCCGACACCACGATCCTCGAGGACGACGTGCTGGTGCCTGCTGCCGGCATCCTCGACGTGCTCGACAACTACGCCTTCGTACGCACGAGTGGCTACCTCCCCGGCACCGAGGACGTCTACGTCTCGCTGTCGATGGTCCGCAAGTACGGCCTGCGCCGCGGTGACGCGATCGTCGGAGAGGTCCGCCAGCCGCGCGAGGGCGAGAGCAAGGCGAAGTTCAACCCGATGGTCCGGATCGAGAGCGTCAACGGCGCCGACCCCGAGACCGCCAAGCACCGCGTCGAGTTCCAGAAGCTCACCCCGCTCTACGCCTCGGAGCGGCTGCGCCTCGAGACCGAGCCGGGCAACCTGATCGGGCGCGTCATCGACATCGCCGCCCCGATCGGCAAGGGCCAGCGTGGCCTGATCGTCTCGCCGTCCAAGGCCGGCAAGACGATGATCATGCAGTCCATCGCCAACTCGATCACGACCAACAACCCCGAGTGCCACCTGATGGTGGTCCTCGTCGACGAGCGCCCCGAGGAGGTCACCGACTTCGAGCGCTCGGTCAAGGGCGAGGTCATCTCCTCGACCTTCGACCGTCCCGCCTCCGACCACACGATGGTCGCGGAGCTGGCCATCGAGCGCGCCAAGCGGCTGGTCGAGCTCGGCCACGACGTGGTGGTGCTGCTCGACGGCATCACCCGGCTCGGTCGCGCCTACAACCTCGCGGCTCCTCCCAGCGGCCGGATCCTGTCCGGAGGCGTCGACTCCGCTGCGCTCTACCCGCCGAAGCGGTTCTTCGGTGCCGCGCGCAACATCGAGAACGGCGGCTCGCTCACGATCCTTGCGACCGCGCTGATCGAGAGCGGCTCGAAGATGGACGAGGTGATCTTCGAGGAGTTCAAGGGCACCGGCAACATGGAGATCCGGCTGCGCCGCGACTTCGCCGACAAGCGCATCTTCCCCGCGATCGACGCCGTCCAGTCCGGCACCCGCCGCGAGGAGCTCTTGATGAGCAAGGAGGAGCTGGCGATCATCTGGAAGCTGCGCCGGGTCCTCTCCGGGCTCGACAGCCAGCAGGCCCTCGAGCTGCTGCTCGAGCGCCTCAAGAAGTCGCAGAGCAACCTGGAGTTCCTCATGCAGGTGCAGAAGACGACGCCGACTCCTGGCGGACAGGACGACTGACGCCCCGCTGGGGCTAGTCTGAGCACGCAGTAACCAACGAGGGGGAGAGGTATACCGTGGCACGCATCGTGGTCGCCGACGACGACGTGGACATCCGCGAGCTCGTCGAGTTCAAGCTGTCAACGCTCGGCCACGAGATCGTGGCCGTCGGAGACGGTGCCGCCGCCATCGCGGCCTGCCAGGCGCAGCGGCCGGACCTCGCCGTCCTCGACGTGATGATGCCCGGCACGTCCGGGCTCGACGCGATCCGGGCGATCCGGGCCGATCCCAACCTCGTCGACCTGCCCGTGATCCTGCTGACGGCCCGCGCCCAGGAGTCCGACGTCGAGACCGGGTTCGACTCCGGGGCCGACGACTACATCACCAAGCCCTTCAGTCCGCGCGAGCTCGCCTCTCGGGTCGAGGCGCTCCTCTCCCGTTCCTCGGGCAGGTCCTAGGTCCCACCGTTGTGGCCCGGTAACCCCGGACTCACGGTAATGTGTGCGCGACGGTTGGGGGATCGTCGAGCACCGGGAAGGGGGGAGAGTGGACAGGCCTGTGTCCAAGAACCCCGGAACCAACCGGGGACTGCCGAAGACCGACCCCGGCCGACCCGTCGCTCGCATCGTCACCCCCGTCCTGTTCCGCTTCGGTGCGCTGATCGTCGTGATGGCACTGGTCGCCATCGTCGGCATGGTCCTCTCCCTGCGCGCCGTCTCCCACCTCACTGACGAGGTCGAGCCCGCCGCCGACGCCAACGCCGCGGTCCTCCAGGACCTGACGGCGATGAACGCGGCCGTGAGCTCCTGGGCCCTGAGCGGGCGGAGCTCGGCGGTCGACGACTACGTCCAGGCGCTGCGCCGGCTCCCCGCGGACCAGCAGAAGGTCCGCCAGTTCGCCGGGGACGACGCCGAGCTGGACCTGCTCGTGGCTCGCCTCGAGGAGCGCACCCAGGCCTGGCTGGACGCCTACTCCGAACCGAGGATCGTGGCCAAGGGCGGTCCGGGCAGCTACAACCCGCAGCGCTTCCGCCAGGGCCAGGACCTGTTCGCCAAGGTCGAGGCCGCCCACCAGGAGACGCAGGACGCCTTCGACACCCGGGTCCGCGACGCGAGCGACGAGGCGACGCTCTTCTTCCGCGGCACGATCGCCGCCGTCGCCGTGCTGGCGCTCCTGGCGTGGTACCTCATCGGCCGCTCCCGCGCCCGCCTGCTGACCGAGATCTCGGAGCCGTTGCGCGCGCTCGAGACCGCTGTGCAGAGGATGGCCAGGACCGATCTCGACGCCCGGGCCGAGGCCCGTGGTCCCAAGGAGGTCCGCTCGGTCGCGATCGCGCTCAACAACTACGCTGACGCCCAGGGGCGTGCCCGTGCGGTCGAGGGGCGCATCCAGAACGAGCTGCGGGTCCTGGACACCGCCAAGGACGACTTCGTCAGCAACGTCTCCCACGAGCTGCGCACACCCCTCACGACGATCAGCGGCTACCTCGAGATGGTGGCCGAGGAGTTCGAGGGGCAGCTCCAGCCACGCCACGAGAGGATGCTCGAGGCGACCCGCCGCAACGTGACCCGGCTCAAGGCGCTCATCGACGACCTGCTCGCGCTGTCCAAGGCGGAGAGTCGGGCTACCGATCTCGAGGCGGCCGACGTCACCACGCTGGTGCGCGACGCCGTGACCGACGTACGGATCACCGGCGCACGGCGCGGGATCCGGGTCGAGGTGAGCGCGCCGGCCGAGCCGATGATGGTGCTCTCCGACCGCGCGATGCTGCAACGCGCCCTGATCAACGTGCTCTCCAACGCGGTCAAGTTCAGCCACGACAACGGTCAGGTCGACGTGACCGTGAAGAAGCTCGAGCCGCACCAGGTCGAGATCGCGGTCCAGGACCACGGCATCGGCATCCCGCAGATCGAGCTCGACCGACTCGGGACCCGCTTCTTCCGTGCCTCCAACGCGGTCACCAACGAGATCGCGGGCACCGGCCTGGGGCTGCGCATCGTGCAGACGATCATCGACAAGCACGCCGGCGACGTGATGATCGAGTCGACCGAGGGCAAGGGCACGACGGTCTTCATCCGGCTGCGACTCCACGGCTACGGCGGTCTGCGCGTCGCCGAGGACCCGACGGAGGACTAGAGACGGGAATCGGGCCAGGGAATCGGGCCGGGGAATTAGGCCGGGGAATTAGGCCGGGGAATTAGGCACCGCCCGCCGGCGTTCTCTATCATCGTTCGTTGGTTCCGGTTCACGCCTTCCGCACTCAGCAGAGACGACCCGGCGGCCCTCCCAGCAATGGGAACAGAGAGGACACCATGAAGAAGGACATCCACCCGGACTACGTCGACACCCAGGTCACGTGCACCTGCGGCGCGAAGTTCGTCACTCGCAGCACCGCGACGAGCGGCTCGATCCACGCCGACGTGTGCTCGCAGTGCCACCCGTTCTACACCGGCAAGCAGAAGATCCTCGACACCGGCGGCCGCGTCGCCCGCTTCGAGGCCCGCTACGCCAAGAAGACCGAGAAGAAGGCCGAAGACAAGGCCGAAGCTGGGGCCGACAGCAAGTAGCTGCTCTCACAGCGCCGACCCCTCTGCCTCCATGCAGACGGGTCGGCGCTCGTGATTTGTCCGCAGGTCCGCGCAACCGAGGAGTCCGCATGTTCGAGGCCGTCGAGAGCTACGTCGCCGAGCACACCGAGCTCGAGTCGCGTCTCGGTGCGCCCGAGACGCACGCGGACCCGCGCCTGGCCAAGAAGCTCAACCAGCGCTACGCCCAGCTCAGCGCGATCATCGCGGCCTACCGGGCCTGGCAGCAGGCAGGCGACGACCTCGGTGCGGCTCGTGAGCTCGCAGCCGAGGACCCCTCCTTCGCCGAGGAGGCCGAGAGCCTGGTGGGTCGCCAGACCGAGACCGCCGAGCGGCTGCGCTACCTGCTGATCCCGCGCGACCCGGCCGACGACAAGGACACCCTGCTCGAGGTGAAGTCGGGGGAGGGCGGCGAGGAGTCGGCGCTGTTCGCGGCCGACCTGCTGCGCATGTACACCCGTTACGCCGAGGCGCGCGGCTGGCGCACCGAGATCCTCGACGCGACCGAGTCCGACCTGGGCGGCTACAAGTCGGTCACCCTGGCCGTGAAGGTCAAGGGCACGCCGGCACCGGGCGAGGGCCCGTTCGCCCAGCTCAAGTTCGAGGGTGGCGTGCACCGCGTGCAGCGGGTGCCGGTCACGGAGTCCCAGGGCCGCGTCCACACCAGCGCCGCCGGGGTGCTGGTACTGCCCGAGGCCGAGACGGTCGACGTGACCATCGACGACAACGACCTGCGGATCGACGTCTACCGCAGCAGCGGGCCGGGTGGGCAGAGCGTCAACACGACCGACTCGGCCGTGCGGATCACCCATGTCCCCACCGGCATCGTCGCGAGCTGCCAGAACGAGAAGAGCCAGCTGCAGAACAAGGAGCAGGCGATGCGCATCCTGCGCGCCCGGCTGCTCGCCGCGGCCCAGGACGAGGCCGACGCCGAGGCGAGCGAGGTCCGTCGCAGCCAGGTCCGGACCGTCGACCGCTCGGAGCGGATCCGCACCTACAACTACCCCGAGAACCGGATCTCGGACCACCGCACCGGCTACAAGTCCTACAACCTCGACCAGGTGCTCGACGGCGACCTCCAGCCGGTGCTGGACTCCTGTATCCAGGCCGACCTCGACGCGCGCCTCGCGACGCTCGAGGACTGATGGCGATCGAGCGACGAGGGCTGGTCACCCGGGCGGTGGCACAGCTGGCCGGTGCCGGAGTGGCCAGCCCCGAGCACGACGCGGTCGCGCTGCTGGCACACGTGCTCGGCACGACCCGGAGCCACCTGGTGCTGGTCGACGAGGTCGGCGACGACGCGGCTCGGCAGTTCGCAGACCTGGTCGACCGCCGTGCGGCCCGCGAGCCACTGCAACACCTCACCGGTACGGCGTACTTCCGCCACGTGGAGCTGGCGGTCGGCCCCGGCGTCTTCGTGCCGCGGCCCGAGACCGAGCTGTTGGCCGGCTGGGCGATAGAGCAGGCCACACCCCTGGCGGAGCCGGTGGTGCTCGACCTGTGCACCGGGTCGGGGGCGATCGCGAAGGCGATCGCCGACGAGGTGCCGCACGCCCGGGTGTTCGCCGTGGAGCTCGACCCCGGCGCGCACGCGTGGGCGGAGCGCAACCTCTCCG
>Ga0172379_10009979_pt1 | contig 11601 bp, 9 predicted proteins | sample GrowelOW334metaG_FD_119756 | JGI IMG/M metagenome (GOLD analysis project Ga0172379, IMG submission 119756) | Groundwater microbial communities from an aquifer near a municipal landfill in Southern Ontario, Canada - Groundwater well OW334 metaG | ecosystem: Environmental > Aquatic > Deep... | reverse complement strand
TGGGGAGAGAAGTTGGATTGGAGTACCAGTCCCCTCCCCCGCCATATTTGAGCCGTGCGATGGTAAATATTTCTCCCGCATCGAGAACGTAGGGAGCGATCAGAACAAGGAAAAGGACTGCCAGTATGCGTTTAGCTGTCATATCATCATCTGGGGTGAACTCTTGAAAAACCCGGTCTTACGGGAAAGATAACACTTTTCGGGGCAAACACCAAGAACAGCGGTAAAAAAATGGGGCGAGGGCATACATCTCCTCCAAAGCATGGGTTGTTTATCTAAAGACTTCACATAGACACTGCCGTTCACATAATTATCAACCGTTCGCAGTGTTATCCTGATCGACCGGTATAACAGAGCCGTAAACGTTATTCCCGGCGACAGTTTTCTCAAAACGAAAAAGACGCCCCTGATGCGGACGTCTTTTCCGAATACTTCTTCCAGACTGTGTTATGGAATCGCTTACTTCTTCGAGTCTTCCGCTTTCTGCTTCTTCTGCGCGACAATAGCCATACATAACATCACACCGCCAAAAATCAATAAACAAATACCCGAGTAAAGATTTATATTGATATTGAGCGAGTGTGAATACATCTCCGCGCCGCTGGTTACGAAACCGTACACGGTAAGAATGATCCCGATGATGGAAAAGAGCAGTCCTATGGGAAAACGAATATCGGCATGCATAATGAGTCTCCCGATTACCAGAAAATAATGTTCAGAACAAGCGCGGCGGCCAGAACGATCACTCCCAGCGCGGCGGGCGAAGCATACCAGGCCACTCCGGTTTCCTTTATCCTCGGAGTCAGTGAATACACCAGACCTTTGAGGTCATCATCTGTCTTGGTGCGGTGTGTCGCCAGGGAAACGAGGATGGTGATCACGAAACAGACAGTCCAGGCAAAGGTTGCTGTCCAGAAATTCTGCGCCATCTCGCTCGGATAGGTATGAACGACAGAACCGAGCCAGCCTCCCTTGATGAGCGACTGCGCCCCCGCGGGAATAGTCAGGCCGTGATGAATAGCGGCGGTGAGTGTTCCGGAAAGCAGACCGATAAACGCGCCGTGGCCGGTGGCCCGCTTCCAGAACATTCCGAGAAGGAATGTCGCGAAGAGCGGCGCATTGACAAACGCGAAAATAAGCTGCAGGAAATCCATGATGTTGTTGAAACCGGCAGCCATGTAGGCCGCGCCCATGCTCACGATGGTGCCGAACACGGTCGCGATGTGCCCCATACGGAGATAGTGTTTGTCCGACTGGCCCGGTTTGATATAAGTCTGGTAAATGTCGTATGTCCAGACAGTGTTGAATGCGGTCACATTTCCCGCCATTCCGGACATAAAGGAGGCCATGAGTGCGGTAAGCCCCAGCCCGAGGGCGCCGGAGGGCAGGTAATGGCCGAGCATCATGGGGATGGTGTTGTTGTAGTCCAGAGTACCGTCCGCCAGTTTCGGGATGGAAAATCCGCTGGTCCCGCTATGAGCGGTAAGCGCAATTGCGATCATACCCGGAAGAATGACAAGGAAGGGAATGAACATCTTGGGGAAAGCGCCGATGAGCGGGGTACGGCGTGCGGCAGACATGGAATTTGCCGCCATCGCCCGCTGCACAACAAGGAAGTTCGTGCACCAGTATCCGAAGGAAAGAACGAAGCCCAGCCCCATCACCAGCCCGAACCACTCGACTCCCATAGGATTCGAGGAAGGGCTTCCCATGTACGACCAGCTTTTCGTCCAGGCGTCGGGAGCGTAACTCTGTGCCGCCCCGGTGATCGCGGGGGCATTTATCGCGACTTCCTGAAGGCGCTGCTGCACACCGGACCATCCTCCGGCGTCCTTGAGCCCCAGGAAAACGACGGGGATAAATCCGGCGACGATCAGGAAAAACTGCAAGACCTCATTATAGATCGCGGAGGTCAGTCCGCCAAGGAATGTATACACGAGCACGATGACCGCAGAAATGAAAATGCTCATGGTGAAATCCCAGCCGAGCAGAATCTGCATGAGCTTGGCCATGGCGAACATCGAGATGCCCGAGGCGAAAATGGTCATGACTGCGAAAGAGATGGCGTTGAATCCGCGGGTCTTCTCGTCAAACCGCAATTTCAGATATTCCGGAACGGATCGGGCTTTCGAGCCGTAATAGAACGGCATCATGAACACCCCGAGAAATACCATTGCGGGAATGGCGCCGATCCAGTAGAAATGACAGGTGGCGATACCGTATTTCGCACCGCTCGCGCCCATACCGATGACTTCCAGCGCGCCCAGATTGGTGGAAATGAAAGCCAGGCCGGTGATCCACGCCGGGATTGATTTCCCCGAGGTCAGGAAGTCCGAACTGGTCTTCATGTACCGCCGGAGCACAAACCCGATGCCGAGCACAAACACAACATATATCGCCATGATGGTATAATCGATGGCGCCTATCTCAATATGCGGCATTATTTCTCCTTTCGATAACAGTGCCTCAGTTACAAAGTGCCAACGTGCCGGAGTTCAAAAGCAGGGAACAACCGGATATCATGATTATAATGGGAAATGAGTAGTATGCAAAGTTTTTAAAGTTACGTTTATTTTTGAAGAAGATGCAAGGAGATTTGTGGAGTTTTCATGAGAATTTACATCCACGCAGTAAATCGGTATCATGATTCTCCGAGCCGGGATTCGTGAGATTATAGGACGAATTGAATGAAAACGAATATAATTATCATATTGAGTCATTTGCAAAAGTCGAGATTGTTGGAAGCAGCCCCCTTTCTGTCCTTCGGACACCCTTCCCCAGAGGGGGCAGGAATCGACTGTGGAGCAATGACTTCCCTTGCCCCCTCCGGGGGAAAGGGACAGAGAGATAGGGGGCTGTAGTTAATAACTTGCCTTCTTCTTCACGTATAAAACGACTTTTGCAAAAGCCTCATATATTACAGAAATATACGTTTAAACAGGCATACATTTCCGGTTCGGAATTATTTTTGTCTCTCCCAATCCGAATTCAGCCAGGATTGTAAAAAAACAGGCGACCGAATAATCCGATCGCCTGTTGAGATTCAGAAAGAATATCTCTTAAAAATATCTTTGGATAGTGCTTAGCGCAATCTACCGTCTATTTTCCCATTCCTACTCGCTGGGCTGCCTGGAAAACTTTACCTTCCGTGCGAATGGAGGGAGCAATGATAATCTGTGTAAGCTGCATCTCACGGATATCGCGTGCACCGACCGAACCCATCGAGGTGCGGAGCGCGCCAACCAGATTCTGGCTGCCGTCATCGAGTGTGGCGGGACCGAATAAAATCTGTTCCAGAGTGCCGGTGACACCCACTCTGATGCGGGTTCCGCGGGGCAGATTCTCATGCGATGTGGCCATTCCCCAGTGGAATCCTCTGCCGGGCGCTTCCTGAGTGCGCGCGAACGCCGAACCGATCATAACCGCATCCGCTCCGCTTGCGATGGCTTTACAGATATCACCACCGGCATTCATGCCGCCGTCGGTGATGATCGGAACATACTTGCCTGACTGTTTATACCAGAAATCACGTGCCGAAGCGCAGTCCGCAGTAGCGGTCACCTGGGGCATGCCAATTCCCAGCACACCACGGGTAGTGCAGGCCGCTCCCGGCCCGATACCGACCAGAAGAGCATCTATACCGGTTTTCATAAGATCCAGAGATGCAGTGTAACTAACTGTATTTCCAACAATTACCGGAACTTTCATTTTTTTGCAGAAGCGTTCGAAATTAAGAGCCTCATACTGTGAGGATATATGATGGACTGTTGTGACAGTGGACTGAACGACAAAAATATCAACACCTGAGGCCTGGGCGATGTCCCCATACCGTTCGGCTTTTTGGGGAATCGAGGAAACAATCGCAGGAACATGCGCATTCTTGATCTCAACAATACGTTTCTCGATAAGCTCTTCTTTGACCGGCACCCGGTAAATTTCCTGCACAAGCTTTGTTGCTTCTTCCGGTGTAGCCGAAGCCACCTGATCAAGCAATTCGGCGGGATTCTCATATCGTGTCTGAACCCCTTCCAGATTGAGCACAGCCAGTCCGCCCAATTTTGCCATCGCGATAGCAAATCGTGTATCGACAACTCCATCCATTGCCGCTGCAAGAATGGGAACTTCAATCTTTTTTTCACCGAGCATCCAGGAAACGTCCACATCCCTTGGATCGATAGTTACATCCCCCGGAACAAGGGCGATCTCATCAAAACCATAACAGCGCCTTGCCTTTCGCCCTCTGCTGATATACTCACTCATACTGCCTCCCCTTTTGAAAGAAGTATAAAATCTGAAATACAATCCTTTTTAAAAAAAAGAGTTCAGGTTCATGATTCCTGATTGGAACCCGTAACCTGAGGAAGAAAACTATTGAAAAAGATAATTAATATTTCCTGTCGTCCGGCGGGAAACCACCGTAATTGTGTCGGGATAGGAATAAACAGGCTCCGAAACCCGGTAAGGAAATGCCTTCCCCCGTGTGAATACCCCGTCGCCGTTGTCATCACGGAAACCGGCGGTAACATAGCGTCCGGGAAGCACTTTTCCTGTAGTCCACTTTTCCTGTCCTTTGACCTCAAGAGTCTTTTTTGTATCATTATCAAGATTTTTGAACATGAGACGATATAAAGACTGCGGGGTTCCCGTTTTATCGATAATCATTCCCTCGATAATCCCGAGAGTGTCCGACGGAACAACCCTGAAAGAAATCTGCGAACCCGGGCCGTTGAGACGGTTACCCCCAACTCCCCGAAGGTTTTCACGGTTAAACGTTACAATATAATTGAAATTCTCTTTCCATGATGTTGACGGCAGCAATTCCAACATGTTCAAACCGGTTTTCTTTACAACCAGATTTTCCCCCGAGGCATCGTTGATCACACTATTCACATTTTCCGGAACAGAAAGAACCCTGTTGAACATCATCTGAACCGGATCATTTCCTGTTGCAAGAAGCTTCGGCCCCCACTCAAGAATTTCTAAAGCGGTTGTGTCCGGACGGTCTGTTCCGGTAAAAAAAGGATTTTTTTCCATAGGCAGCAAGGAAAATCCATCGGCGCTCTTCACCTGGAGCTTGCCGATCGAATATTCTTTTCCGTTCTTTTGTTCCGTGGTTGCTGCCGATATACGTTTCAGATCGCCGGAAAGGGTAAACCAGCCTGGAATATCAAGCCCTTCTATTGAAATATCGACGGATTGGGGATCGATATCCTTATCGAAAAAGAATTCAACTCTCTGACGGTCAGGAGACCTTATCGACCGAAGCTGAACAAGTGCGGTATCCACTTCCGAAATGGCAATCTGCGGCGCAAAAGAAAGAGTGTCTCCTTTCACTAAAACAACATCATGGGGAGATACCCCCGTCATATCGTACCCTTCCGAATAAAAGCCGTCACGGTCCTTGTCCCCGATTGCGAAAAGACGATATGTGCCGTTGGAAAGACCTACAAGAGTGAACCTGCCGTCCGCATTGGTCTGGGTAACATAATCGGGAACATCGTTCCGGGGATCGGGACTGACAGTTGAATCGCTGAGGGTATAGGCGGCGACATCCACTCCCGAAACATTTTCCGGTTTGGGATCAAAAAAGTGAACGGGAATAACTTTCCCTCGTATCTCGCCGTTTTCGATCGTCTCTCCTGTGGAAAATTTCAAAGAGATGGAATCTTTCATCTGATTACTTCTTATATCGCTGGCTTTCGAGCCGATGGTAATAACATACGTTGTAGTATTTCTGAGAGGTTTCAGGAATACCAGCATCAGAATGCTGTTTCCCGACTGCCATTTCAATTCCGGCCATTGCGAAGGAATCGGAACGATAAAGAGATTATCGGCCACGCTTTTTTTATCCATAGGTTCGGTAAATTCGATGAGCACCGGTTCTGTGACAGAGACATTTTTGGTCAAAGGCGCCGGAACCGATCTGGCAAAAGCCGGCGGCGTCTCATCCTTGGGGCCTCCGGGAGGTAATCCCTGACGAGCGCAGGACACCATAACAAAAAGCCCGAGACCTAAGACCAAAAGGTATGAGTTCATCCTACAAGCTGAAAGAGCATTCTTCATAACGCCTCGCCAAATGTGAAACTTTAAATATAATAAAAAACCTCCGTTTTTAATAATGAAAAAACGGAGGAAAAATATAATCCTGTGCACCTTTTCTTTGGGCTATCTTTTTAATAAGCGGAAAAGAACGGCTTTCTGAACATGCAGACGGTTTTCGGCCTCATCATAGGCGATGCTCCGAACGCTGTCCAGCACCTCGGAAGTAATTTCCGCTTCACGGTGCGCGGGAAGGCAATGGCTGACGAGGGCTTTTTCACCGGCCTTTCTCATAAGCTCACTGTTTACCTGATAATTCCTAAATATTTCTGCGCGAACATCCGCTTCACCTTCCTGTCCCATGCTCGCCCAGACATCGGTATAAATGAGATCGGCTCCTTTTACCGCGGCAAATGGATCACATTCAAGGGAATAGGTCGTTTTCATTTTGATTGAACTGTTCCGGGTATACTCCTGGATTTCTTCATCCGGTTCGTACCCGCGCGGACAGCACATGGTGAAATCCATCCCCACCAGCGGAGACAGGAGCATCAGACTGTGTGCGACATTGTTGCCGTCCCCGACAAATACCAGTTTTTTCCCGGCCAGATCCCCAAGATGCTCTTTGATGGTCAGAATGCAGGCCAGCGCCTGGCAGGGGTGTTCCAGATCGGTAAGGGCGTTTATGACAGGCACTGTCGAATTGGCAGCAAGCTCCTCGATTATTTCATGGCCGAATGTCCGCATGACGATCCCATCCACCCAGCGGGAAAGGTTACGCGCGCCGTCTGCTACCGTTTCACGTTTTCCAAGGGATATATCCCCCCCGGGAATATAGATTGCGCCTCCGCCAAACTGCCGCATCGCAACTTCGAATGTGACACGTGTGCGGAGCGAGGGTTTATCGAATATCAGCACAACCGTTCGTCCCCGAAACACATCATAGTATGCGGGAATATCCGCTTTGATTTCCTGCGCAGTTTTCAAGAGAGAAGATATATCTTCTACCGATAAATCACGAATGCTTAAAAGATCCTTTTTCATGATAGCTCCGGAAAAGCGGTAAACAAGCAACGCGCCAGAGAGACACGGCAAAAACTCTGCCGCCCTGCCGCTTTGTCATCATCATATCACTTTTTTTATAAAATATACCTGCTCAAATCCTCGTCGCCGATAATATCTTTCAGCTCTTTTTTAACCATTTCCTTTGTAATTCGTACTTTTTTCAAACCGCCGTGATGCGGATCCTCAAAAAGGATGTTCTCCAGAAGAGTACTGAGAATAGTATGAAGGCGGCGGGCTCCGATGTTCTCGGTTTTTGTATTCACCAGGGCGGCGCTTGACGCTATCTCACGGATCGAGCCTTCTGTAAACAGGAGCTGAATACCGTCCGCCCCGAGAAGCGCCTGGTACTGTTTTAGCAAGGCATTCTTCGGCTCGGTGAGAATCCGGTAAAAATCGTTCTCGGTAAGGCTGTCGAGTTCGACGCGAATGGGGAATCTCCCCTGCAATTCAGGAATAAGATCGGAAGGTTTACTCGAATGAAAAGCCCCGGCGGCGATGAAAAGGATATGGTCGGATTTTACCATGCCGTATTTGGTCATTACATTCGAGCCTTCAACGATTGGAAGAATGTCGCGCTGCACTCCCTCACGGGATACATCGATGGTTTCGCTTTGATTCCCGCGCCCGGCGATTTTATCTATCTCATCGATAAAAACGATTCCCGTTTCTTCAACCACTGCCAGCGCTTCTTTCACCGCATTGTCCACATCGATCAATTTACGGCTTTCTTCCTGCTGAAGGATTATGCGCGCCTCGGAAATCTTTACTTTTCTCTTTTTTGTTCGGCTTCCAAATGCTCCGCCAAACATTTCCTGAAGATTTACTCCCATCTCCTCCATACCCTGAGGAGTGAAAACCTCGATCATTGGAAATCGTTCAACCGGGACATCGACTTCTACGAAACGCTCTTCGAGATGCCCTGAGGCGAGCTGCTCAGCCAGTTTATTACGTGTTTTCGCACGGCGCTCTTCTGTTTTATTCACACTTTCCGCCGAATCGTCAGTTTTGACAATCATCGGCTGGGGAGGGAGAAGAAGATCGAGAAGCCGCTCATTTGCCTGTTCCAGCGCTTTTTCCTGAACTTCCCGGGTACGTTTTTCCTTCATCATGTTCACCGCAAGATCAACGAGATCGCGGATGATGGACTCCACATCACGGCCCACATACCCGACTTCGGTGAATTTCGATGCCTCCACTTTGATAAAAGGCGCTTCAGCCAGACCGGCCAGCCTCCGGGCGATTTCAGTCTTACCGACTCCGGTAGGCCCGATCATGATGATGTTATTCGGCATGATCTCCTTACGCATATCTTCGGCAATCATTTTTCTGCGCCAGCGGTTGCGGAGCGCAATCGCCACCATCTTTTTTGCCTTGTCCTGGCCGATTATATACTTATCCAGTTCAGCCACTATCTGTCGGGGAGTCAGATTATTTTCCTTTTCGGGCATGATCATAACTCCATAACGGTTATTTTATCGTTGGTGTAGACGCAAATGGATGCGGCGATGTGAAGGGATTTTTCAACTATATTCGCCGCCGAAAGCTTGGTTCCGTCAAAATAGGCCCGCGCAGCGGCAAGAGCGTACGATGCTCCCGATCCGATTGATACGATTCCATCGTCTGGTTCGAGCACATCCCCTTCGCCCGATACGATATACGAATGCTGTTTATCCATGATTACAAGCATGGCCTCGAGCTGGCGAAGAATTTTATCCGTGCGCCAGTCTTTTGCCAGTTCTACTACGGCGCGGGGCATATTGCCCGAAAATTCCTCCAGTTTGGCCTCGAATTTTTCAAACAGGGAAAAAGCATCGGCTGTGGCGCCCGCAAATCCGGCAATAATGGTATCGTTGTAGAGACGGCGAATTTTTACAGCCGAACTCTTGATAACTGTTTCGCCATAGGTGACCTGACCATCGCCGCCCAGCGCTACTTTCCCATTCCGCCTGACACCGATAATAGTTGTCCCGTATATTCTTTCTCTATTCATGACTTTTACGCCTCATATGCCTTAAAGAAATCAATGCAGATGCTGAACCTTGAAAAATTCATTTAAAAAAAATAGAAATGATACTGCCAGAACAACACCGGCATTTTTATATGATATTTCCAATTATGCACGCGGATGAGCCTGACGGTAAGCCTGGGTAAGACGGTCCATGGTGATATGGGTATATAACTGTGTTGTGGACAAGGACGAGTGTCCGAGCAATTCCTGCACTGCACGGATATCTGCTCCGTTATCAAGCAGGTGCGTGGCGAATGTATGCCGCAGAACATGAGGACTCAGGTGTTCTTTTTCCGAAACCATGCGGAGATACCGTGAAACCACACATTCGATCTGACGTCTCCCCAGCCTGCTGCCTCGAACGCTGATGAAAACGGCAGTTTCGCCGGAACACCCTTTTTCTGCCAGATGTTCATTTCGATAAGGCAAATAGGTTTTCAGCGCTTGAGATGCCTTACGGCCAAGGGGAACTATTCTTTCTTTTCTGCCCTTGCCCAGAACTCTTATGATGCCGTCATGGAAATCAATATCCTCTCTATCGAGGCCATGAAGCTCCGAAAGCCGTATCCCGCACCCGTAAAAAAGTTCGAGGATCGCACGGTTACGGTTACCGTTCAGAGTGTCGCCTTCCGGTTTCTCCATGGAAAGCTCCGCCTCTTGCAGGCTCAAAAAAACAGGCTCTTTCTTCTCAATACGCGGGGTTTTTACCTCAGACGCCGGATTTTTCTCTATGATTCCTTCCGAAGCCAGGAATTTACCGAATGATTTGAGAGTCGCAAGCTTGCGGGCGATGCTTTTTTTTGTCAATCCCATAGTAGAAAGAACATACAGGTATTCACGTATGCCGTTACGGGTAAAATGCCCGATACCTGATTCATCGGAGCCGGTTTTCATATCCAGAAAGCCGAAATATTGATACAAATCCCGCCGATAGGCATCGACAGTATGAATCGAATAATTCTTCTGCGAGCCTAAAAAACTGAGATATGATTCCATGAATGCGCGCATAATTATTTCTCTGACAGTTCAACTTCCTTGACACTTTTGCACCGCGGACAGGTATACTCGCCGTTTTTACCTTCGACCATAGTCGGGGATCCGCAGACTGTGCAGCTTACAGCCACCGGTTTACTCCAGCTTGCAAATTTACAGGCCGGGTACTGATTGCAGCCGTAGAAAGTTCTTCCTTTTTTTGACCGTTTTTCAACAACCAGACCCTTACAGCCCTCCTCCGGGCATTTCACTCCGAGAGAATATGGCTTGATATTCTTACATGCGGGATAATTCGAACAGGCAAAGAATTTCCCGAACCTTCCCGTTTTGATCTGCATGGGAGAACCGCATTTTTCGCAAATCTCATCAGTAGTTTCGGCAGCCTCCGCCGGTTCGAGCGGACGGGTGTTTTTACAGTCGGGAAAACCGGAACAGGCCATGAACCTTCCATTGCGGCCCCAGCGTATGATCATGGGTTTGCCGCACTTTTCACAGGTTTCATCCGTTGTCTCGATCATCGACTTTTTCAATGCTTTGCTCTGCTTCGCAAAATCTTCCAGAGACTGGCTGAACGGTTTATAGAACTCCTTGACCACATGGAGCCATTCATCCTCCCCCGATTCAACCTTATCAAGTTCCTCTTCCATATTCGCGGTAAAATCCACATTGAAGAGAATTGGAAAAGCCTGCACAAGAAGACGGTTTACATCTTTGCCGAGGTCGGTGGCAAGCAGTTTGCCTTTTTCTCTGTGGACATAATCACGTTCCTGAATGGTATTGATGATCTGGGCATAGGTGGAAGGCCTTCCGATGCCGAGCATCTCAAGTTCCTTTACCAACGCCGCCTCGGTAAAATGCGCCGGCGGTTTTGTAAAGTGCTGGGAAGGGATGAGCTCTTTGAGATCGAGAGGATCTCCCTTGCGGAGACTTTCGGGAAGAGCGGATGAAGGAGCTTCTTCATCCTCTTGACGAATTTCCTCGTACACAGCAAGATATCCCTTGTAGTCAACCCGGGTCGAGCTTGTCCTGAACTCATATTCTCCAGCGGTTATTTCGGCGGTAGTCACCGTTGATTCCGAAGGTTTCATCTGGCTCGCTACAAATCTGTTCCATATGAGAAGGTAGAGCTTGAACTGATCCGGTGTCAGATAAGCTTTGACACTCTCGGGTGTCATTGAAAACAGCGCCGGACGGATCGCTTCATGGGCATCCTGAGCGCTCTTTTTTGTCTTGTAGATGTTTGGCTTGACCGGCAGTTCTTTCGCGCCCCACTTTTCGGAAATGTAGTTACGGACTTCCTCAAGGGCTTCGGGCGCTATTCTGGTGGAGTCGGTTCTCATATAGGTGATGAGACCGACAGAGCCTTCCGCCAGTTCGATCCCCTCATAAAGGTCCTGCGCAATCCGCATGGTTCTCGATACGGTGAAACCAAGCCTTCGAGCGGCATCCTGCTGAAGAGTGCTGGTTATGAAAGGAGGCGCGGGATAGCCTTTTGT
>Ga0172379_10009978_pt1 | contig 11602 bp, 4 predicted proteins | sample GrowelOW334metaG_FD_119756 | JGI IMG/M metagenome (GOLD analysis project Ga0172379, IMG submission 119756) | Groundwater microbial communities from an aquifer near a municipal landfill in Southern Ontario, Canada - Groundwater well OW334 metaG | ecosystem: Environmental > Aquatic > Deep... | reverse complement strand
CAAACAACATTTGGCAACGCAAGAAAAATACTATTTGGTGGATTTAGGTTTTCGCAACGCATTACTTGGAAAAGAATTGGCAAGCGATGCAGGACATTTACTTGAAAATATAATTTATCTTGAACTAAAACGCAGAAACAACCAAGTATGGATAGGGAAAACCAACAATTTAGAAGTTGATTTTGTTGTTCGCAACAACGAAGGTTTTACACAATACATACAAGTTTCTCAAACAGTAGAAAACGCTACGACTTTAGAACGTGAGTTAGCACCATTTGACAGTATTGCAGACCATCACGAAAAACTTTTAATTACAATGGACTATGACACAGGTACATATAACGGAATAAAAAAAATATATGCAATAGATTGGCTTACAAAGACTGAAAAATAAGGGCGATCCGATACGGTATAAAAAATTGCCGGTACAGTAGGTGATTCAATCCCGAATTCTCGGGAGTAGCCCGCTTCAATCTTTGTGTAACTTGACAGGAAATCGTCCGCAATAGGCAACATTTCATACCGCCATCGTTATGCTTTATTAGACAATTGAAATCAATGGACATATCACCGGGTTTTTTCGCTTTTTTGATTTTGTTTTAGGCAAGCCGCCTTGACATCAATAACCGTATTTCTACTCCACTTGGTAAATAGGGTATTAAAACCGGTTTGCAGGAACCAAAAATAAGGTAATAATGATCGGTTTTGGCTACTTGTGGGCAATACATTCCCAGTCCGCCATGAGGGAGAATAACCTCATTTCCTTGTAAGGCTTTCCCTACAAACAATCGAGTGTTTTCCCTACATTCTGATATCCTTTTCCTTACCAACATTCGTTTTATTGCACCCTACCTTTGTTGTGATACTTAAAATCATTACTATGAGGGTTTTACTGGCTGATGATTCCGATTTGATTCTTGAAAGATTGCAAGAAATGTTGAGTGTATATAAGGAACTAGAGATTGTGGGAATTTTAAAATTAGGTACTGAAACTCTTGAAGCATTAAGAAATTTGAAACCTGATTTGGCCATAATTGACTTTAGAATGCCCGGTTTAAACGGATTGGAAGTAGTATCGGAAATAAGAAAAGATGATAAAAATGTTAAAATTATTATGCTCACTCTTTATACGACATGCTATTTAAAACATCTGGCACTACAGGTTGGAGTTGATTATTTTTTTAGCAAAGTTGACGATTTTGACAAATTAAAGTCCGTAGTATCGGAAATGGCAGTGAAAAATGGAATTGAAACTTGCATTTAATGCAATTAATTACAGCGAATATGAAAAAAATACTACATACAATGTTGAACTTTATGGCATTACGCAATAAAAGTGCCCAATCCTTACCATCATTTCATTTAAGTTTAAAGGGGCTATCCAAAAATTTTTTATTGGTAATTATCTTTGCCTTGCCGATTACCGGTTGGGCACAGGCTGCTGCATGGAACTACAGCACACAAACCGGGAATTTGGGTACAACGTATAGTTGGATTGACTGTTCAAGTGGAACTTCCATTTTAACCGGTGATGATTCACAAGCTTCCGTTGCATGGCCTTTTAACTTTACTTTTTACAACAATTCATACACAACCACCCACAATTTGAGTGTTGCAACCAATGGTTTTATTAGGCTCGATGGAGTTGCCGACGGCGCCGACTATAACGGAGCTTCTACTTATCATTTAACTAACAATGCTACCGGGTTCGGGCAGATTGTAGCTGCAGCTATATATGATGGTTATGTGGGTAATCTCCCAAGTTCATGGGTCAACTATTTTGTAACGGGATCCGCCCCCAATAGAATTCTAACCATTGAATATAATAATATTGAAATTGACTACAACGATGAATTGTATGCCGATGTACAAGTTAGTTTTTATGAAACCACTAACCGGGTTGTATTAAAACTGGGCAGCGATAATATTGATGCTCCAGGAGTTGATATAGGAATTCACAGTGGGGTAAACGGTTATTTTAACAAGTGGCAGGAAGTTCAAAACGGTACCAATAATACGTGGATAGAATATACTCCTCCTGTTGAGGTGAATGCCACGTTGGGAGCAACTTTTTTTTACTACGGTACCTTAAAGAATGCTTTCGATAAAATAAACGATGGAACCCATAAGGGTGTTGTTACCATAAAGGTTAATGTTAGCACTGTTGAAACCGTTATGGCCTCACTCAACGCCAGTGGAAGCGGGAGTTCCAATTATGCTTCTGTTACTATTTACCCTACCAGCACAGGTATTTCCATTTCGGGAAGTATAAATGCACCAGTAATTAATTTAAATGGGGCCGATAATGTAACTCTCGATGGACGCGTAAATGCAACCGGTTCAACAGTAGATTTGGATATTGTCAATTCTCGGAACAGTGCTTCTGCTTCTTGTGTACGATTTATAAATTCGGCCATAAACAATACCATTCAATTTTGCCAAATTAAAGCTTCTGAAACCGGTTCCGGTAGCGGTGCCATAGTTTTTTCGAGTTCTACATCGGGAAATGGGAACGACAACAATTTAATTGATAACAACAATATTACCGGTGATGTAACCCGGCTATACAATGCAATTTATTCATCGGGCACGGCCGGTCGCGAAAACAGCGAAGTAACTATTAGCAATAACAATTTTTTTGATTTTATAAACGCCAGTTCGTCGTCGAATGGAATAAATATTGGCACCAATTCAACTAATTGGACAATTTCGGGCAATAGTTTTTATGAAACCACTACCATTGCACCTACCGCTGCATACAGTTATTTTATGATTTATACAGTCGCTTCAACCACCGGCCATTTGATTACCGGGAATTATATTGGTGGAAGCGCTCCCCAATGCGGTGGTTCGGCATTTACCGTAAATTCAAGTTTAACGCATTATTTTTATGCCATGAACATCAATGGTGGCACAACTTCGCCCGTTATGGTGCAAAACAATGTTATTAAAAACTTCAACTATACCTCAAAAAATGCAAATCCTTGGGATGGATTGTATCTGGCATCGAATAAAATTGATGTAACCGGTAATACCATTGGGGCAACAACCGGTACGGGTTCTATTGTGGTTACTGCACCGGGTACTACAAGCTACACTACTACCCATGGAATTCGTCATTTAAGTACTGGAACCGTTACTATATCAAATAATACTATTGGTTCCATTACCACCATAGGTTCAAATACCTATTCACATGGTTTTGAAGCCATTATTATTGGCGGTGCAGCGCCAACCATTTCAATCATTAATAATTTAATAGGAAGTTCAACTACCACAAACAGCATTCAAACAAGTTCTGCGGCAGCAGCATCTTCTTTTAAACAAGACCTCCGGGGAATTTATATAAGTTCTTCCATTCCAGCATCAACCATTACAGGAAATACCATAGCAAACTTAACAAACGCATATACAGGAGCTTCCGTTTCAAAAATTGATGGCATTTGCACCAGTGGAGGTTCCAATACCATTCAAAACAATACCATATACAATCTGACAACAGGCTCGTCATCTATAACAGTTAAAGGTATTCAGCAAACTGTAGTTACAGCCGGAACCAACCAAACCGTTACCGGCAATACGGTTTACAATTTATCAAATACACATGCTTCAGCGTCAATTGTTGTTATGGGTATCGACTATACAGGCCCTACAACCGGTACAAATGTAGTTTCAGGGAATTTCATACATAGTTTGACTATTTCATCAACAAATGTGCTTTCTGAGATAGATGGCATCAGGCTTAGCGGTGGTTTGGTAACTTGTGCCAATAATATTATCAATATAGGTGCCGGTTTAAGTTTAGGCTATAAGCTATATGGAATTTACGAAAACAGCGGCGCCAGCGTAGCAAATGTAAACAACATCTATTTTAACACCGTATATATTGGTGGCACGGTTTCTTCGGGTACAACCTCATCAACAGCGGCATTGTGGAATTCAAATAATACCAACATTCGGAATATCAGGAATAATGTATTTATGAATGCGCGTTCCGGTGGAGCTACAGGAATCCACTACGCCATTCGGTTAGGTGGAACAAGTGGGTTGACCATTGATTACAACGATTATTTTGCAACAACCGGCATTTTAGGGAGTTTATCGGGAGATAAAACCACCTTGGCTTTATGGCAAACCGCTACCGGACAAGATGCACATAGTTTAAATAGTAACCCCGGTTTTACCAATGCCGGTGGGACCGCGGCTGATGATTACCTAACCTCGGCATCATTGCCGGGTGTAACGGGAACTGGTATTGCTACCGATTTTAATGGCCTTACCAGAGGTTCTGTTCCAAAAATGGGCGCCTTAGAAGCAAATTATTTTGTGTGGCAAGGGGGTTTAAGTACAGATTTTGCTACTGCCGGCAACTGGGTGGGCAGTGCAGTACCTACCGATGGAGCTGACATAACATTTGCTGCAAATCCTGATAGGAGTTGTGTTTTGGACCAAAACAGAATTTTGAAAAGTATTACCAATGCACAAGCAACTGATAATTTAAACGCTAATGGTTACCAATTAACCATTACCGGGAACCTGGAATTCACAAACGGTGCCCAAATTGATGCTTCTGCAACATCATCAACCATAGAATTTGCCGGTGTGGAAGCACAAAGCATACCTACCGGGGCGTTTGCCAGCAACACGGTAGATGGTTTAACCATTAACAACAGCCTTGGAGTAATGCTAAATGGAGCTTTAACGGTAACATCAGCCTTAGCCTTAACCAGCGGTGAATTTAACTTAGGAGCAAATACATTAACGCTAAATGGCAATATTACTGCTTCGGCAGGATCGCTTTTTGGTGGAAGTTCAACCAATATTATTATGGGCGGTAGCGGCGCAAGTACCAACTTACCAGCCATAACTGTAAATAATTTAACCTTAAACCGAACCAATGGAATTGGTTTGGAAGGCAATGTTTCTATTGGTGGAACACTTGCTTTAACCAATGGAACCCTGTTTTTAGGGCCGAATAGTTTAACCCTTTCCGGAAGTTCACCTACACGTACAACCGGGAATATTGATGCCAGCCATGCCAGTGCCACATTGGTGTTTGCAAATGCCGCTGCCATTACACTTCCTGCTTCAATAATTACTGGTAATGTTAACAATTTTACCATTTCTGGATTTGGTGGAGTAACGGCAAGCAGCGATTTTACCATAGCTGGAATTTTAACTTTAGAGAGTGCAAATCCATCTTCAACTAAAGGAAGCCTCCATTTATGGGATGGCTCATCGCATAAAACACTTACAATGGGTGCATTGGCCACTACCACTGGAATTGGTGATGTTACCGGTATTATATCACGTAATTATTTTACCTCGGGTATTAGGTACACCTTTGGGAGCGAACATACCAATATTTCATTTATTCCGGGTGGTACTTTCCCCAATAACATTCAGGTAAAAATTACTATTGGTGCACCTCCATCGTGGAAACCGGATGCAATTAACCGTGTTTATGATTTTATTCAGTCTGGTGGGGTGAACTGCCTGGCCACTATTGCTACCTGCTATTTAGAATCGGAACTTAACGGAAACAGTGAAAACTCTTTGAGCGATTGGACTTACGGAGCAAATGGGCAACAACCTGCAGGGGCTTATGATTGGGGATTTACAAATTCAAATTTGACCGAAAACTGGATTGAAATTGCCAATGTTAACATAGCCTATTTTCCAACCGTATTTGGTAATCTTGAAAATACCTTGTCAACATCAGTTGCCGAATATTTAGTTTGGAATGGCTCGGTTGATACAAACTGGGATGAGCCCAACAATTGGACACCAGTTATGGTTCCGGGTACCTTATCTTATGTTGTAATTCCTGATTCTACCACTACACCAAACGACCCCATTTTGCCTATGACTGCAACAATCAATAATATATGGCTTCATTCGGGTTCGGTATTAAATTCGGCTACAAGCTCAGTTTTAACCCTTACCGGAAATGTTACCTGGATTAATGCGGGCGGAACTTTTAATCCCGCTTCAGGTACCGTTATTTATAGCAATGCGGAATCGAATATTTCCGGAACAACCAGTTTCTACAATATTATCATTCCCGATACAACAACCGTTTGGCTTTCGTTGGCTTCGTACATAAAAATTGCCGGGGCACTAACAAACAACGGAACGCTACGAACCGTAATTTCAGGCGAAACAACGGTAGAATATAATGGTACAGGCGATCAGACCGTTGTTGTTCCAAACAGTAGTACCAACCGATATTATAATTTGATATTAAGCGGCGGTGGAACCAAAACAATGCCTGTTAGTGCGCTAAATATAACAGGTGATTTTTCTATATTAGAAACTGCTGGTGTAACCGCAGCTGCTGCAATAACTATAAATGGCAATGTAACTATTGGGGTTGATGCCACATTTGCAACTGGAAGCTTTGATCACTCCGTTGGTGGTAATTTTGACAATAATGGTACATTCACTGCATCATCAAACTATAAAATAACATTAAATGGCCTGTTAGCACAATCTATATTTGGAATCGCCACTACTTTTGAAAAACTCACCATCGACAACGCTTCTGGAGTTAACCTCTTTACAAATATTTTAGTAAATGATGCGCTAACCCTTACCTCTGGTACCTTATCAGTAGGTGAAGCTACCATAACTATGAATGGAAGTTTAACCAAAACCGCAGGGTTTATGGATGTTATGGCATTGACATCGTTGAATTTTGGTGGAACGGCGGCACTCACTATTCCAGCCACACTATTTGCCACCACACCAACTATTAACAATATTACCATTAACCGCACCGGTGGTGTTACCTTTAGCAGTGATTTGACAGTAAATGGCGTATTAACCTTGCAAAGCGCAAACCCTTCATCCATATTGGGAAGTTTGAATATGGGCAGTTACACCTTGGATATGGGCGGCTCATCAACTACACTCGGATTGGGCGATGTTACGGGCATAGTACGGCGTACCACAGTTGTTCCAAATGTTGAGTATTCATTTGGCAATGAGTTTACCACTATTACCTTTCCAAATGTTGGAACACTTCCAACGGAAATAAGTGTAAAAACATATATTGGAGCAGCACCCAGTTGGAAAAGCATAGCAATTAACCGGATTTATGATGTAACCCAAACAGGAGGTAGCGGAACACAGGCTGTATTAAAAGCTCATTACCTCGATTCGGAATTAAATGGAAACTTGGAGAGCAAAATTGTTGACTGGTCGTACCGTTATTCTAGTTCAACACTTACTGAACATGGCCGGGCAAATTTTAATGCCACCGATAACTGGATTTCTATTTCCAATGTAAATATTGCCTTTTTTCCATCGGGTTTTGGTGCCGTTGAACTTACTCTTTCTGCATCAGAATTGACATCCCTTACCTGGAACGGATCGGTAACCACTTCATGGGTAACCACTGCAAATTGGACTCCCGAAGGAGCACCTTCTGATAATACCATTGTAATTATTCCTGATGCTGCTACTACACCCAACGATGCTATATTACCAGTGGTTGCAACATGTGGTACAATTACCATTGAAAATGGCGGCATATTAAACTCCGCTTCAGATGCACAGTTTACCCTGAATGGTGCAAGTGGTGTTTGGAGTAACCAAGGTGGAACATTTAATGCAGGCACCAGCACCATTATTTTCACTAATGCAGCAGGTGTCATTAATGGTGAAACCGATTTTAATAATATTACAATTAACAGTGGCGCATCGTTAACATTATCAACAGGTTCAGTAACTAGAATTGCAGGTACTTTAACTAACAACGGCATTGTTAATGCCGGTTTGTTTAGCAATACATTTGAATACAATGGAACTGACCAAACCGTATTAAACATAAACGGGATTACTAATCCGGGGTACCATAACCTAATTTTAAGCGGTAGCGGAACTAAAACCATGCCTTCAACTCCAATGAATATTTTAGGTGGATTTACCACAACTGGCACAACTATTGCAACCGCTGCCGAAGTTCTTACCGTTGCTAGAAATTTAACCATTGATAATGGGGCAACATTTGCAACCGGAAGCTTCGATCATACTGTTGGTGGCAACTTTGAGAACATTGGTAGTTTTACCGCAAGTTCCGGAAAAAGCATTACGTTGAATGGACTTACACCTCAGACAATACTAGGAACATCAGCCATAAGTTTTGAAAACCTGACTATTGATAATGCAGAGGGTGTAACCCTTTCACGAGATATTTCAGTAAATGGCGTTCTTGCTCTAACCACCGGATATATGGGAATAGGTTCAACTACACTATCCATTAATGGTGATATATCAACATTGTCGGGTCAAATGGTTGTTGGCTCTACTTCCTCCTTAATTTTTGGTGGAACGGAGGCCGAAACCTTGCCAAACAATTTATTCACGGCAACACCTTCAATTAACAACCTTACCATTAATCGCTCAGGTGGAGTTACATTGGGCAATCAAAACATAACCATTGAAGGGTTACTTGATTTAACTTCGGGTACATTTAATTTATCGTCATACAAACTTGCCCTTGGAGGTGCTTCACCAACAAGAACAACCGGGAACATTGATGCAAGCAATACTGGCGCGACCCTTGCATTTACAAATGCTGCGGCCATTTTTTTACCTGCATCCATTTTTAGTGGAAACGTAACCAATATTACCATTGATGGTGCCGGCGGAGTTACCTCAAATGGCGATATCACTGTAACGGGCGAAGTAAACCTGCTTAGCGCCAATCCTTCAAGTACAAAAGGAGCATTGGATATGGGTTTAAATACCTTTAACATAGGTGAATCGGGTCACTTTATTGGAATTGGTGACATTACGGGAATTGTAAAAAGGGAACATACATTTAATTATAATGAAGAGTATGATTTTGGAAATGAATTCACCCGGTTAACCTTTTTAGGAGTGCCAAGCACCACAAAACCAACCTGGGTTAGTTGTAAAATTGAAATTGGCACTGCACCGGTTTGGCGAGGTGTAGCTGTTAAAAGGGTTTACAGCTTTGCACAATCGGGTGGCACCGATAGGGCGTTTTTGAAACTGCACTATTTAGATAGTGAATTAAATGCAGGTGAGCCCGATGAAACAATTATTACCTTTTGGAACGATTCTGATGGTTTGGCTACAGGAAGCAATACTTCTGTTAACGGAAAAACATCGTACGATGATACGGAAAATTGGGTTGGATTGGTTGGAATGGCTATAAACGTTATTGCACCGGAAACTACTTTTGCCAATCAATATGGATTAGGTTATACCAATGTGTCGGTAATAACTTGGACCGGACTTGGCTCAGCCTCTTATTCGGGCGATTGGAGTTTACCTGAGCACTGGTCGGGAGGAATACCTTCTGCCGGCGACGATGTGTTGATTCCTGCAGGACTTGCAACAACCTATCCCTACAGGAACCTGCTTCCCGGTTTTACTTCGGCAGTTGTTAAAACAATTGAAATTGAATCGGGCGCAACCTTTGTATTGAATGATTTCGACTTAACCATTTATGGAGCTACTCATGCCTGGGTTAATAACGGAACATTTACATCCATCAATGACAACGTTATTTTTGCCAATGGTTCCACCACAAATATTGCTACCATTGAGGGAACTACTAATTTCGAAAATATCACGGTAGCTGCAAATACCTATATACAACCGGCAACGGGCAGCATAATTAGAATTTCAGGTGAACTCACTGCTGATGTTACCAGCATACTTGACTTTACAACCAATGCAAATACAGTGGAGTACAACGGTGCCGACCAAACTGTTATTAATCCAATCAGTGTTACTCCCGGCTATTACAACCTAATACTGAGCGGAAGTGGAACCAAAATATTATCAGCATTGAATATAAAAAACGATTTATCAACAGCAGGAACCACAACTACAAATGCTACCGGCATATTGGAAATTTTAGGCTCATTAACCATTGGAAACGGTACCGTATTTTCAGCCGGGAATTACGGCCATACCATTGAAAAAAACATTGGAAACAATGGAACATTTACGGCAAACGGAAGTACCATTTCGCTCAATGGCAGCACCTCTCAATTAATTAATGATGGTAATGCAATAATATTCTATAACCTAGATATCGATAACACAGCCGGAGTTGTAATGCAACAATCAACCGAAGTAAGCCATGCCATATCATTAACCAATGGGTTTATTAATTTAAATTCAAACACCCTCACCATTCTAAGTAACTCAGCAACATCAATTAGCCGAACCAATGGATATATACTTAGCGAACAACCGGATAACTCCGGTAAGTTAAAATGGAACATTGGCAACAACATTGATACCTATACTTTTCCTTTTGGCAATGCATCTGGTACCTACATTCCATTTGTTTTTGACCATACAGCCGGCGATATAGGAAATGTGACAGTTTCCACATATCCAACCGCAACCAACAATACCCCATTTCCAAGTTCAGTTACCAATGTTGATAGGGATGCCATTGATAACAGTGAAAATGTAGTTGACCGCTTTTGGCAAATTGATAAGGACGGGCCTGCCGGAACAGCTACCCTAACATTCTCTGTTTCTAACTTAGAATTGGGTTCATCAAGCGACTTGGTTGCGCAACATTGGAATACCGCTGAAAGCAAATGGGATTCACCTTTGGCCGATCAAACCAATACTTCAAATTCTGCCACAGTCCCTAATGTAACCAATTTTTCACCTTGGACCTTATCGGGAAGCTCTGCGCCACTGCCAGTTAGCCTGTTAAGTTTTACGGCTGTTAACAATAACAACTACGCCAAATTAAATTGGGAAACAGCCTCGGAAACTAATAATTATGGATTTGATGTGGAAAAAAGCCAGGATTTAAACCAATGGTCGAAAGTTGGGTTCATTGCCGGAGCAGGGAATTCAAGCCAGATAATGAAGTATTTTTACAACGACTTATTGACCGATGATATTGCCAAGGAAACGGAAGTGTTGTATTACCGTTTGAAACAGATAGACTTTAATGGGAAGAAAGCCTATTCTGATGCCTGTTCCATTAACCTTAATCTAAAAAATAGAGGCCGAAATGTTGATTTCAAACTCTTTCCCAATCCGGCATCGGAGTATTTAAACATTGATAACAATGCATCTGAGCAACAATTCAAGGGAGAACTTTATGACCACAACGCCGTTCTAGTAAAAAAGTTTGCCGTTCAAGGAAGCATTCAACTCGATATTTCCGATTGTAATCCGGGTGCATATGTAATTGTTATTACTAATTCTGCCAATGGAAATAAATATAGGTACACCATTTTAAAAGTTACAAAGTAGATGCTGGAAAAAACCATTTTGAAACAAAGTCCAGATCAATTCTGTATCGCCTATTTTTAAAGAGAACTGAACTTTTTTGAATAACGTTACAAATGGCAATGGCAACTGTGTTCAATCAATTGCTGTACGATACGTTGAACCTGAAAAAACAATTAACCCGCTTTATTCATACCTGAGCATAGCGAAAGGTGTGAACCTGAGCGAAGCGAAGCTCACCGTATACTCTGACAAAAGCAAATTATGACACAAGTTTTTTTTCATTGTTTCTAGGGTCACTACAAATATAGTTTTGGCTATAAGGTATCCCATTAGCTACAACACTATAAATTGTTCT
>Ga0172379_10009977_pt1 | contig 11602 bp, 12 predicted proteins | sample GrowelOW334metaG_FD_119756 | JGI IMG/M metagenome (GOLD analysis project Ga0172379, IMG submission 119756) | Groundwater microbial communities from an aquifer near a municipal landfill in Southern Ontario, Canada - Groundwater well OW334 metaG | ecosystem: Environmental > Aquatic > Deep... | reverse complement strand
TTCTCCCTGCCGTAAGACCGTGGCCTCGGTGGTCATGGTTCGGGCCAGGGCTGCCAGGGCGTTGACCGCCTTAGCCTCCTGGAGATAGCCGATCACGGCGTTGACCAACACCACCCCGAAGATGACCCCGGAATCCACCCACTCGTGTAAGAAGGCGGTGATCACCCCCGAAGCGATAAGGATATAGATTAAGGGCTGATGGAACTGGAGCAGGAAGCGGATCAGCCTCCCTTGTCCTTTTTGGGCGGTGATGGCATTGGGACCGAACGATTCCAACCGGTGTTCGACCGCGAACCGGTCAAGCCCTTGCTCCCGGTTTGATTCCAGCAGCTCCGCCACCTCGTCAATTGGCAGGTGGTGCCAGTGCCTGGCGATCAAGTTCACATCTTCCATGGGTGCCTCCTCTGTAGTGCTGCGGTTCGACCTGATGTCTCGGCCACCGACCTGATTCACTTCTATCCAAAAAAGATACCGTAGGAATATAGTTTGAACAATTAGAAAATACGATTAAAATAGTTCGAAATAAACGAAATGGAGACTGGATATGGAATGGCTCAACTACCACCATCTTTTCTACTTCTGGACCGTGATGCGCGAAGGCAGCCTGACTGCGGCCAGCGTCCGGCTCAGTCTGGCCCCCTCCACGGTCAGCGCCCAGCTGAGCCGGCTGGAAGAGACCCTGGGCGGCAAACTTTTCCAACGGGCGGGCCGCAACCTGGAGCCCACCGACCTGGGTCGCTTGGTGTTCCGCTATGCCGACGAGATATTCTCCCTGGGGAGGGAGATGATGGACACCATCCGGGGCAGGCCGGTGGCAGGCCCCTTGTCCCTCAAGGTGGGGGTGGTGGACGTGCTGCCGAAACTCATTGTCCGCAGGCTGTTGGAACCGGCCCTACAGCTGCCGGACCGGGTGAAGCTGGTGTGTCTTGAAGACAAGGAGGATGCCTTGCTGGCCGAATTGGCCATGCACAGCCTGGATGTGGTGCTGAGTGATGCACCATTGCGGGCGGGGTTGAGCGTCAAGGCATACAGCCATCTGCTCGGCGAGTGCGGCATCACCTGTTTTGCGGTGGAGAAGCTGGCCGGAGCACTGCGGGAGAAATTTCCCCAATCACTCCACGAAGCGCCCATGCTGCTGCCCATGGAGATGACCGCGCTCAGAGGCGGGCTGGAACGGTGGTTTGCCACTCTCGGCATCCGACCGGCCATTGCCGGTGAATTCGACGACAGCGCCCTGCTCAATGTTTTCGGCCAAGAAGGTGACGGCGTCTTTGTGGCGCCCACGGTCATTGAACCCGAGGTGCTGCGCCAGCATAAGGTCCAAGTCGTTGGCCGGACCCAGGCGGTGAAGGAGCGCTACTACGCCATCTCGGTGGAGCGGATCATCAAGCATCCGGCCGTGGCCGCCATCTTGGAAACAGCCCGGCACAACCTCTTCATCATGAAGTAAGCAGCTCCCCGAATTGGGCCAGACTCTTGCTGCGCTTGAGCTGCCTGGCCAGAGGCGCCACTTCGGGATCGTGGATATGACAGAGCACCTCCTTCATCTTGCAGAGGATCTGGTGCTCGCCGCAGAAAAGGGCTTGATAGCGGATTAAAAGCTCCCGGAGATATTCGCGCAGCTCGGCAATCTTGGCGGTAGGAGCCGATTCGCCGGGACACCTGTCCCGCAACCGCTCAAACAACAGGGGGTCGGCGATGGCGCCCCTGCCCAGCATCAGCCCGGCCGCGCCGGTTTCGGTCAGAACCCGTTGGCCAAGGGCTTTGCTGAAGATATCACCGTTGGCAATGACCGGCAGGGAGGTTTGCCGCACTACTTCAGCGGTGATCCCGTGATCCGCAGGACCGGTATACAGCTGCTTCACGGTGCGCGGGTGGACCACAAGAAAATCGATGCCGCTGTCGGCAAAAAGGGTCAGCAGAGAAAAAATCTGGGCCGGATCATCAAAGCCAGAACGCACCTTGACGGAAAAACTGCCCAAAATTTCTCGGCGTAGGCGTTCGAGCATCCGCGCCAGGGCCATCGGCTCGCGCAGCAGGGCGCCGCCCGCAGTCTGGCTGGTCATCCGGCCATAGGGGCAGCCGAGGTTGATATTGAGATGTGCGGCCCCCAGCTCCTGCACGGTGTTGGCCGCAGCCAGCAACGCCTCGGTGTCGGTGCCGATGAGCTGTACCACCAGCGGTACTCCGCCCACCGTGCTGACCACTTCTTGCCGGTCGTTTTCGGTTATATTCTTTTTGGTGCTCGCCTTCACCCGGACAAATTCGGTAAAAACCACATCGGGCCGGACCCGCTCGATGAATAGGCCACGCAAGGCCCGGTTGGTAAGGCCCTGCATCGGAGCCAGCATCAGGGGCAGGCTTTTCGACGTCCATGGCAGTTTGGCGTTATGGTGTTTCTCATGCATCAGCGGTGACCCCACAGTGTAAAAATCCACGAATGAATGTCAGTGCATACCCTGCGTGGGTCTGGCCGTCAAGGCGTGCAGAGCGTTTTACGTCCACCGGGCTTGCGAAAACGTGGTGCTTCCACTGGTTGCTCGGTTATTTGAAATGGGATGATGCCGAAGGCCGTGGCAGAGATTGCGGGGACAGAAGAAAAACAATTCTCTTGACCGACCACGGGCAGAATGCTAATAAAGCAGCTTCTCTATTATTGTCCGTCGGGGCGTAGCGCAGTCTGGTTAGCGCGCCTGCCTTGGGAGCAGGAGGCCGGAGGTTCGAATCCTCTCGCCCCGACCAGCAAATTCAAGGGGTTACGGTATTTCCGTAACCCCTTTTTTGCGTCAAAATTTGGCGGGGGACAAAATCGACGCCACTTGGGAATAAAACCGCTTTGAAAGAAAGCGGCCACCCGTATTTTTTGATTCCCATTTTTATGGGGTCGGAAGACTCCCACACCTAAATTTTCAGAATGGACTTTCCCCCAAAGCTAAGTGGGCCCTCTGGGGAGGGTCAGATCTCAAGGAATTGAGAGAGTTACGCCGTCTGGGGCGGTAGCCTGTAATGGCCTGAATTGTAATGTTCCTGTCACTGTGGCCGTGTTGTTTCCTCGCTGAATTGGCCAACCTATCAACCGTTCCGTAAACTTCACCGATGAGAAGCTTAATGTCCCCTTACTGTAGGTGATACCCAAACTTTCACAGGTTGGGGTGTCTGGGAAGTTTTTATAAATTCCGGAGAGGATACAAATATTCCCCGACCCCGGCGGGTCTCCTGGAGTTAGTATGACGTTCTGATCCATATCCAAAGCGCGGTAGGGATTCTCCTCAGGGGAGAAGGATGTATAAAGGTATATTTTTAGTAACCCCGCTCCCTCTGGTTCAGCGATGAAGTACTCTGCTGTAATACCCGCGCTTCGGTTATAGGCATTTGCCGGGACAACTGCGTCCAGCTCTACGTATCGAGAGGAAGCTTCCCCCCTGTCTATTTCGAGGAAGTTGACAGTCGTTGCCTCAACATAGCGGACAACGTGCGGTAGGTGATCGTCTGCTCTCGCCGTTCTGAACGGGCTCGCGAAGGTCAGAGTTCCGGCAAGTCTTGCTGTATACCCCAAATCCGTCTTTATTTTTGCTATTTGTGCCGCTGTTTCGGCTTGTAATTCTGCCTGTCTTGCCAGAGTCGCTTCCCAGTCATGGATTTCGTTCGCATAGGCCGAGACATTGCCTGCAGCCGTTACGGCACCATTGGTGATTGGACCCAGAATAAAAAGATCGTGAGTATAGCTATCAATGACTAAATAATTTCCAGTAACCGGATAGTAACGATAGTGGTATCTATTGATCAAACCCAAGGTCAAGGTTCCTGGGGAAGAAAAAATGCTTGGATATGAGGCTTCTGCCCAACCGAACACCTGATTGTCCGAAAAAGCAAAGGCCGACGATGAAAATATGGCTGCGAAGAGTATGGCCAGCAACAGCCGGGCGAATAACTTTTTGGGCGCTTGCACAAAATTTACGGGAAACTTACGGCTCGCGCAGACGGCCAATCGGTGGTCCGGGGAGTGAGCCGCTCCTTCGATGTGGGGGACAAGATCAAGGTCAAATTTCACAGATTTCTCCTATGTTAAAGTAACGTTACAGCCGAAGATATGTGGCTGAGCGGTTTTTTGTCGCAAGCGAGGGAAATATCCCCAGAGATAACGGAGTGGCTGTGGCCCTGAGCGTCCCGAAGATGGAGAAGGCCATCTTCGTCTGGGCCAAGGGAGATGCCGGTGATAATTTGGCCTTGTGTATTAACCCAGGAGACTTGCAGCCCGACGTGGATATCCCGTTGTCGGTATTCGGTCAGGATACCGGGGAAATCCGCCTGTTCCAGCCTGGCTACCACGAGATCCAGTTCGGCGAGAATGGCTGCAAGGAGGGGGCCTCGTTCGTAGGGGCAGCCGGTTTCCACCAGTAGCGAGGTGGCCTTGGCCTGGAAGTCGCCCCCGAAGGCCTCCGCCGGGGTGTTCACGTTGAGGCCGATGCCAATCACCACCGCAGTCTGCCCGGGGCCTGCCACGGCCTGGGTTTCGGTGAGGATGCCGCCGCATTTTTTGCCGTGCAGAAAAAGATCGTTCGGCCATTTCAGACCAGGCTGGCAATGGGTGTGGGTTTCCAGAGCTTTGCACAGGGCAAGGCCTGCGGCCAGGGTGAGCTTGGGGAAGTCTGCTGGGGCAAGATGCGGGCGAAGGATCAGCGAAAAATAAAGGCCAGTGCCGGAAGGAGAAAGCCAGGTTCTGCCGGCAAGACGACCCCGACCTGCGCTCTGGCTGTCGGCCACGACCAAGGTGCCGCCTGCTGCTCCGGTGTTACTCAGGGCCAGGGCGAGATCGTTGGTTGAGCCGGTGTTGGTGAAAAAGTGGACCGGGCGTCGGACAAGCTCGCCGGTAAGGATCATGGTTTGCCACAGATCGTCAGACATAGGGTGTCCGGAGGGCTTCTCTTTCGGTTTTTTCAGGTTGTGCCGCGCAAAAGCTGCTGATCCTCTTGCATCCTCATCTGCCTCTGAAACGCAGAAGGCAGGCCGAGGATACTTCTATCCCTTAGCCGGAAGAAATCAGACTATAAAGCAAGATTCCGTTCAACGCCGCAATAAACACGGCAATCCCCCACAGCAGCCATTTTTCCATGCCCGTGTTTCGGTGGATGCCCATGACCCTTTTGGACGAGGTGAGAATGATGAGCCCCAAAACCGTCCAGGGTAGCTGAATACTGAGGGCCACCTGGCTCCAGATCAGGCCTTGGAAGGGATTGGACAGGAAAAGAATTGCCAGGGCCGCAAGGCCGATGGAGAGTACTATCCCCAACCGGGAGTGACTGTCGGCGACATCCAGGGGTTCGCCGAAATATCCGGCAAAGATGCTGCCCCCCGCCAGAGCGGAGGAGATGGAGGATGAGAACCCGGCGAAGAGTAAGGCGGTGGCAAAAACCAGGGCTGCACTGTTGCCGAGCAGCGGTTTTAAGGTTTTTTCCGCCTGGGCAAGCTCAGTGACCACGGTGTGGTCGGAGAAGAAGACCGCCGCAGCCATGATGACCATGGCGCTGTTGATCGCCCAGCCTGCGAGCATCGCCGCGATGGTGTCGATATATTCATAGCGCAGGTGCTTTTTGATGCTTTCGGCATCGCCCAGATGCAGCTGGCGGCTTTGGATGATTTCCGAATGTAGAAAAATGTTGTGCGGCATGACCACCGCTCCGATCACGGCCATGATGATCATGATCGAGCCAGGGGGGACGGTGGGGACAAAAAGGCTTCGGGCCGTGGTCGGCCAGTTGACATCGGCAAGGAAGATCTCATAGATGAAGGAGAGGCCGATGAGCGAGACAAAGCCGATGATATAGCGCTCAATGGCGCGGTAGCCTTTGCTGAGAACCACTGCCACCACGACAATGGCGGTCAGGATTGTCCCCAGGGGAACAGGGATTTCGAAAAGCATATTGAGCCCGATGGCGGCGCCCAACAGCTCCGCCAGGGAGGTGGAAATGGAGGCCAGCATCGCGCTGCCGAGCAGGAATGCGCTCCAGCGTTTGCCGCTGAATTTGGCCACGGCCTCCGAGAGGCACAACCCCGTGACAATCCCGAGATGCGCCGCGTTGTGTTGCACCAGAATAAGAATGAGGGTCGAGAGGGTTATCACCCAGAGCAGGCTGTAGCCGAACTGAGAGCCAGCCGCGACGTTGGTGGCCCAGTTCCCCGGATCGATGAAGCCAACGGTGACGATGAATCCCGGGCCGATGTACTTGAGGATTTCAAGGCCGCCGAGTTTGGGTCGGTGCCCGGAAAAGAATCTGTGAAGAAAGGAGCTCATCAGCCGCATACCGTCACCGTTGCACTGTTTGGATGCCTGTGTCTGGCCGAGGTCAGCCGCCCTGTCTGTTCAGCTTGCTGTGGTGGATTGAGTATGAAAAATAGACCACTACTCCAATTACCAGCCAGACGGCGAAGCGAAGCCAAGTAACCCAGGGGAGAAACGCCATGAGCGCTGAACAGGAAAAGGCGCCGAGCAGCGGGAACACCGGATTGAGGGGGTTTTTGAAGGGCCGGTGCAGGTGCGGTTGCCTGATGCGCAGGACGATCACTCCCAGGCAGACCAGGACAAAGGCGGCCAGGGTGCCGATGTTGACCAGTTCGGCCAGTTCGCCCAAGGGGATGAATCCGGCGATCGCCGAAATCAGCAGGCCGCAGAGACCGATGACCCGCACCGGGGTCTTGGTTTTGGGATGAATCTCCGCGAAGAACGGCGACAACAGGCCGTCTCGGGACATGGCGAAGAACACCCTGGTCAGCCCGTAATAAAGGACGAGCATCACCGTGGTTAAGCCGGCGATGACCCCGGTGGCCACCAGGGCCGAGGCCCAGTTGACTCCGAGCAGTTGGAGGGAGTGGGCCACGGGGGAGGGCACGTTCAGCTGGGTGTAGGGCACAATTCCGGTGAGCAGGCCGGCGACTACGATGTAGATGGCGGTGCAGAAGACCAGGGAAAAGAGGATGCCGAAGGGCACGTCGCGTTGTGGGTTTTTTGCCTCCTCGGCGGCGGTGGAAACCGCGTCAAAGCCCACATAGGCGAAGAAAACCATGGCCGCGCCGGCCAGCACCCCGACCGGTTTGCCGTCCGGGCTCTGGCCACTCCAGCCAAAGGGCATGAACGGGCTCCAGTTTTCCGGGTTGACGTGGAATACCGCCACGCCGATGAACACCGAAATGGTCAGCAGCTTGACAAAGACCATGACCATGTTGGTGCGGGCGCTCTCCCGCATGCCCAGCATCAGCAGGACCATGAGGATCAGGACGATGCCCGCGGCAGGTAGGTTGATGATCCCGCCCACGGAGGGGGCCTTGGTCAGGGAATCCGGCAGGGCCAGGCCCACGGCGGTGAGGGCGTTGTTGAAATACCCGGCCCAGCCCGTGGCCACGGCGGCGGTGGCCACCCCGTATTCCAGAATCAGATCCCAGCCGATGATCCAGGCGATCAGCTCGCCGAAGGCCACGTAACTGTAACCGTAGGCGCTGCCGCAACCGCCCACCGCAGAGGCGAGTTCGGCATAGGCCAAGGCCGCGAAGGCGCAGGCGATTCCGGCGATGACAAAGGAGAGCACCACGGCAGGCCCGGCCTGGGTGGCGGCGGCGATGCCGGTGAGCACGAAGATACCGGTACCGATGATCGCCCCGATCCCCAACAGGGTGAGATCAAAGGCGGTGAGGCATTTGTGGAGGCCGGTATGCTCTAAATCGTCCGGGGTGGTGGTCTTGGTGCGGAAAATTTTCATGGCTTTCCTTTCGTGCCTGGATTGCGTTGCCTGGCCGCAGGTTGGAGGTGTCGAAGTGGGGGGGAGGGGAATCACCAGCCCCAGAGCGTGTCGCGTCGGACCCAGCCGGTGAGACCGGATTCATGCTTCACCTGGACCCATTCCTTTTTGTGTGTGATGGTCCGCAGAACCACGCCCCGGTTGGCGTTTCCCACGACGCGTTGGCTTTCTCCGGGGCCATTGCGGATAATGGCCTTTTTGTCTTCGACAATCATGTAGGGCATTTTGCCCACCTGTTTTGCGTTGACCCATCCCCCGTCATTTTCGAAATCAGTCACCTTGAGCCAGCTGCCCTGGCGGCTGATTACCTTTAGGGGGTAGCCCACGCCCAATTCAAATTTGGTCGGGTATTTTTCTCCGGGTCCGGTATGCATCTTTGCCTTGGCGCGGCTGATGCTCACCATTTCTGCGTGGGCCGCCGAGGCGAAAACGAGCAGGAAAACGAGTCCGAGGCAGAGTCGGCGGATCATGGGAAAACCTCCAGGTGCTAGGTGATATATTATGGTTTACTGGCTGGGGTCAGGCCCCGGTCGGGAACGGCCAAAGGAATGCCGCCTATTTCCAGGGAGATGGCGTCGAACTTGCAAGCCTTGTTCATGCAGGCCAGGCAGGTGATGCACTCCGGGTCATCCGGTGATTCATTGAATTTGACCCCCATGGGGCAGACATGGTGGCAGGCCTTGCAGTTGGTGCATCGGGCTTCATCAAGGTGCAGCTTGATCAGGCGGACCTTGCTGAACAATGCATAAAAAGCGCCCAAGGGACAGGCGGTTCGGCAGAAGGGCCTGCTTGAAAAAATGGCCCAGCCCAAAAAGAGGATCAGGATCACGAATTTGTTCAAGAACAGTAGGCCGATGGTGTTGCGGAGGTTGGGCTGGAGAAAAAGCATGGGCAGCCCTGCTTCCAGGGTTCCGGCCGGGCAGACGAACTTGCAGAACCAGGGGTGGCCGGTGCCGAACTCATCAACCAACACCAGCGGCAGGACAACGACAAAGAGGATCAGGAACATGTATTTGCCGTAGGAGAGCAGGCGCGGAATCCCGAATTTTCGGGTGGGAATTTTGTGCAGGAGTTCCTGGATAAAGCCGAAGGGGCAGGCCCAGCCGCAGATCAGCCGGCCGAAAAGCCCGCCGAGCACGCCCATGCTGCCGACTACCGAAAGACCGAAATAATGCTGGCCGTTTTCCAGGGCGAAGCGCAACCCGCCCAGCAGTTGCTGGATCGAACCCAAGGGGCAGTAGGTGGTTGAGGCCGGGCAGGAGTAGCAGTTGAGGCCGGGGGCGCAGATCACCTTGAGCGGCCCCTGATAGATGGTTTTGGTAAAGGGGAAGGCCCAGGAGCTGTTGGTGAGAACGCCGATGATCACCTGGACCCATTTGCGAACGAATTCCATCTCAGCCTATTCCTATACAGCTCAGGCAAACCTGCATCGCCTGTTCCAGACCCCTGGCCGGTTCGCCGGTGGCGACGCCGATCAGCCAGAGGAGAAGAAAGGCGGGGATCACCACAAAGGGGGCCTTGCGGATGGGTCTTTTTTTGCGCAGATCGTGGCTGGTCTGGTTCATGGTCGTGTCATTCCGGATGAGTGCAGGCGAGATGGGCCTGGACTGCGGCGGTTTTGTCGCCCAACTTCACCTCTTTGTCGCGCCGTTCATCAAGCACCATCTGGGTCACGACCCGCTGCACCCCGTGGGCAAAGGGCAGCCCATGCAGCCGGGCGGCCAGGGCCAGAAGCGCCTGGGGCTCACCTTCGATGATCGTCCCCATGTCGGTCAGGGTATGAGGGACGCCTTCCCTCTGCAACGTCTGCTCTATATCGGCCACGTATCGACCCAGGTTGGGGTTTTTTGTGCCCAGGGGGATGATGGTAAGCTGCATGATCGCCATGGTTTGTTCCGTAACAGGGGTTGCAATCCTAAAAAATAATGCTTCGCGGCAATGGGCGCCCAGTGAAAATGAGTTACTCGTGCTTTTTGTCCTGGAAGCTCTCTATCTGCGCAGCAAGTTCCTCGTCCAGCGCGTCCGGGTTTTCGGAATTGTAGTAGAGGATATTTTTCAGATGGAAAAAGCTGTCCAAATCCATCTCGTAAAAGTGCAGGGCCAGCCCATGCTCTTCCACCCGGACCACGGTGCCTTTCATTTTCAGGCTCAGATGGCTGGTTGAGCCCACCAGTCTCAAGGTGACCAGGCAGTTTTCCCCGATCTTGTGTCCGGTAACGCCAAGCACGGAGACCCCCTTGAGGCTCAGGTCCTCGGTTTCGCACTCCGCATGGCTTCGATCCGGAAAGTCCAGGCTGATGATAACCTGAAACGGCACTCTGCTGTTTTTGCGCTTGTTTTCCATGGTTAAATCCTCTTGTCCAGTGGCGTGGGTTGCCTGCTCTACGCAGCGATCCTATTCCGGCATGAAGAGAAAACCTTCCCGTTCGAGCAGCTGGCTGATGTTCAGTAGCTGTAGTTCCTGGTCTTCCCCGAGTCGGGCCGGGCCGACAATGTCGCCATTTTTTGCCCGAGTCAGGGAGAGTAACGGGGCCGCTTCCTGCTCCAGGCCACGGCAGAGAATCACCCCGTGCCAGTTTCCATTGCTGACCACCACCAGCATGGTGGCCTCTTCGTCGGGGATGTCCGTGAGGCCAATGCCCCTGGGGATCATGAGGGGAAGGATCAGTTTTTTCAGCTTGCTGTTTTTGAGCAGGGCGAGGGGGCCGTGCATCTGGCCGGACAGGCGGCGAAACCAGCCCCCCAGATCCTTCAAGGGGATCTGGCTGCTGTGGATATATTTTTTTCTCTTTTTTGGAGAGAGCGGTTTGATCAGGGCGATGTGTTCTTCGGCAATTGCCAGGGAGAGCTTGCCGATGGTGATGGGGCGAATCATGGCCCCCGGCTGGATTGGCAGGGGTTTCGCTTCCGCGGGTTTGGCCGAGGCCTGTCCGGGAGCTTTGACCGCAGGGGCTCGTTCGGTCTTGGCCTGGACCAGGCTTGGTATGGCATCGTCTAGGGAAATCGGCTCGTCCCAAGAGTCTAAGTCGGCAGACGATCCCGCTGGTCCGGGCGGGGTACCCTTTTCTGCGGCCACTTTCTCCTTGAGCTTGGTAAATTTGCCGTACACCCTTTTGAACACCTCGGCATCCCTGTCCGGGTCGAACTTGCCATCTTCATACATGTTGACCACGTGGGCCATGGTTTCCTTGAGGAAATCGACAAACTCCGGGGGAATCTGGTCTTGTCGTTTCTGGGCGTAGAGCAGAACGCTGTCCGCCATGGTCAGAATGGCCAGGGCATTTTTCCTGGTGTTGAAGCGGTTTTTCAGGCAGGTAAATGCCGCTTGTAGGGGTTCGATTTTTCTTGGCGACAGGCTCCAATCCTGGGAAAGGATCTCTGTTTTTAGTTTCTGAATGGATTCATCAAGGGAAAGAATCACCGGCAATACTCCACAGCCATTGGCTTTATAAAGGGAACTGTTCAGCAGCACCACATCTGCGTTGTCAATCACCCTGCTCATGTGCGAAAGCACACGTTGCAGGCCTCTTCCTAGCATCTGCGGCAGCAGTGAAGCGGCGCTGCTGAACAGTTCCAAAAGAGACAAGAACCCGCGCAGACTGTGAGGCGCTGGTCTTGCTCGTGCAATTTTTTCATCCCAGTCAGGGGTGATGATCTTTTCAGGTCAAGTTGGGCCAATGGCCTATTGTGACTGGAAATTTTGTAGAGTACTATAGCAGAAATTTTTGCGGTTTGGCAACAGGCAGTTCCGTGACGGCTCCTAAAAAATCCCCCGATGCTTGGGCAAGGAAACATGACGCATGGTTGAGAAT
>Ga0172379_10009976_pt1 | contig 11602 bp, 6 predicted proteins | sample GrowelOW334metaG_FD_119756 | JGI IMG/M metagenome (GOLD analysis project Ga0172379, IMG submission 119756) | Groundwater microbial communities from an aquifer near a municipal landfill in Southern Ontario, Canada - Groundwater well OW334 metaG | ecosystem: Environmental > Aquatic > Deep... | reverse complement strand
AAAACTGCCGATCAAATTCATAATGCAATGGAAGCAAATGAACCAGTCTATAAAAAAACAGTTGATGAACTAAGAGAGGCATTATCAAAGCTTGAGTATAATTTTTATGGCGAAAAAATGACGTTGCAAGAGATAAAAGAGATTCAAGAACAAAATAAAGAAGCTTGGGAAATGATTACAACTGGAAGAAATTTCAATGTTTGGCTGCTAAATCGCATCCTAACATTTCTGACTCCTGATGTTGCTAAACGCTTAGTAGAAAGAATGAAGCCAAATCAAAATTCATTATTATATCTTGATAGCTTAAAAAGTATCTCTACAAAAGTCGCCCAAGAATTAATAAAACATGAAGGTCCATTATATCTAGATGGAGTAGAAGAAATGTCTCTTGATGTCTTAAAAAGCTTATGTCAAAAAGAACACAAAACAGGATTAAGTCTAGGACTAAAATCTATATCTAAAGAGCAAGCCGAAGTTATCAAAAATTACAAAGGTCCAATTAGCTTAACAAAGCTTACAGAAATGGATTCTGCTTCTGCGCATGAACTAGGCGAATTACAAGGTTATTCATTAAGATTAGGTTTAGAAAGCTTGCCTCCAGATGTCGCGCAAGAATTAGCAAATTTTAAAAGCGATGAAAGCAATTCTTACAAAAAATTATCTTTTATTTCATTGCAATATATTTCTCCAGAATCTGCCCAAAAATTTGATTCTTACGTTCAAGAATTAAATTTTGTCACAATGGAAAAAATAGATTTAGAAACAGCAAAAGGATTTAGAAATTTTTCCGGCACATTGGAATTTGGTGATTTTATAGAATTTGACGATGAAACAGCCAAAGCTCTTTCAGAAAGCGATGCAGATTTAGGATTGAATATTTTAAAAGAAATTTCTCTACAAGCTTTACGATATTTTGCCAGCCGACAGAAAAAAGTTTATTTAACTGGCTTAGAAGCAGAGAATCTAACACCAGAACATTTGCGCATTATTGCCAATTCCGAAAATATTGTAGTTGATAATGAAATCAAAGAATTAGCAGCCAAACATAAATAATTTTATATATTAAATTTTTTAAAACTATGGCAACAGAACAAGGACCAAAACCAGAACAAAAAGAAATTGATCGAAACAAAGAATTAACGCCAGATGAATTAAGACAAGGATTAAGCGATCTTAAAACAGAATTTTGCACAAAATTAGGCGAGGAGCTTGGCATGCAACTAACTTTGCCAGCTGGAACAAAAATTGGTGAATTAGATCTTAGTGGTAAAACTTTAGCTGAACTTTTTGATAGCTTAATGCGACCATTGGAAACTTATGAGCCTCCAATAATCAGAGAAGAACAACAAGAAGTGCAAGAAAAACCAACCGAAATTCCAGAATGGCTAATTGGCCATGAAGATTTAATCTGGAAGGGAACACATGATAATCCAAGATGGCAAGCTAAAGCAACACAATCTGGCAGTGAAGTCAGTGTTACATACAAAAGACGCAATAAAGAATACAAACCAGGAAAAACAAAAGAAGAACAAGGAAAGGCATTAGAACCAGTTGAAAATACTTTTACACTAAAAGAATGGAAAGTCGCCAAACAAATTTTTGATGGCTATGATGATTTAATGAAGCGTTATGAACAAGGTGATAGAGAAGCAAGAAAAGAATTCTTAGCAATTTTACGAGAAGAAAATAAATTTAGACGAGGTAGTGGTGAAACGCCAGCAATTTTAGCGCAAAAAGTTGAAGATGCTGTTAATACAACTGCTGAAACAACCAGAGGTTTTAGGCGCGATTCAATAGATCAAGAAGCATTAACTCAAAAAATTGCGGAATTATTAAGTCAATTAGTCGTTTTAAATGCTACCAGAGGCGAAGGTAAAGAACGTGTACCTGTCGTAAAAAAAAGCATTAAAGAATTTCCAACGTTTATATTAGGACTAGAAAAAATAGCAAAAGCTTTAGATACTCAACTAAAAAGCAATAAAGGTCTGACATTAATAATTGGCGAGGCTGGAACTGGAAAAAATGAGGCTGCAAGTCATTTAGCTGGAAATACAAATCGACCATATTTTTGGTTTCCTTGCGCTCGCGGTATGGAGTCAATTGAATTAGTTGTCCATTATGAATTTGATTCTAAAGAAGGTACAAAAAAATTCTTAACAGATCTTGCAGAAGGTGTCCAAACTCCAGGCGCAATTGTTATGATTGATGAAGCCAATGCTTTGAAACAAGAAGTTCAAGCCATGTTTCATGGTTTAGGCGATGAAAACAGAAGCTTGAATTATGACGGCGTCCATATTCCTGTTGCTGAAGGCGTTGTTATAATTATTGCTGTCAATCCTGCAACTTATGGTTCAGCTGGAAATATTGGCCAAGCATTACTTTCTAGAACTAGAGGTCAAGCAGTGGTTATGGAATATCCAGCTTTGAGAAAAGGTGAATTTCAGAAAAATAAAAATAAATGGTCAGATGCTGTTTTGGCGCAAAAAGAAGGAGAAGATAATACTTTGCGTGATTATGCTTGCGATGAAGTCCAAGTTACTCGCAGTCAATTTAATGAGCTAGCAGAACTTTCAGATTCAGAATTTGCTTTGCTTTGGGATGTCGTAATTAATGAAACAACTCAAGGTCAAAAAGTTACAGATCTAGAAAAAGATGAAAAATTAAAATATTTATTAAGTGAAAATCTAAAAGAGCATACTACTAAATTGCTAAGAGATCTTCGCGATATTGAAAGAATTGCTGATACTTGGCGAAAATATTATGAAAAAAGGGCAGGCGGAATGGATATCATTGGTGTCAGCATGCGTGATACAATTGCAGTTGCCAAAGAATACAAGGACACCGGCGATGTTCGCAAGGCTTATCTAGAAGTTATGGATGATTTTAGAAAGAATCCAATCGAAGGATTAGATGTAACTTTAAAAGCTTTGGAAGAATTGATTGAAAAGACTTTGGGAGAACAAGCTTAAATCAGTTTCAAAGTTATAAAGTTATAAAGTTCTTAAAGCTATGACGACTTTATGAACTTTATTAACTTTACAAACTTTATAACTTAATCTTTATGTCATATTTAAACCCATTTGAAAGAGTACCACAATTTCAAGAGCTTGGCGATCCTGATTTATTTCGCCAAGAAATAGCAGAGCGTGCCAAAACAGCAACTCCAGAAGAAACAGAAAGATTATTATCAAATCTTGAAAGATATTCTCAAGCTCCAGACCGAAATATTGAGCTTTATACAGATCCAAATTTAGATACTTTTTGTTGCGCCGAAGTGCCAGCACAAAAAGTTATACAGTCAGGAGAAATAGTTGATGATCCTGCAAAAAAGACATATTTAATTGGCGTACCATTTATTTATGCAGCCGGCAAAGCACCAGAAAAATTTTTACGTGGTGAAATTTTACATGAACGTGGACACGCTGAATTCTCGCAATTTAGTATGTTTGAAAGATTAAGAAAATTAGCAAGGCAAGAAGGGTATGATGAAGGAGAAATAATGAGTGGAATAAATTGTGCTGAAGATCCAAGAATGGAGAGACTAGTTGGCGGACCATTGCATCCAAATGAACGAGAGCAAATGTTTGAAAAAAATCGTCAGTTAATTATTCCAAGTATTGCCAAGGGTTTAGATGAAATGCAACCAGCTGAACAATTTAAATTTATTTTGAAACTAGAAGGTCTATGGAATATTTATGGTAAAGATTTAAAGGATACTCCAAAGCCTTGGTCAATTGACAAATTACATCCAGATGTTGCCAAAGAATTTAAAGCAGTTGAATCTTCTTTGAGGAAAATAACTGGCGATGCAACAAATCCAGCAATGAAAGTCATGGCATTAGTTGAAAAAACTTTTGTTGATAATATTTGGCAAGCTCAAAAAAGATTACTTGATAAATATCCGCCAAAAAAAGAAGAAGGAAAAACAGGCAAAGGCCAAGGAAAAGGACAGCCAGGACAAGGCGAGCCTCAACCAGGCGAGCCAACAGAGCCGTTAGATCCAACTAATACTGACAATTGGCCACCAGAATTAAAAAAAATTATTGAAAAATTCAAGAATGAACATCAAAAGAAGCTAGAACAAAAAGCTGATCAAGCAAAAGCTGATGCAGAAAAAGGTAAAGAAAATGCTGAAAATTTAGCACAAGAAAAACATGAGCTTTTGAAAACTCGCGATCAATTTGATACTCCAGAAATGCGTGAAAGATATAATACTTTAAGCGCAGAAGTTAGTCCAATTACCGGACAATTAAAAAGATCATTTAAAAGATTTGTCCCAAAAGTTACAGAACCAGGACTTGAATGGGGCAGAAAAGGCGGACGTTATTCAGAACGAAGAAGAATCATGCGAGCAGGATCAGGTCATGAAAAGCCAATGGGCAAAAGAGAGCATCCAGAAGAAACAGCTCTTGCTTTACAATTATTAGTCGATGTTAGCGGTTCAATGTACGGACAAAATAAAGAAAGAATTAAAAATGCGATCAAAGCTTGCATTGCAATTAGTGAAGCTGCAAAAGACAATAATATCGTAATTGAGATTTTAGCTAATGATGAAAAAAATGTTTCAAATGATATTAGATATCAGATCAAAGGTTTTAATGAGCCTTATGATGGCAGAACAAAATCAAGAATAGTACAAATGATGGAAGCTTTTGGCGGAGATAATAAAGATGCCGACGCAATCATGGCAGCAGTTCCAAGAATACGTAAAAGAATTCAAACATTGCGCGCTGAAGCAGATCGAGTTGGCTCTTTGATTATTGATATAACTGATAGCACAACTCAGAGTCCTGATACAAGGGATGCTGTTGAACAAGCAAGAAAATTTAGTCCAATGGAGGGAACAGCGATTACTCCAGAAGGTGAGATCCCAGGAATGGTTAAATTTCATTTTGGACCGCAGAGCATTATTCCAAGATCGCTTAATGAATTTCCAGACGCAATTCAGCAAATTCTAGAGCGACATGTTAGAAGATTGAGACCAAGACAATAATTTACCATAATAAAAAAGCTCCGTATAATATTCCGCGTGTAATCCGTCGTATCCGCGTTTTTAACGCAGATTTAACGGATTGCACGCGGACATTATGGAGCTTTTATTTTACTGTAATTTCAGTATTTCCAGACGGCACTGTCTTTTGCCAGAACGGCGAAAAATAAACTTCAACAGTTTCTATATCCTCTTTATATTTATTATAATAAGTTTTAACTTCATCATTATTAAATCCCGTAATTTTTTCTTTATCCAAAGCTTCTTTTGCTAAAACAGGTTTTAAAAAAGCTGAGCAATAAATTTTAAAAACTGCTTGGTTTTTTTTAGGATCAATTTCAATAATTTCTGCTTTAAAATTTTCATCATCAAGTTCAGAAAATTCTTTTTCACCGATTATCTGATCTTTTAGTTTTGCAATTGCTAAATTTTCCAGCATTTCTTTATTTAAAATCACACCAGTTATTTTTAATTTTAAATCAGCCTTTAGACTATCCGCTTCAGTATTTGCATCGACTGATGATTTGAAGCTAGAAATTTCTTTTTTAAATAATTGATCCCAGAGCTCTTCATTTTCTTTTTGCTCATTTTTTGTATCATCCAAAAATTTTGCAAATAAACTATCAGAAATTTTAACTCTTAAATTATTTAGATCTTCTTCAGAAACAATCTTGCCAGTTTTTTCTCCGCCAGTAAATTCTTGTTTATTTTCAGCATAAACCAAATTTTTCCATCCATCCCAAAGTTTTACAAAATTAAATTTAGTTGGCGCCAAATTTCCGGCAACTCCTTTTTGTGTTGCCACAATTTTCATTTCTACTTTATCATTCGGTTTTAAAACCAATGGTCCTGTTGTCTTAAAAATTATATCCGAATCTACAGGCTTTAATTGCGAAGAAGCTAAAAGAGTTAAGCTTTTTGTTTGTTTATTATAAATTGTCACTTTGCCAGTAGCAAAATCATCAACTGTTTTGCTTTTGATTTCACTCGTTTCATCAGAACCAGAAATTTCTTTTTCAATAAACCTGCCGCTTACTGAAGTTGCATTAATTTTGTCTTTGCCAACTGCAATTTCAAAATTTGTCTCAATCTTTTCTTTTCTCAAATTCAAAATTATTTTAGCTTTAGAAAAAGAAGTATAGAAAACAAAAATCAGAATCAAAAAACTAATAATTCCAAAAATAAATATTGCTTTGTATGGTGAACGCGATGGTCCAATTCTACCTAGATTCATGAGCTTAAAAAACTAAAAATTTAAAAATCTAAAAAAATTAAAAACGTTTACGCGACGGCGTCTTATTTTATATTTATGATTTTTGACTTTAGATTTGACAACACTTGGCCAATTTTGTTTCAACCAGATTTTTGATTTCACAAAATATTCTTCTAAACCGCGTTTTGCCATTTCACTTCGTATAATTCCGCCTTTATGCGGATGGCGAAAAGACTGAGCAAGTGGGGAATTGAATCCATGCGCATAATGAACAAGTTCATGTATAATTGTGCCATCTACAACAAATTGTGGAATTTTTTCATCTTTGAAATAAGAAGTCAAAGTAATAACAGTCTGATTATTTTTAGGATTTAATTTAATAGATCCCAACCTTGCTTTTGCTTTTCTTCCAAACAAAATAACAATCTCATTTTTAATCGGCACATCAGAAAAATGATTTTGTAAAAAAAATAAAAGTCTTTGTTTTAACCAATTATTATCACGCATAATCGAGTTAACTAGTAACAAGTAATTAGTAACTAGAAAACGACAGTTACTAGTTACAGGTTACTAGTTACCAATTTTACTTCGTCATTGTCACGTTTCCACTACCTACAACCATCTCAATCTGGCTCAAAACTTTCGGATCGTACAAGATTTTTGATTTTGCTTTAATCTTTTTAAAACTTCCATCATGATAAGGAATATTTAAAAAAACATCAGTTGATCCTAAATTATTTAAAATAATCGGTTTTAAATCTTCAATAATTTTGGAATTTGCGTTTTTTGGAATATTTATTTCGATTGATTTTGGAATTTCCTCTTTTGCAACTTCAATATCTTTATCAGAAATAATTTTTACTTTGTCAGCCAAAATTTTAACCTCGCCATCTCGATCATTGACCTTGCCATCAATCAAAACAACTTTTTCTTCCTGCCAAATCAGAGGATATTTTTTTAAAACAGATGGAAAAACAACAATCTCGCAACTGCCAGTCATATCTTCAATTTCCACAAACAGCATTGGATCATTTTTTTTCGTAAATATTTTTTTAGTCTTTGCAATTACACCTCCAACCTTAATTTTTTGTTCATTCATGCTGATATTCAGTTGATTTATTGGAATAGCAACAGCATTCAAATAATCTTTATATTCATCAACTGGATGCTCTGAAACATAAAGCCCAAGTAATTCCTTTTCCCATGCCAATCTCATTTTTTTTGTTGCAGGTTCTGCTTGATCTAATTTTAAATTGATAGTTGAAACTTCATTTTTTTTATTACCAAATAAATCTGTTTGACCAGAATCTAATTCCTTTTGAACTGATTTAGAAAAAGTTAAAATCTTATCAATATTTTGCAGGACTTGATTTCTCTCAATTAAAGAATCTAAAGCGCCAGCTTTTGCCAATGCCTCAATTGATTTTTTATTCAAATCTTTGTGTCGCACTCTTCTAACAAATTCAGTAAAGTCTTTAAATTTTCCAGCTTTCTTTCTTTCTTTATAAATTGCTTCTGCAATAGTTGCGCCAACATTTTTTATAGCATTAAAAGCAAATCTAATACATTTTCCACGCTCTTTTACTACACCAAAATTTGGAAAACTTTCATTAACATCAGGAGGCAAAACTTCTATTCCCATTTCTTCGCATTCAGTAATCTCAATTGCAATTCTATCCATATTCTGCTGATCAGAAGTCAGCAATGAAGCCATGAATTCAACTGGATAATGAGATTTTAAATAAGCAGTTCGATAACCAATCAAAGCATAGCAAGCAGCATGAGATCTATTAAAACCATAGCCAGCAAAAGGCTCGATAAAAGCAAAAACTTTTCTGGCAACTTCTTCTGCAATTCCATTCGCAACACAACCCTTGATAAATTTATCCTTTTGCTCTTCCAATAATTTTTTTATTTTCTTGCCAACAGCTTTTCTCAAAACATCAGCTTCGCCTAAAGTAAAGCCAGCCAAGTCTCTCGCAATTTGCATCAATTGTTCCTGATATACAGCAATACCAAAAGTTTTATTTAAGATCGGTTCAAGCTTTGGATGTACATATTCAACTTGCTTTCTGCCATGTTTGCCATCAATGTAAGAAGGAATCCATTCCATTGGACCTGGACGATATAAAGCAACCATAGCAATTAAATCTTCAAAATTAGTTGGTTTTAACAATTTTAAATATCTTCTCATGCCCGCAGATTCAAGCTGGAAGACACCGACAGTTTGCGCTTTTTGCAACAAATCATAAGTAGTTTTATCATCCATTTCTAATTTAGTGAAATCTACTTTTACACCATGTACTGCTTCGATAATTTCCAAAGCTTTTTCAATAATTGTTAAGTTTGCTAATCCTAAAAAGTCCATTTTAAGAAGCCCCAAATTTTCAATTGCATGCATCTCGTATTGCGTTGTGATTTCTTCGTCTCCTCTTGTAGAAAATTGATATGGCGTATAAGTGTCTAGTGGATCTTTAGTAATTACAACTCCGCAAGCATGAGTTGAAGAATGTCTTGCAACACCTTCTAATTTTTTCGCAGAATCAAATAATACTTTTGCTTGTGGATCGCCATTATAAAAAGCTGTTAATTCAGGATTTATCTTTAAAGCTTCAGAAATAGTTGAGCCCAATGGAATCATCTTTGCTGCTTTATCGCAATAATCGTAAGGATAGCTCAAAACTCTTCCGCAATCGCGAACTGCAGCTTTTGCAGCCATTTTTCCAAAAGTAACAATTTGAGCTACATGATCAGCTCCGTATTTTCTTTTTACATATTGCAAAACTTCGCCTCTCCTTGTGTCAGCAAAATCCATATCAATATCAGGCATGCTTATTCTTTCAGGATTCAAAAATCTTTCAAATAATAAATCATTTTTAATTGGATCAAGATCAGTAATTCTCAATAAATAGGCGATTAGTGAACCTGCCGCGGAACCCCTGCCTGGGCCGACCACTATGCCAGTATCTTTTGCCCAATTCACAAAATCAGAGACAATCAAAAAATAAGAAGCAAAGCCAGTTTTTTCAATAACTGACATTTCATAATCTAGTCTTTCCACAATTATTTTATCAAGCTCATTTCTTCCTTTACCAAATCTCTTTGTCAAGCCTTCCTCGCATTGTTGTTTTAAATAATCCATTGGAGTCAAATCCTTTGGCACAACAAAAAAAGGAAGCTTAGTTTTGCCTAATTCTATTTCAACATTGCATTGCTCAGCGATTTTTAAAGTATTTGAAATTGCTTCTGGAGTATTAATAAAATCTCTTTCCATTTCTTCGGTCGGTTTCATTGAAAAATCTTCACCCATCATTGACATTCTCTTCTTATCATCAACTTTTTTTTGCAATTGAATGCATAGCAAAATATCCTGGATTCTGTCATCTTCTTTTTTTAGATAATGAATATCATTTGTTGCAACCAATGGTGCTCCAATTTCTTTTGCAATTGCAATTAATTTTTCATTTGCTTCAGCTTGTTTTTTGATAGTCGCATGATGTTGAAGTTCAAGATAATAATTTTCTTTACCAAATATTTCTTGATATTTCAAAGCAGTTTCTTTTGCTAAATTTACATTACTTAAAGCTTCTCGAGCAATCTGTCCTTCAATGCATGCCGAAAGTCCTATCAAGCCTTTGCAATTACTTTTTAGTAATTCAAAATCAATTCTTGGTTTATAATAAAAACCTTCAACATGTGCTTTTGAAATTAATTTCAGCAAATTTTGGTATCCTTCTTGGTTTCTTGCAAGTAAAATCAAATGGTAAGGTCTTACATCAATGTGAGCGCGTTTATCACTCATTTTGTTTGGCGCAACATATGTTTCAACGCCAAGTATAGGTTTAATGCCCGCATCCTTGCAAGCTTGATAAAATTCAACAATTCCATACATTACACCATGATCAGTCAATGCTACAGCTGGCATGCCCAATTCTTTTGCACGCGAAACCAGCTCGTCAATTTTTGGCAAGCCATCAAGTAGGGAATAGTGGCTATGTGTGTGAAGATGAACGAAAGGCATACGAATTTTCAATTATCAATTTACAATTTTCAATTAATTACTCAATTTTCAATTTTCAACTCGTCGTTTACTGAAAATTGACGTTTGAAAATTTAATGGAAATTGGTCATTGATTATTGAAAATTTTATTTATGCTTGCTTTGAAAATAATAAACCGTTCCAACAACAAGAATTGCGATTCCAGCTATTAATAAAATAATAAATAGAACCCAACTAAAAATCAGGTGGGAGAGCGAGACAAAAATATCGACTAGTATTCTGCCAAAACTTGTAGAATCAAGTAAAAAGATTGTTAAGAAAAAAATAAAAAAAATTAAAATATACTTTTTAAAAAAATCTTTTGGACTTGGCAAGAAAGTCTGTAAATATAGTTTTGTTTTTTTGAATGCTGATATTTTCTTTTTTCTATAATCACTCAAATCAGTTATCGCTTGATAATAAATTTCCAAGTTTTTAATTGTCTCAATTTTTGTCAGAGTAAAATTTTCTTTTTCGACAATTTTTTTGCATAATGCTCTTGTTTTTTCTAATTCATTTGCATCTGTATAAACAAAGCTTAAAGCCGAGATTTGTCTTTCTAAATCATCGCCTGGCAAATCAAAATCAGACACTGCTTCTTTAAAAAGTTTTTCAGTTTCAACTAAAGCCATCATATTTCCAGAATCAGTTTTTTCTGATAAATATTTTTCTACTTTTTCCCATGACAATTCTTTGTTTTTTTCAGACATTTTTTATGTGATTTACGAATTTACCTTACAGATTATTATATAATAAAACATACTTAAACTCAAACAAAAAGCGGACCCTTCTGATCCGCTTTTTGGGAATTTTATTGTGCTACTTTACTGAAATCAGCGCTATTTAGGAATTCCTTTTTTATTTCTTGAATTGATTTTTCAGTGCTATCCCAGTAGTTAACTCCGCCAACATCCGCTGCTCTAGCGTACAAAGTTTCATATAATTCTACAATTGCAGCTTTGCGGCCACTACTTTTTTCTATAGAAGCCAATCTATCATTATATTCTTTACTCGTCGCCAGTTTTTGTCTCATTTCTTTTGCATTTGATAATTTTGTCAATGAAGCAATTCCAGTTTGGTCACCGCCACGTTTTAACACAATTTCATATGCAAGATTAGCTTGGGCTTTTTTCTGCTCATCTGCAGGCATTGCCGAAATATTTCCAACTGATTCAGGGCTTACTGATATTGCAAATTTTGCGCCTACTATATCAATCTTATTATCATCATCTCTTTCAACTTGCTTTAGCCAATAATCAACGCCATTCGGATCAGAAATTTTATCTAAATTATCAGCATAGATTCTATCATGTATTTTTCGATACAGCATTTCTATCGTTTTTTTATTGCCAATCTTTTT
>Ga0172379_10009975_pt1 | contig 11603 bp, 17 predicted proteins | sample GrowelOW334metaG_FD_119756 | JGI IMG/M metagenome (GOLD analysis project Ga0172379, IMG submission 119756) | Groundwater microbial communities from an aquifer near a municipal landfill in Southern Ontario, Canada - Groundwater well OW334 metaG | ecosystem: Environmental > Aquatic > Deep... | reverse complement strand
CTGATATTAAAAACACCGTTAAAGAAGGTTACGCAAAAATCGCCCAAACCTCCGGAGGATGCGGGTGTGGAAGTTGTGGATGTAGTTCTAATATTACAGTACAGAAACAGTCAGGGCAGTTTGGTTACTCTGCAGATGAGATGACGCAAGTCCCAGAAGGATCTAACCTTGGCTTGGGATGTGGAAATCCTACTGCTATCGCTTCACTAAAAAAGGGTGAGGTAGTATTGGATCTAGGTTCCGGGGCGGGATTTGATGCCTTTCTAGCTTCCCCTAAGGTAGGAGAAAAAGGCAAGGTAATTGGGGTTGATATGACTGACGAGATGCTGGAAAAAGCTAGGACTAATGCAGAAAGGGGCGAGTTCGAGAATGTAGAGTTCCGGAAAGGCGATATTGAAGATCTACCCGTTGAGGATAATTCCATCCATGCCATCATTTCCAACTGTGTGATAAACCTGGCACCAAATAAAGAGAAAGTTTTTAAAGAAGCTTACCGAGTATTAAAACCGGGCGGCAGACTAATGATTTCTGATGTCGTACTAATAAAACCGCTAACTGAAGACATGAAGCAGGACAAGGAATTGCTAATAGGTTGTGTAAGCGGTGCGATACTCAAGGAAGATTATCTTAAACTTCTTGAAAAAGCCGGTTTTTCTAAGATAACTATTCATAAAGAAACACCCGGATTTCTAAAGGACTTTGACTTAAGCATGACCTTTTCGGCTTATAAACCTGAATGAAAATCTCTGTTATCGGACACCCCAATTCCAAAAAGCCCCGGGTCTATAAAGACGCTCCTAACATCGTACACTGCTCGTGGCTAGAATGGGCACGCAAGTGACTACAAAGCCAAAGCAGCCTTTTGTAGCTTAAAAATTAGTTACTTTCTGCTAGTCATATGACGGATATTGTTTATATAGACATGGCAGCTAGAGGCGACAAAGAGGGGGCTAAGGCTAAACTTGAAAGAGACTTCCGAGACAAGGGTCTATTTCCCGAACTACAAAAAGAATCAAAACCACTCTACGAGGCGTGGAAACAGCTTCTTGAGGTATATCCATCCGTGTGATATTCTTTCCACATTTTCCCACTTGTGAAAATGGAAGTGTCCGTTAAGTCTGGAATTTATCTTGACACTAGCATCTCTTGGGGGGATTATTAATTTGTGATTATTTCCATCTCACGTGTGGCTCATGCGGACATGGTTATACCTCCGTCCCCATACTCAGGTGACCCACGCAACGACGCTCAGCTGTTGATTTTAGTTGTTTTTACCCTGCTAGCTACAAGTGCCGGGATCGCCCTTTTGAGGAGATTTAAAAAGCATGTTTGAAAGTGTCTTAATGCTTTTTATAACCGTAACCATAGAGTTTCTGCTTTTGCTGGTTTATTTTTCTGGTCGGGAGTCTATAAATAAGAAAAATATTTTGGTTTTCTCCGTCGCAGTTAATTTAATCACTAATCCAACAGCCAACTTGTTACTAACATTGGTTACTACATACCTCAAACCATCCATATCCTTTCCATACTTACTGGCAACGGAGCTACTCACTGTCCTAGTAGAGTCCGTTTTAATCAACAGATACTTGGCTTTTAGGTGGTCAAAAGCATTTGTTATATCTTTATCTGTGAACGCAGTTTCTTTTATATTTGGTATTTTTGCATACCTTTTTATGTCTGTGTCCCTTTTTGCTTTAGTTAGTCCTCCCCAACCCACCCCACTTAATTTAAATACGCCTGTCGGTTTTTAGTTTTGCTTGTTATAACAACCACCCTCTCTCCTACCCACGTGGAACAGAAAACCGCAAACAAAACACCCACTACACTTTTTGCTTTTCTGTACTTTTCACGTATAATCCTCACAGATCGGGGGTTTCACTCAGTTTGGGAGCGTCACTAGATAGGGAGGGTGCTATGCCGAACGATTCGTCAGTCTTTGCTCGAGCCGACATCGTAGGTGGTTTCCTAGAAACCATCGGCCCGAACAACCGTTGGGCTGGTCCCATCGTGTCCATACGGCGGTTTGTGATATCTCCAGGCGACATCTCTATCGCTTGCCGCTGGACGGCGCGCTTTGACCTAACGAGAGATCGATGGGTGATGGAGCACGGAGGGGCTAACGGCATGTATGCCGTGGCAGCCATTCTCACCGTCCCCCAACTGGAAAACGGGAAGATCCTGTTTAGTACGTCTCGCCGCGAGGGCTCGTATGTGATCCATCTCAAGGGTGGTTGGTCCCTCGCTCTAGAGGACGTGCTCGATGAGACGCCTATGCGACGTTTCGGGTAACGTTACCCTAAGGGGCGCACCACGCAGTCGGACAATCGTGTTCGGATGTGTGGGTGCGCCTTCTTGGTATTCACTGGAAAATAGCTCTAGCGGCGCCCACTGTGTCCAGCACATGCTATACTTTTCAGTGTGTATAAGAAGGTACTAGTTGCTCTTTTTGCCCTTGGCTTAACCGTAGGCTTACTTAGTGTAATTGCAGACCGTGCGTCAAAAGACAGTACCAAAACCCCTGAGATCGTAGTTTACTATCCAAAGCCTAATGCTGTAGTAACAAGTCCCCTTATGGTAAGAGGCAAGGCAAAAGGTACATGGTATTTTGAAGGCGAATTTCCACTAACACTCTATTACGGGGTGGGTGACTCCTTTGTGACCGTCAATGCCTTTGCGCTAGGTGACTGGATGACGGAGGACTACGTTGACTTTGAAGTCATACTAAATTTCCCGGTTCCACAGGATAACGACGGCCTGCTTGACCTTAGAAAGAATAATCCTTCCGACCTGGCAGAGCAAAATGAGAATTTACTTATCCCGGTGAGATTTCATGAGTAATCTTACTTAGGGGCTAGGGTGAACTAACCAAACACTAAACCCTCACCTTAACCTTGGCTATATCGCCAACAGCTAGCCATGCAGACGAAACGCCATATCCTGTTTTGTCGATATCAAAAGGCTTTAGCCTCACAACATCTTTAATAACTATCAATATGCAGTATCTTTTTTTGGTCTGTTGCCTCCCCCACAGGTGCAAATCCGCTAATGGCGTGCGAGGTGCAATGTATCTTCCATATTTATTAATAATGGCCTGAACGGTTGGTTCGTCTAACTTGTCGTATTGAAGTACCCTACTAACTTCCGCTTTGGCGGTAACGGGGCAGCCTGATTCCTTAAAATATACCGTATCGCCTCTTTTGATGTTATCCCACGGACTTACCTTGTTTACGTACCATCTGGACTCTATAGTCTTTGTACCCTCTAAAATATCCCCTAGTAAATTATCGCCCTTAGAAACCCGTGATTTCCGCAATATAGCTACGTGATCCATATTTAATAGTATACTTTCTTAATGCGTGAAACACATCCATTTGGGGACTTTATTCCCAAGAAAACAAGATATTTAATGATAGGAAGCTTTGTTACCAAACCCTCACATCCATACGCATGGTTTTACGCAAACGGGCGCAATCAGTTCTGGCCAATCATGCAGGAAGTTTATACCGGGTTGTATGACACTAAAGACAAGCAGCAGCAACTCTTTACTGACCTGGAAATGGCGCTTACCGACATAATTTACTCGTGCGAGAGAAGAAACAACAGCAATCTGGATATTAATCTAGTTAATATCGTGTATAACACGCAGGCAATCAACTCTATTATTGCTACTAACCCCCTTGAAAAGATTTTCTTTACCAGTAAATATGTTGAAACACTGTTTAGGAGGCAGTTCAGGGACACTATAACAATCTACAGCCAGATTATGTTAGTGGGCTTGCCGTCTTCTTCACCAAGATACGCCATGCTGACTAAGCAGGAGAAAGTACAGCGCTATAAGGCGCTACTGCCCAAACTTAGCGCATAGCCACTAAAACAACTGGGGAGCTCTGCACGTCTTATGTAGACATACCAGCTCCCCATGTGGGATTACGGATTCCACTGCCGGTGTGATCCTCTCGATTGAGGTTTAGCCTAGACACACACTAGGAACGCTGCTACTTCTTCGGTGTGGGCACCGGAGTCGGCGTCGGGGTCGGCTCATCAGCCGGAATGGCCACCACCGCGCCACTTACGCCTCCAAGGTTCACAACGCAGTTGAGGCCCGTGCCCTTGCACTTGTCGATGGCGTCCATGACCCCCAGCCAGTATCCGGCGTCGGCGGGTCCGTACAGCGCTTCCGCGTTCTTCAGCCTCTGCTGGTTAATGGCTAGCACCCCTGCGGAGCTCTGATCGTCTTGCCCGACCTTACGTACTACCCTGTCCACCTGGATTCTCACCGGCGAGCATAAAAACTCACCTGTCCCAGGGCTGCTCGGGTCACTCCACACGGAGTTGTTCGACCCACAGAACAGGTCCTCTGTATAGCCCACGTTGGCTCTGACCGCCCCCGGGAATTCCTTGGCCATCTCGTTGGCGAGGATGTCGTACTGCGCTGGATTTTGCGTCAGCCAAACCGAGTCGTCCAGCCTGAAGGCCGCCCTTCTGGCAGCTGTGTCCAAAGCAGTCCCAAAGTTTTCCGCCAACAGCCCGTTCCATCCCTTGCTGGGAGCAAAGTTGTTATCGCCTCCAACATCGGTCGGCGATGCGCAGGTGTATTTAAAGCACAGGTCGTAGAAGTTGCGCATTGACGTGTCGCTTTGGTTCAACGTCCACAGGGCGTGCGCTGCGATCAGGATCGGAACACCGGTAGAAGTGGTTGCCTCAATTAAGTTGGGCCGGTCGCCTACGGTTGTCCCGTCGGCATTGCGTACCGATCCATCATTGACGATGTAGTTCCGCGCGTTGCATGGAACCCAAACTACCTTCTCGCCATAAGTATCATAGGCCACCTTCTCACCGGGTATTACCACTTTGTGCACCCGGGCGTCGTAGTCGCCTTTCCCAACGCCAACTACGTAGGCGCAGCTTGACGTTGTTGTGGGAGCCGAGGCGCACGCTGCCAAGAACAGCGGCGCCAGCAGGAAGAAAACGACCAGGACCGAGAGCCGCTTAAAGGATGAAGACGATCTGACCGTGTACATGTGGTTTCTCCTTTGTACTGAATTCAGCTTGTTCGATTTAGAGCCCCAGAGATCGGTTTTTGCGCTCTTGCCTCGCTTTCCTTAGATTGATCGCAATTCTTACCACACTGATAAGAAACATCGCTCCCATTACGCCGATAACGCCGTAGCCAATCCGTGCACTTTGCCGTTCCTGAGCGCGCTTCGCTGCTACTGGATCGGGCGTGGGCGTGATAGTTGGTGTAGGCCGCGGCGTAGGGGTTGCCGTGGGTGTAGCGGCTGGCTTAGGTGTCGGCGACACAGTTGAAAACGCATGCTCCCGCTGCCACAGATGAATATTCAATACAAACGTACCCAACGCCGTTACCGGGTCGTTTGCCACGCTTTGGGCGCGACTCATCTGATCCGCGGCAACTCCAACTGGCAAGCTTGGAGCATAGCCCACCACCTTATTGCCCACCGCAAGGCCTACGATCCGCCGGTTGCCCAGCCGATCAGACAGGTTACGTGCAAGCGTAGTGATGTCTACCCCCAGCTCCGCTTCGGCTGTAGCCGGCAGCATGACCAGCACGATGTTGTCGCCACTGGTCAACCTTGCCTGTAACTTGCCGGCAGTGTAGATGTCAGTCTCCTGGGTGCCGGGAGCAACGTAAACAGGCGCTTGCTCAAGAGCCTTCACCGCATCCGATATGTACTCCTGAGCAAACACAGTGCCCAGCGCTATAAGCACTAGAACACTAGCCAGTAAGATTGCCACAACAGAATGCCGCATCTTACCCTCTCCTTTCCTGCTTGGGTCCAAGACTCCGTGACTCATCTTTTTTCAAGGTTCTACTAATCGCGCAGATTGTACCATATACATTTGTATAATTACTATAGGATGACCCCCTCGTAGCGAATCCGCAGAGCACCCCATAGTTTGACTTTGCGATAGAAGTGCCTATAATTACGCGTGTCTGCTAGACCACATCATTTAGGAGGCTGTTATGTACTGGCTGGTTAAACTCTGCGATCCGGATTTCCTGGCTGCGGACAATGCTATCGCCATGGTTGTAAGGGCGGTTGATGAGCCAACGGCACGCAGTGTCGCAGCTGAACGCGCAGGCGACGAGGGGGTGGCAATCTGGTACGACCCGCAAAGGTCTACCTGCGTCAACCTCAACGACTTGCCGCCGTCTACAACGTTGGTGCTGCGGGACCTCCACAACGGCTAACGAGCAGCAAAACAGAAACCCAGCCTAGACACAACATGTTTAGGTTCTTGGAACTGAAACCAAGATCAAATGGGAAATACTTAAGTCAGTACTAGTTATTGTCTTGAGACAAGTAACGACTCAGCAATGGGTCGTTTTTTGTGCCTATAGATAAAACTACAACAAATCGGCTCCGGTCATCCACCTTGCTCTCGCGAGCTAACCGGACTAGCCTATCCCCGGATATATGCGTAGTGGCAAAAACCTTTATTGTTAGGCCATGTTATAAAGCTAGGACATTCTTGATAAAACTCACTCTTTGACTATAATAGGCTCACCGCATTAGTATACGAGCAGAGATACTACCAAGTAGACTTGGAGGTGTACCGTGAGCGAAGATGCCGATAGCGCCCCATACCCTGACACCAGTGAAGAGGAAAAAGGCAGTCGGAAGCGACGCAAGTCGTCTACTGGAGAGCATGTAGAACATCCAGGCGTAGGAGCCTTCACTGGTTTCGTGGCGGGCGCGGCGATTGGGTTCTCTGTGGGGGGCCCTGTGGGGGCGGTTGTTGGTGCTTTCATCGGCCAAGTGGTCGGTGCGGGCGTTGGAAGCAAAGTCTGACTCCTAGAAAAACTGCTGGAATACTAATGTACCAAAGCCGGTGTGTGTGCAAAATAAGCGCAGACCGGCTTCTTTCTGTTAGCATGGTTAATTAGAAAGTACAATAAGAACGCCGATGAATGAAAAGTATATAAATGCTCTAGCTGATTTTGTTAACAGTGCCCGATCCTCCACTTACTCTATTGTAGGCTCCGTAGCACTGCTGTCGTACACAAAGCCCAACGGGTACGATCGGGAAATTCACGATATCGACATAATAATGGAAACCTCTGAAGCCGCAACAACAGCGGAAAGATTGCTCCGGCTAGGCTATAAGCAAAATACGTTTATTAACCCTAGGATGCCTTTTTATAACAGGCTTATGAGGTACGCACAAAACAAATATCTTAGGTTCTCAAAAGAAAATACCGATCTTGAAATATTATCGACATCTATTGAGCAGATAAATAACCTGGTACTTTTTGAACTGTACCCCGGCATAAAGGCTGGGGTGCCTAAGGATGTTTTTGTGAGCTCCGCATACGGTAATGTCGACTTCAAAACGGTGTCAAAAGAGATGCTCTACATCTTCAAAAAGCTAGCAACCAACACCCTGGGAAAGAAAGTAAAATACAAAGAAAAGCAACGCTACAACGATACGCGCCACCTTGAAAAGCTAATCGATCGCACTGTGTACCGTGAGGTTGCTACTAACTGCCGACTGAGTATATGTGGGATTAGGGTTAGACTACCCTCGGTTCTCCTGTATGGGTAAGTTACCTGCGCCAGTCGATCGCCCGCCGACAATCCAGGCAGCACCTTTTTGCAGTTTTCCAATACAGGTCGTATAATCGCGCCACTGTTGGCCAATCCAGTCACAAAGGAGATCGCATGAAACTGCTCAAAGTTGGTATCGGCCTCCTGCTTGCCACAGCACTAGTGGCAGTCGCCTACTACACTGGGAAGGCCCAGCGAGAATGGGAAATCATCGGCAATATCGCCCGTATGGGTGAACCCGATCTGTTTGTGCCCGTTATCGGCCGTCCAGAAAGCTTCTTTGAGTGACGGCGCAGCACAGTGACTAATGCCATCCTATAGTTTTACATAGCCTACCAAGTGTTGTAGAATAAGCTCTACCTGGCAACCAGCTGGGAATTGACAATCAAGGAAAGTGAAGGAAGGTGTAAGATGTGTCTTCGATGTGCGGAGAAAAAGACTGTGGACGCTATGGCGCGCGAAGCCGAGCAGTTGGGGCTAAACGGCGCCGCAGCAGTGTTGACGACCTCCGAAACGAGCGGACGGGTCTTTGACCCACTCATCGCAGGTGTCGGACGATCCGTAGAATCCGCTGAAACCTGCAGGTGGAGTGGAAAGGGGGCCAACCATGTGGCGATCGTAATGGCCCTGATCGCCGAGATGCTGGATACAGGCAAACCCAGCGGCTGCACCACGGACCGACCCACCCGCGTGGGTGAGTTGGGCTACACGGGCGGATTCGTTGTCACCCGGCGCAACCTCAAAGTCTATCTGGCCTTCTCTGGAGGGGACAAAACCCAAGCCCTCGCGATCGCCAATGCCGGTCTTGTGGCTTTTGACGATGAGGTCGAGGAGATCGTTCGCCGCCAGGAGGCTGTTAGCAGCCTGATCGATTTTATGTTTAACCTGGCCCCGCGCGACCCCGAGCCGGGCGAAGACGGCGATCACAGAGGGCACAAAGAGCACCTACACTAACCACACCCTGCCCACGAGAGGCGCCCGATGTAGCGGACACATTGTCCTGTTTCATCGCGGCGCCTTTTTGGTACGCAACTTGAATAAACCTAACCACCTACCCTATACTTCCACCATGCGTAAGCTATTCCTGGTAGGGTTTGCACTTGTAGCGTTTCTCCTAGTGTATAAGTTGGGTTACGACTCGGTGACCACAGATGATCCGCATTTTAAAAACTGGGCCTATGTGTTTATGCAGGAGTTTGAGGCCGGCAACTACGATAAACTATACGTTACCGTGCAACCCGGCGCTCTTACCATCTACAGCACCATTGCCGGATATAAGTCCTTTTATTTCCTCAAAGATCGGCTTAACTTTTATCAGCAGTTAGACCCGCGCGAAACCGATCTGGTTTTGCACACTTTTGCTAAAGTACCTAAAAGCCTGCTTACCCTGGGCTTACTGGCTATAGCTACGCATCTGGTGTACCAAGCCTTTAGTGCCAAGGTGGCGCTGCTATTTTTGGTGCTGTTTGGGCTTGACCCTTACGTACTGGGTAACTCCAGAGTGATTCAAACAGACGTTCTGCCAAGCTACTTGGTGTTTAGTGCTACGCTTCTGTTTTATAGCACAAAGCTTAAAACCCACACCTCGGGGCTTTGGGTCTACGGAGTACTCGGGTGCATCTTAGGCCTGTCAACCATAGAAAAGGCGTCGTCTCTTAGTGTACTCCCGGTATTTGTTGTGCTTGCACTCTGGTACGAACACGCCATGTCCCATAAACTAAGGGCCGTGGCGCTCCTCCTAAGTTCGTGTTTGGCCACCATGGTCCTGCTTTTTCCGGCTTTTTGGGGTAATTTTGGCTTTACCTTGTGGCGACTAACCGTGGGATCCTTTACCCAAGGCATCCAAGGCCGCGATGCCGAACGCTTTACCTACGACCTCACACCCCATATCTACCCGTGGTACTTTTATCTGCGGTTTTATTACAACCAACTTAGTGAAGTTGTGTGGCTTGGCCTTATAGCACTAGCCGGACTCGCCATAAACCATAAAGACCGTGTGTACTTAACCGTAAAAAGACTGGCTCCCCTGCTGGTAGTGCCGCTGATCTTTTTTGTAGTCCATCAGGTAGCAGTCAAAAAAGGCGGCAGATACACGCTTTACACCATCCCGTTTATTGTACTGTGGGTCTCGCTTGCATACGCAAGACTGGCTACAAAAAAAGTTACCTTTTATGCCCTCATTGCAGCGGTGGTGTGCATACGCGCTGTGCAATTTTCCCAGATATTCCCGGATTTTCTGGTGTACACTAATCCACTGAGTGTCGATCACACCTATGCCAAAAGCTACCCCAGCTGGAGTACAGGCTACCCAAAACTGGCCACGTTCCTACTAACCACCTACGGTCCACACAGAAAAGTTCATTTAGGCAATCACCAAAGTCTTAGGCTATATTACCCCGGCAAAGTCAGCAATTTTGACACTACAGACTGCAGCGACACGTTTGACCTGGTTGTCCAAACCACCAAGTTTAGTGCTGCCAGCTGTTATACCGGCCTGCTAACTTTAAACACTACGTACAGTCCCTACCCCACCGTTACTTTTTACATCTATACTACCAGCCGACCAATTTAACCCTATAGTTTGCAAAACCCAACTATTAGTGTACAATACGCGCACTGCACATCGGCAGATCTTGACAACTCACACAGGAGGTAGCAATGTTCGGCCCTATTACCACAGTGGGGGGAGCGCCCATTCACCTGCATTTTGCAGACCGAGCTACAGAGACGAGGTTAACTTTTAATTACACAACCAGCGCGTTCCAGGCCATCTTGCGCGACTTCGCTCAACAGCTCGCCGTAGAGCCATCCCAACCGCTTCACGCATACATAGAAGGTGACAAAGTCGTTCTTCTCACCGAGGCCGAGTTCCAGGAAGCCAGCAAAACGCCCACCAGGGCAGTGGTCCTCGGCTCTATGGCGGCAATGCTTCGCGTAATTTATGCGAAGCTCAGTCACGACTGCGCTATGTGCAACGCTGACGGCTGTGACGACCGCAAAGAACCGTTCGACGAGGACGTATTCTACGCGGAACTCGTCGGCGAGCAGGTTGCACAGGGATGATCCGAGCCTGACCAGACAACTAGTGGAGTTGGTACGCTAAAAGAAAAGGCCATAAGCCCGACTTTTAGAATCCTCAAGCAGGATACTTACGTACCAGTACTTAAGTCACTCAAGCCGTTGGATGACTTAAGACAACAAACGACCCGTTAATGGGTCGTTTTTTGGTTGTGCAGCCTGTTAATGTACGCTACATCTACCTTTGGTACCATGCCCCGCGAAAGGCGCTATACTATACCGCTATGGGCATAATCGAAGTAACTCAGCTGGTAAAAAAGTACAAAAAGTCCGTCACCAATGCCGTTAACGGTATAACGTTTGAGGTTAGAGAGGGAGAGTTTTTTGCATTTCTTGGACCTAATGGCGCCGGAAAAACTACCACCATCTCGATTCTTACTACCACCCTGGCCAAAACTTCCGGGACTATTAAACTTGCTGGCTTTGACATTGACAAGCAGCAGGCGGAGGTAAGAGCAAAAATTGGTGTGATCTTCCAAAACCCCAGCCTGGACGTTAACCTTACTGCCGAAGAAAACATTAGGCTGCACACCGTGCTGTACAAACTGTACGACTTTAGGCCAACTTACGGACTCATGCCGGACTCTTACAAAACAACTGCTATGGAGTTGTCGGAAGTTCTGGGGTTAAAACAGGATGTCTTTAAACCCATCAAAACATTTTCCGGGGGTATGAAACGTAAGCTTGAAATAATGCGCACCTTAACCCACAAGCCCAAGATACTCTTTTTGGACGAGCCTACCAGCGGACTTGATCCGTTAAGCAGAAAAAACCTGTGGGAATACTTAAAGGACATCAAGAAAAAAGAAAATACTACCATTTTTCTCACTACCCACTACCTGGAGGAGGCGGAGGATGCAGATAGAGTATGCATCATTAACCACGGAGAACTTGTTATAACTAACACTATCAAGGACATCAAAAGTCGGCTAGTCAAAGACTATGTGTACGATG
>Ga0172379_10009974_pt1 | contig 11604 bp, 10 predicted proteins | sample GrowelOW334metaG_FD_119756 | JGI IMG/M metagenome (GOLD analysis project Ga0172379, IMG submission 119756) | Groundwater microbial communities from an aquifer near a municipal landfill in Southern Ontario, Canada - Groundwater well OW334 metaG | ecosystem: Environmental > Aquatic > Deep... | reverse complement strand
TTAGTTGTATTTTGAGATGAATTATATATGTTCACAATTAAAGAGTAGTTTGCATCTCCCCAATCTTCTTGAGATAAATTATCAAATACTTTACAATTCCACTTATACTTACCATTTGATAAATTCTTTGTGAATATTGTAGAATTGGAAATTCCTGTTAAGGATTTGGTCTCATTTGCAATCCAGCTTCCACTCCAATTTCCATAAAGGGTTATATTAAACAAATTATTATCATCTGTAGCCGAACAATTAAATATAATATTTCCATTTGTATTTGTTGAATTATCTGCAGGAGAAATCAGAGTAGTATTTGGAAAAAGATCTGGGATAATTATCTTTAAACTCCAATTTGCAGAAGCAAAACTTCCTCTTGACTTATTATCATAAGCGAAACAATTCCATATAAAATTAGTTCCATTTGCTAGATTGTTAATATTAAATGTTGTTATATTTGATGTTCCTGTTATATTCTTAGTTTGATTTTTCTGCCATGTCCCAGAAATGTTGCTATATAAACTAATATTTACAAGTTGATAATCGTCTTCACCTTCACAAGTTAAATTAACATCTTTATTATCATTTACATAATTATTTGGAGGAAAAAGTAACATTGCTGTTGCAGGAATATCACAATAGGAAGTGCATCCTGTAGTTCCAGAATCATTCCACACTCCAGGTTTTTCACATCTATTATTATCTCCATTAGGACTAGTACTTTCATCTAAGATATCTAGATTTGTATTTGAAGAACAAAATGTATTCTCACTAATATTAACATAATCTGCTCCGTCTAAATAAACACCATTATAATTTTCTTTTATGAAATTATTTTTTATTGTGGCAAAAGAGGTATGATCATTTGACCAAAGATGAAATCCATAATCTCCTGCATCATTACTTCCTAAAATATTATTCTCTTTTATTATATTATCCAAACCATGCATCATATAAATTCCTTGGCTTCCACTATTTTCAATTAGATTATCCTCTACTATTGCATTTATAGAAGCACTAGACCAACTTACAGTATAAAATTCAATTCCATGTGTACCGCTACCAATTATACTGTTTTCTTTTATTTTAGCGTCTGTTACATTTTTCCAGATATAGATACCTACATCACAATCAGTTATATTATTATTTTGAATTAATGCTTGATTGGATTCAACATATATGCCATACAAAGAATTTGCAATATTGCATCCTATAACTGCTGGTCCTTCTACCTGTTCAATAAAAATTCCATATTGATCATTACTATCAATTGTTGCTCCATTAGTACACATTAACCAGCCAGCTGTTGAAGCATTATCCATGTAAACTTCTTCGTTATATGTTCTACTATCAGTTATATATATTCTATCGTTTGAATTAGAATTTTCAACTGCATTCATTATTGTTGTATAATCGCATCCACTTGCACAAACAGTTATATCTTCTCCGGCTGGAGGAGCACAATCCTGACTAAATTCACAATCACTTTCAATCTCACATCCCGAAGGAGTGCATGTTCGTGTATATGGTTTTTCATATGCTCCGCATTCTCCTATTCCACATGAACCGATTGACCAATTTGTGCATGTGCAAAGTGAGTTGATTGCTGCTGAAACATTTATCCTTTTATAAGTTGTTTGAGTAGCTGGATCCCAAATATTCACTCCCGTCTCCCTTAAAATTGATGTTATATTATCAGGAGTTAATGTTGGGTCTCTTTCTAATAATAAGGCAGCAGCTCCTGCAACATGTGGTGCTGCCATTGAGGTTCCAGAATTTTGTGAATAGTGTCCCCCAATATCTGTAGAGTTTATCACACTTCCGGGGGCTAACAAATCCAACAAATTTCCTCGATTAGTGAAGCAAGTAATCTTATCCGCTAAAGTTGTTGAATCTGTGCAAACATTCCAATATTTTGAACCAACATTATCATCATAAACTGCTCCAACAGAAGTTGCTTTTGAAACACAAGAGGGATATGTAAGATGAGTTAAATTTGCGTTATTTCCTGAAGAAACATCTACAAAAATTCCATTATTATATGCTTGATTTATTTCCGTATCAGATACTCCAGCACTTTCACAACTGGCAACATTATTATATAAAGTAAAACTTCCTAAACTTATAGTAATAACACTAATATTGTAAACATCCCTATAATCATCACACCAATCAATTCCACTTGCAAGATCATCATCAGACCAATCACCATTACTATCTGTAACCTTAACTACAACCAATTTTGCACCAGGAGCAGTTCCATTTATTCCTCCTTTTGCAGCAACAATCCCTGCAACATGGGTTCCGTGACCATCGTCATCAAGGGGGTTAGAATCTCCATTATAAAAATCGTATCCTCCCAAAACCTTACTGCAAGTTCCTGCTAAAAACTGTGCCTCTGTGCAACCCCCTAAATCGGGGTGGGAATAATTTACTCCTGTGTCTACAACACAAATTGTTTGTCCCTCCCCATTATACCCTAAATCCCAAACATATGGGTTGACATCAATTAAGGGAAGACTCTGCTGCAAAGCAGTATTTCCTTTAATAGGAAGATATATTCTTGTAATATTTCCATTTAATTTCAATTTTTCTAAACCTTCCCGAGTTATTTCTCCAGAGAACCAAATGGTATCTTCCAAGTTATTTTTAAGGATAAAATCAGAATCAGATAAATCCGATAAAATTTCCGATTTTATAAAATTTAAAGGATTTTTTTGCAAAGTTTGATCAAATTCAATTATTACCCTAATCTTATCTTGAGTTTCCAATCTATTCAATACATCATTGTTGATTGCTATTTGAGAAGATATCAATTTGAGTAAAATAAATAAAAACAAAAAGGCACAGAAAATTAATCTTATTATTTTATTCATTTTTCCCCTTTTTTAAGAGAATTACTTTTTCTTTTAACAAAGTAAATAATAACTATCAAGAAGAATGTTATTAAAACGGGTGTTGCCCAGAACCATAGAGAATTTTTTGAATTTGTTATCTTCTTAATTTCACATTCTCCTTTAACACATTCTTCTTGTTCAGAACATCCGCAATCAACATCACAAAGCTTACAATTTTCTTCTATATCACAAACGCCATCCCCACAAGGAGCATCCGTAGTACTCCCAGAAATAGGAAGATATATTCTTATGATATTCTCATTTAATTTTAATTTTTCTAAACCCTCTTTAGTTATTTCTCCAGAGAACCAATAACTCCCATTTATATTCTGTTTTAAAGTAAATTCAGAGGAAGATAAATTTGAGAGAATGTCTTCTTTTAGTAAAACTACAAAATCTTTATCCAAAGAAGGACTTAACTCCACAATAATTCTAACATTGCTCTGATTATCAAGAGCTTCTATAATAGCAGAATCATAACTTACATTTGCTGAACTAATCAACATCTCAGAAGTAACAACACCAAACATACTAACAACTACCAAAACTAAAAATACACTAAAGATTGTCTTCTTTTTTCTCATTAACAATTCCCTCCAACTCTTACATCGACAAATCCATCCTTATCAACATAATTAAACGACAACTTTATTGAATTGAACGTGTTATCCAAAGAATTGCCACTTACTTCTATATCATTCTGAGAAAAATAAAGAATTTCTATCTTAATTACATCTCCATTTTCATTTGTTGTTATCTTAATATCTTTGCTATCACTTAACTGAATTATACTATCTTCGGAAATCAACTCTATTTCAGAATTTGTTGATTTGCTTCCAATAATATACTCCTTTCCTAAAATTCTCAAAACTTGTCCTTGAATATTTTTGTCTGAGAAATTAACACCATTTGAGAAAAAAAGTTTGTATATATAAAGGGGTTCATTATTCTCCTCTTTAATAATATAATTTCCATCTTGACTTTCTATTTTATTTGCTCCAATAAAAATTGTTTGAATATAAAAATATTCAATTACTTTGTCATTAACAATCTCTACAAGTTCTCCATTTGGCAATAAAAATGGAAGGTTATCATTTGTAATCACTCCAACCTCGGAATTCATTGGTTCTCCAATCTTCAATCTTCTTACAGGAAGAGATAGAGATCTTTCTTTACAAAGGTTTATTTCTCCCTTATCTACACAAGAATTAGAAACACATTCATAGTTCTGAGAGCATTGGGAATCTTGCAGACACTCAACTCCTACATTTATCCTCAAACTTTCCAAATAATTCCCATCAAAAACGGTCTCTTGGGATGTAACAAATCCCGTTTTAGGCAATACAAAAATAACAGTAGTCAAAAATGCTAAAAGCAATACAATAACAATTACACCCCCTTTCTCCATGTTTTATATAAGAACTCGTAATTTAAATATTTATTTAAATTCTTTATAATAAGAATAATTTCTCACTTCTTCAAATACCCAGGAATAGGAAACTCTCTAAATGAGTCAAACAAATTCTTTCCAAACTTTAATCTATACAAAACCTCACCCTCCAGTTTACAATCCTCCAAAGCACCATGAAATTTTCCTTCCTTAATTACCTCATTTCCTCTAAAATTAATTCTTTCATCAGGAATACCACAAAATTTCAAAACTTTTCCAAGATTGAACGCACTCTTTCCTGAATTATTTAAGAAATATTTTCCATTTATTTCATAATATCTTTCCTGAGCTAAAGTATGCAAATCCATTCCTCTCTGCCCATGAATATCAAGAAATTTTTCTTGAAATCCATATTTAATAGTTCTAGATTGAATCATTGTTATATCCCAAGAAACATTTTGTCCGTAGAAAATTTTTTCTTCTTGTTTTTCAACCCAATTAATATAACTTTTAATTAATTGCTCTTGCGATTGTTTTGTTTTATCAAATAATTGCTCAAGAGTTCTTCCATTAACTCTTAAAGCTCCTTCTGTAATTGTATCACCTTTATCAATTCTGCAATCTTGAAAAAATGTTTCAAAATTCCTCTTTATATTTTTTGCACCTATTTTACAAATCCCCCAATCATTAGTTAACCCAGTAGTTTCAATATCAAGTATAATCATTCTTCTAAATGTTAAGAACCATTTTTATAGATTTATAGGATTTGATATATCACTTCACAAACCCAACTTTCTCAAGAAGTTCCTGCCCCATAATTCTTCCTAATTCTCCCTTTCTGCATTCTTTCTCACAAAATTTTCTCGCAGATGGGACCTGTCCCAAATTATAAAATAAAACAGGAACCGGGTCAGCAGAATGTCCTTTGAGTTTGCAAGGAGTTGAATGGTCTCCTGTAACTACAACCTTTATCTTGTTCTGAGGAACAACACTTCTCAAATATTTAAACAAAGTTATATCTATATATTCTAACATTAATTTTTTTTCAACAGGTTTATTATCATGCCCAGGCAAATCAGTTTCTTTTATATGAACATAAGCATAATCCGCTCGATTAATATTTTTCTGAATTACATTGGATGCGTGTTTGCAAGCTTTTCTAAGTCCCTTCCATAAATTTTCATAAGCATCTATTCCTTCTAATTCAGGATATTCAAAAGAATAATTTTTCATTCCACATGCATTCGCAAATCCAATTTCTAAAGGCATATAACTTGAAGAAATCCATTTTTTATATTGTTTGAGTTTGGGAGGTTCTATTCCAGGCTCTCTTATCAATAAAAAATTTGCAGGAAGCAATCCTCTTTTTACTCTTGCTATATTTACTGGATGATTATTGAGAACATCGTATGCTTTTTCTAAAAATTCATTTACTATATTTGATGTATATTGAGAATTTTCATCGTCTTCAAGAACTTTGCAATTTGTTATTTTACTTGAAAGAAGATGCATTCCCTGATTATAAGTTGAATCATTTCCAGAAATATCATCTGAAAATCCTCCTCTAAAAACTAATACTGCCCTATGCTGAATAGTCGGCTTAAATACAAACTCACATGGAAGTTTTATTTTATTTATTGCTTTTGCCAATATATTTGCTTCTTCTGTAGTCAAAGTTCTTCCTGCTCTTCTGTCTATTATATTTCCTTTTTCCAAAGAATCAATTGTTCCAAAATTAACTCTAAAAGCCAAATCTCCCCTAGTTAATTTTAAATCGGTTCCTCTTGCCTCAAGTTGCCCTCTTGTGCTTGATATTAAATCATTTCCAAATATAGAAACTATCGCCTCGTCAGATTCTGGTATAAAACCTGGTTTTACAGGATACATATAACCCATTATTCCCCTTGCAGCCAAGAAATCCAAATTAGGGGTTTGTGCAGCCTCTAATGGAGTTTGTTCATTCAAGAGTTTATGAGGCAAATCTCCAAGACCATCTAATATCACCAATATTCCTTTCATTTGATAAACCTCTGTTTAGCGAATGAGTTAGAAATTTCCATATTCAAAGGTAAGTTTCTTCTCATAAAGAAGTAGAGTGTCTGTTCTTTATAAAAATTTAGATTAAGAGACATCTAAAACCAAAACCTTAATAACTAATTCTTTGCTTTTGTAATTATGTTTAATAAATTAAGAGATAAGCTCAAAAACTGGACACAAGGGCTCATAAAAAAGGCAGTTGTAGAAGAAGTTGAGAAGGTTTCAAAGAAAGAGAAGGCCAAAAAGCCAGTTAAAGAGAAGAAAGAAAAAACAAAACCCATAAAACAGTCAAAAAAGGAAATTAGAAAAGAAATAAAATCCATAGAAGAACATGAATATATAGAACCAGAAAAGAAGAAATTTGATAAAGATGAGAGACAAATAAGTGAAAAGATTATAGAAGATATAAAGGAAGAGGAAAAAGAAAAGAAGGGATTCTTCTCAAAGATTTTCTCAAAAATAAACACTATAAAAATATCTGGGGAAGATTTTGAATCTTATTCTGATGATTTGGGTATGCTTCTTCTTGAAAATAATGTTGCGATTGAAGTATCTGAAAATATAATCAAGCAATTGAAAGAAAATATTGTTGGAAAAGAATTTCTTAAAAAAGAAATAGAATTCCAGATTAAAGAAACTCTTAAAGATATAATATACAAAATTCTTATAGAACCTTTTGATATAATTGAAGAGGTAAAAGAAAAGAAAGGAACAACAGAACACAAACCATATGTTATATTGTTTTGTGGTATAAATGGAACAGGAAAAACAACAACAATAGCAAAATTTGGACATATTCTTAAAGAAAAGAAATTATCTTGCGTTATTGCTGCAGGAGATACTTTCAGAGCTGCTTCCATTGAACAGATAAAAAAGCATGGAAGCAAATTAGGAATAGAGGTTATATCTCATGAATATGGTTCTGACCCTGCTTCAGTTGGTTTTGATGCTATAAAATATGCAGAAAAAAATCATATAGATGTTGTATTAATTGACACTGCAGGGAGAATGCATACTGAAAAGAATTTAATGGCCCAAATAGAGAAGATTGTAAAAGTATGCAAGCCAGATACAAAATTATTTGTGGGGGAGAGCATAACTGGAAATGATATAATTGAACAAATTAAAACATTTGATCTGTCAATAAACATTGATGGAATAATATTAAGCAAAGCAGATATTGATGAAAAAGGTGGAACAGCTTTAAGTGTTGGATACACCACAGGAAAACCAATTCTTTATTTAGGAACAGGGCAGGAATACAAAGATTTACAAAAATTTGACAAGAATAAGTTTGTTGAAAGTTTAGGATTGTAAAAATTAATTGTCTGCTATATTTTCTTTAGATTCAACCTTAAAACTATCTTTAATTAGTCTTAATGAAAAGAACAAGACAATAGGTCCAATAATAAAACCAAGAATTCCAAAAAGAGCAATCCCTCCAAAGACTCCTAAAAGCATCACAAAAGGATTTATCTTAGAAACAGAACCAATTATTTTTGGTCTTAAAAGAGTATCCGTGCTAAGTATAATTCCTGTAATTAAAACAATCAATGCTGCTCCGGGCTTATCCAGAACAAAAAAGTATATTATTGCAACAGGCCCCCAAATAATTGAGGCATCAAGAACCAATGTAAATGCAGTTAGTCCAACAAGTAATGCAAGAACTAGGGGAAATTTAACTCCTGAAATTGTAAATCCTGCTAAGGCTATAATAAACTCTATCGCCCCAACAAGAAGAAGCCCATAAGCAATTCTCTTTGTTGTTATACCAACATCGCTAAATAATACTTCTTTATTATCTAAGGGAATATTTCTGTATAAAAATGAATTAATATTCTCCCAGTCATACAAGAAATAAAATAATCCAAAAAAAGTAATTATGAGACTTAATGATATTGAAGGAAAGGAGCTTATAATATTCCCAATCCATGTAGAAAATGTTGAAATCACCTGAGATTGAATTACACCTGAATTTAAAACGCCTGATGAACTGCTAAAATTAATACTACTCATGTTTACATACTGTATAATTGTAGAAGCCTCATTTATAATCTGATTAATTACAAAGAAGAGAGGCACAATTATAATCAAAAGTAATATCAAAATACATAAAAAAGCAGATAATGACTTCCCAAATCTCTTATTAAATTTTCTAAAGAGAGGGGAGAAAAGGAATGCAAGCACATATGCGGATATTACTGAAGCAAGAAAGGGAGCAACTATCAAAATAGCAATTATAAATATAAATATTAAAAAAGCCCATGTAAAATGGGTTTTATTTATTCTAAGTCTGTTTTCTTTCATTTATAATACAATATCTTTCTATTAATATATTTGACTGAAACCACAAATTTATTAACCCCAAATAAGCTCGTTTTAATATGCTGGAAAAACTGGGAGATGCATTAAGAAAAGCAAGAGATAAATTAGCAAATGCTATATTTCTTGACAAAAATCTTGTTGAGAGTGTTGTAAGAGAACTTCAAAGAGCTCTCATTGAGGCAGATGTAAATATAGTTCTTGTAAAAGAAATATCAGACAAAATAAAGAAATCCGCCTTTGATGAAAGAATAAATGAAATTGATAAAAAAGAGCATATAATAAAACTCCTTCATGATGAACTTATAGGCATTCTTGGAGAGTACAAACCTCTTCAATTAAAGAAAGAACAAAATAGAATAATGCTTTTAGGATTATATGGGGCAGGAAAAACAACAACAATAGCTAAACTTGGAAATTGGTATTCAAAAAGAGGAAAAAGAGTTGCTCTTCTTGGATTGGATGTTCACAGACCTGCAGCCAAAGAGCAATTGCAACAATTAGGAGAAAGAAATAACCTCAATACATTTATTGATTTTGATGAAACAAATGCTCTTAAGACATATAAGAAATTCAAAAAAGAACTTGATAAATATGACTTAGTTTTAATTGACACAGCTGGTCGTCATACACTTGATAAAGAACTTATAAATGAAATTAAAGAATTAAATTCTGATATAAAACCTACAGAAACTATTCTCATTATGCCTTCAGATATAGGCCAATCTGCTAAGAAACAGGCAAGCGAATTTCAAAATGCTTTGAAAATTTCAGGAGTTATAATAACAAGAATGGATTCAACTGCAAAAGGAGGGGGAGCTCTTACTGCCTGTGCTGAGACCAAAGCAGGGGTTTATTTTATAACAAATGGAGAAAAGATAAATGACATAGAAGAATTTAATCCGGAAAGTTTCCTGTCAAGGCTTTTAGGGATGGGAGATTTGCAAGCTTTAATTGAAAAAATACGTTCAGCTACAGATGAAAAACAACAGGAGAAAATACAGAAGAAACTTGAAGAAGGAAAATTATCTCTTGAAGATGTTGTTGAGCAAGTTAAATCAATGAATCAGATTGGAGGATTTGACAAAATAAAGAATATGATTCCAGGGTTAGGAAAAGCGAAAATCCCAGAAAACATGCTTGAGAATCAACAGGAAAAAGTTGCAAAATGGGAACATATATTGAAATCGATGACTAAAGAAGAAAGAGAAAACCCAGAATTATTTGAAAAACAAACTTCAAGAATAAATAGAGTTGCAAAAGGAGCTGGAGTAAATAATAGTGATATTCGTGCATTGCTCAAACAATACAAAATGCTTCAGGATATGATTAAAGGTGGAATAGACAATATGGATATGTCAAAGGGCTTTAGTCAAAAGCAAATGCAGAAGATGATGAAAAAGTTTGGTAAGAAGAAAATGAGAAGGTTTGGATGAGATGGAAGAAAGAAACAAAGAAATTTTATCTTGGATAACTCCCATATTTGTGATTTTAGTTTTTATACTTTTATTCACAATTAGTTTATTATATCAAATTTCTCTTAATTTTATTAAGGAATTTTTAATAGTAATTTCAATCTCTCTACTTGCAACATCTTTTGCTGGTTTCAGTATAAATGAAGATTCAAGGGTATCTAATGCGAGATTTCATTTATTTTTAAATGGATTTATTTCTTTAATATCAATAATCTTCGGGATGATATATATAGCATATCCAAAAAATGGAGCTTTCTTTGGAAATGGAGCTATAATCTGTTTTGTAATTTCTATAACTTATCTTGGAGGGATATTAATATATTCTGCTTACAAATCAATTAAAAAAAAAGAGAAAAACCAAAAATGAAAGAAGAAAAAGGAATTTTAGAAGAAATAGAAGAATTTTTAGAATACCTTGCTCAAAATGAGCACAATAAAAATAAAAGAGAAGAAGGAAGTCTAAAAAATAAATTTGGAGAAGAAAATTATAGAAAAATTTATAGTTTAATAGGTGGAAAAATGACAGGAGCTCTACCAGAAAAAGAGGGGAATAAAAGAAGTTTAGTTCTTTACATCAATGAAGAGGGATTAAAATATTTAGAGGAATGCAGAAAAGAAAAATAGCAAGAAAATTTTAACAGGACAATATCTTCTCTAACTACAATTCTTGCCTTAACTGGAATAGTTAGCTTAATTGCAAGTATGAATGTGATTGAAAGAAGATATTTATTGATTTTTTATCTTATTTCCATAATTATCTCAGTAATCTATTTTAGAAAAGCTAAAAGAATATCTATTTAGCTTAGATTTCTAATTGAAACTCCTCCTCCCAAAACCCTTAAATATCCCTCATTTTAACTAATCTAATGTCAAAAGCAAAATATAAATTCATACTTGCAATACTCTTAGTTGCAACAATTGCATCCGGAATACTCTCTTTTGTTTCGGTAGAACAAGCATGCGGAGGAATAGAAACTACTTGTTATGCTGTTCAAACCTCTCAATATGAATCAACATTTGGAGTAAAAAATGCCCCCATGGGTTTGGTTATATTCTCTCTCTTGGGAATATTAACATTTTTACACATAAAAAACCCTACAAAATATAAAAAGCAAATAATTACTCTTGGAATATTCGTAGGTGCTATTTTTGCTATTTATTTCCTTTATATCCAATTATTTATATTAAATGCAATTTGTAAATATTGCATGGTTGTAGATATAGGAATGTTATTGAATCTGGGAGTAATTATACTATGGAAGGAAAAAAGACCCATTCCAACATTCGATTAATCCAACAAGGAGCAGAAGCAAAGATATTTCTTGATGAAAAGAATAATTTAATTATAAAAGATAGAATATCAAAATCATACCGGATTAAAGAATTGGATTCTAAAATAATAAAGCAAAGAACAAAGGCAGAAAAGAAACTTCTTGAAAAAGCTTCTAAAATAATTGACTCTCCTAATCCTCTTCCTTTGAAAGATGCA